>Ga0153920_1000690_pt1 | contig 14216 bp, 12 predicted proteins | sample TSNJ004MetaG_FD_104713 | JGI IMG/M metagenome (GOLD analysis project Ga0153920, IMG submission 104713) | Attine ant fungus gardens microbial communities from New Jersey, USA - TSNJ004 MetaG | ecosystem: Host-associated > Fungi > Mycelium > Unclassified | place: USA: New Jersey, Brendon T. Byrne...
AGCGGGGTGTATTCTCGCTCTTATAGGATGACTCGTGTTCTTCATCAATAACAATCAGCCCCAGATCATTAAATGGTGTAAACAAAGCGGACCGCGGACCGATGATAATATCGATCCCGCCATTCTTGGCCCGGATGGTCTGATCATAGCGCTCTCCGGCTGACATCCGGGAATTCATTATCGATACCCGTTCGCCAAACCGCCGTTGAAACCGCATGACCGTCTGAAAAGTCAGCGCAATTTCCGGTATCAGTACGATGGCCTGCTTCCCCCGGCTGATCACCGCTGCGATGGCCTCCATATATATCTCGGTTTTTCCGCTGCCGGTAATTCCGTGGATTAGATAGATCCTGCGCTCTCCCTTTTCATAGTCTGTCCGAAACCGCTCAATCACATACCGCTGTTCTTCCGTATAATCGGACACTGCTTCTTTTTTATCTTTATATCGAACCGGATCCCGGTAAACGGTTTCCGTACGTAATTCCAATACGCCCTGTTCTTCCAGTGCCCGGATTACCGGCAAGGTAATATTCAGCTTTTTACCGGCCAGTTCATAATCCAGCACCGGTGTTTCGATGAGAGCTTCTAAAAGCCGCGCCCGGGCAACCTGATGCTTGCGTTCGTATTCTGCCAGCTTCTCCCGGCTTTCCGGTTCTTTGCACAATAAAACAATCTGCTTTTTCTCCCTGGCCTTTTCTTTCCGCTTGATCGGCAGCACTGTCTTCAGCGCCTGAATCAGCGTTCCGCCGTAATGCTCTTTCATCCACACCGCCAATGCCACCAGGCGGGCTTCAATCTCCATACTCCGATCTGCCACTCTGATAATTGCTTTCATCTTATCAGCATCCCAGTCACAGATTTCAGAGAAACCGACAATATAACCGGTCGTTTCTTTATTCCCCCGGCCAAAAGGCACGATCACCTGCATGCCGATCTTCAGCACTCCGTCATATGCGGCAGGAATACTGTACTGAAATATCTTGTCCAATTTCTCATGGGTAATATCGATAATAATATCTGCGTACATAATGTGCCTTTCTAACTAGTTTTTTAATTCGTTTGTACATCATAAATGATAGCATAAACCGCGTCTAAATCATACCGCTTTTTTCAATTCCCCCTTGACAAGCTAGTGTTCACTAGCTATACTTAAGCTAGTAATTACTAGCCACATTTTAATCTGTCAATAAGAAAGTTAATCCATAGGAGGTACCAATGCCAAAGGCCAATACCAAGCAGCGGATTCTTGATGTTTCACTGGACCTATTCTCAGTCAGCGGTTATGAAGGGGTTACGATCAAACAGATCGCCGATCAGACCGGCATTAAAGACAGCTCTTTGTATAAGCATTTTAAGAGCAAGCAGGACATCTTCGATACCCTGTTTACCGAGATGACCGCCCGATTTGAGGATACTGTTTCGTTTTACCGGCTGCCCCAGGGCGAGATTCAAAAAATTGCCGGTGAATACGGCAGGCAGGATCTGGCCTGGCTGAAGAAAGCCTGCGAAACCATCTTTTTATTTATGCTACAAGATCCAAAAGCATCAAAATTCCGTAAAATGCTGATGATCGAACAATACAAAAATCAAAAAGCTGCCCACACCTTCCGCAGTTGGTTTACTGATGATGCCATCCGGTTCCAGACCGAGCTATTCACCGAAATGATCGCTCAGGGTTATTTCAGGGAAGGGAATCCTCGTTCAATCGCCATGCAGTTCTATGCACCGTTTTACCTGTTACTCTGCCAGTATGATACTATACCGGATAAAGAAGAGGAAGCATTAGCTCTGCTGATGGAACACATTGAACAATTTGCAACCGTTTATCAAATCCAGAAGTGAGGAAAATCTATGATTCTAAATTTATTTATGCAAAATGGAATTGCCGGTATCATGAAGAAAGCCGGCCGCTATTATCTCACCAACCGGAAAGGCTTGGCCTTTATGACCGACGCATTGCCGCAGCTTAAGCGAAGCGCCTCGCTGCGGCAGGCAAATGAGTCAGACGGTGTACATATTCCGCCTTTTTTAATTGCCAGCATCGCTTCTCAGTGTAATCTCCATTGCGCCGGCTGCTATGCCCGGGCCGGTGGTACCTGTTGCGAAAACGGGCTGGCTTCCGATCTTACTGCCGCCGAATGGAAGAATATCTTTCTGCAAGCTGCCGAAGTGGGTGTGTCTTTCCGCCTGCTGGCCGGCGGTGAACCTTTACTGCGCCGTGATGTGATCGAGAATGCTGCCCGTATTTCCAGCATCATCTATCCGATCTTCACCAACGGTACAGTTATTGATGAGGCATATCTGAATCTGTTTGATGAACACCGGCATTTAATTCCGGTCCTCAGTGTCGAAGGCGATGCCGAAGTAACCGACCGGCGCCGCGGCAGCGGCGTGTCGGACACTATTGCCCGGGCCATGGCTGCAATGCAGGAAAAACAAATTCTATTCGGTGCCTCAGTCACCGTAACACAGAATAATATGGACGATGTCCTGACTTGGGAATTTATATCCACGCTGCGGCAGAAAGGCTGTGGAATCGTGTTTTTCATTGAATATGTACCCGCCGAAAAAGGAACCGAGCACCTTGCCCTTGGCTCACAAGAACAGGAAGTACTCCAGCAGCATGCTGCTTATCTAAAAGAATGCTTTGACGACATGGTCATTCTGTCTTTTCCGGGAGACGAGGAAGCTATGGGCGGCTGCCTGGCATCCGGCCGCGGATTTTTCCACATTAACCCTCATGGTGGTGCCGAACCCTGTCCTTTTTCACCATATTCAAAATACAATCTGAAGGAAACCTCCATCGAAGAGGTTCTCGGCTCGGATTATTTCCGCGATCTGCAGACTATTGCCCATGAAGCCGGCCCTCATACCGGCGGCTGCGTTCTGTTTGAACGGGAACCCCAGGTTCAGGCCCTGCTGGCTGAATAATTCCAGGAATTAAAGACACGGTTCTTCGCTCCGGCTTACCGGTCAGAGCAGAGAACCGCGTTTTACCGCATCTTTTCCGTACTTTTCTTTAATCTCATCCAAAGCCCTTTCCAGCTTCTGTTGTTTCTCATCCTTCGGCTGCCCGATCTGCATATCGAAGAGGTTCATCTGTTCCGGCTCATCTTCATCCAGCAGCCTGGCTGTCCGGATTCCCAGAAGCCGGACCGGTTCGCCGCTCCACAATTCATCGAATAACAGGCAGGCCGTTTCATAAATCCGCGCTGTTATCTGGGTCGCCCGGGTCAGCTGCATCTGGTGGGAAACATTACGGAAATCGGCATAACGGATTTCCACACTGATCATCCGGGCCTTCTGCTTCTCGATCCGCAGTCTCTGCCCAACCTTCTCAGCCAGCCATAGCAATACTTCTCTGGCGTCCTCAAGTGTCTCTGCATCCTTTGCCAGAGTCGTGGAATTACCGATTCCTTTATTTTCCACCTCCCGGGCGTTCAGTGCGGTCTCACCAATGCCGTTGGCAAATTCCCACAAGGTTCTGCCATGGCTTTTTAAATGCAGTTCCAAAAGCTTCGGATCCGCCTGAGCCAGTTCACCGATTGTACGGATCTCCAGTTTATTCAGGACTTCAACGCTGGAACGTCCGGCCATGAACAGCTCCCGGACCGGCAGCGGCCACATCTTGACCCGAATCTCTTCAGGAAACAAAGTATGTATCCGGTTGGGCTTTTCAAAATCGGAAGCCATCTTGGCCAGCAATTTGTTTGATGAAATACCGATATTAACCGTAAATCCAAACTGTCTATAAATCCCGTCTTTGATGGTCAGGGAGGCTTCCAGCGGCGACGCAAACTGATGGGCAATACCGGTAAAATCCATGAAACATTCATCAACGCTTACCTGTTCCAGATCCGGCGTATATTCTTTCAAAAAATTCATCATCCGTTCACTATATAATGTATACAGATCATGATCCGGAGGTACCATCTTAAGGCCCGGACATTTGCGCAGCGCATTCACTACCGGTTCCCCGGTTCGAATGCCATATTTTTTGGCGGGAACAGATTTTGCCAGCACCACGCCATGGCGGGTGGTTTTATCACCCCCGATAATGGATGGGATATCGCGCAGATCTGTTTTGGCCCCGTTTTTTAATTGTTCTACCGCTGTCCAGCTAAGATAAGCTGAATTCACATCAATGTGAAAAATGATCCGGCCCATTGATTCACTCCTAATTATATAGAATTAAGCACTCGCAACAATTCCGGCCAGCTTTCCGTCAGTGACATTGATTAAGATCGTATCGCCGCTGCCCACTTCACCGGACAGGATCAGTTTTGCTGCCAGTGTTTCTACATGCTTCTGCAGATACCGCTTCATCGGACGCGCTCCATACATCGGATCATATCCTCCCTCAACAACAAAATTCTTCGCTTCATCGGACAGTTTTACCGATAGGTTTTTATCGTTGAGACGCTTGTTGATATCTGTCAGTAATAAATCAATGATGGCATAAATATCTTCTTTCGTCAATGGTTTGAACATGATCGTTTCATCCAGTCGGTTTAAGAACTCCGGCCGGAAATGAACCCGCAATTCATTCATTACCATTTCCTGGCTGGCTTCGGTAATTTCACCATTTTCATGAATCCCATCCAGCAGATAGGATGAACCGATATTCGAAGTCATGATCAAGATGGTATTTTTAAAATCGACCGTCCGTCCCTGCGAATCGGTAATTCTTCCATCGTCCAATACCTGCAGGAGGACATTAAACACATCAGGATGGGCTTTTTCAATCTCATCAAACAGTACGACCGAGTACGGTTTTCTCCGAACCGCTTCGGTCAGCTGTCCGCCCTCATCGTATCCGACATATCCCGGAGGTGCTCCGATCAATCTGGAAACCGAGTACTTCTCCATATATTCACTCATATCGATACGGACTATACTGCTTTCATCGTCAAACAGCTGTTCCGCCAGCGCTTTAGCCAGCTCTGTTTTACCAACACCGGTCGGTCCGAGGAATAAAAATGAGCCAATCGGTTTGCTTGGGTCCTTGATCCCGGCCTTCGAACGGATAATAGCTTCCGTTACTTTTTCCACCCCTTCATCCTGACCGATCACCCGTTTATGCAGCTGCTCATCAAGATGTAAGGTCTTACTCCTCTCGCTTTCATTTAACTTGGCCACCGGTATCCCGGTCCAGCGGGAAATGATTTTAGCTATCTCCTCATCGGTCACGCTTTCATGTACCAGCGACAGGTCTGTATCTTTTGCCTTCGTTTCCTCTTCTTCCAGCTGTTTCTGCAGCTTTGGTAATTCACCATACTGCAGAGCCGCTGCTTTTTCCAGATCATATGAACGCTGCGCTTTTTGGATTTCATTATTGACCCGTTCAATCTCCTCCCGGATCTTCTGTACCCGTTCTACCGAAGTCTTTTCATTGTCCCACTGAGCCTTCATCCTGGAGAACTCATCCCGCAGCTCAGCAAGTTCCTGCTGCAGATGCCCCAGCCGGTCTTTACTAAGCCGGTCATCCTCCTTCTTGAGTGCCGCCTCTTCAATTTCCAGCTGCATGATCCGACGCTGCATTTCATCCATCTCAGTCGGCATCGAATCCAGTTCTGTCTTGATCAGAGCACATGCTTCATCCACCAGGTCAATCGCTTTGTCCGGCAGGAACCGGTCTGATATATAACGGTTGGAAAGGGTGGCTGCTGCAACCAGTGCTCCGTCAGTGATCTTGACACCATGGAATACTTCGTAGCGTTCTTTCAGCCCCCGCAATATCGAAATCGCATCTTCTACGGTCGGCTCATCGATCATAACCGGCTGGAACCGCCGTTCCAAAGCTGCGTCCTTCTCAATATACCGGCGGTACTCATCCAGCGTCGTTGCACCGATACAGTGAAGCTCACCGCGGGCCAGCATCGGCTTCAACATATTGCCGGCATCCATGGCTCCTTCAGTCTTACCGGCACCGACGATAGTATGAAGTTCGTCAATAAACAGGATAATCGAACCCTCACTGTTCTTGACCTCTTCCAGTACCGCTTTCAAACGTTCCTCAAATTCTCCCCGATATTTTGCACCGGCAACCAGCGCTCCCATATCCAGCGAGAATACCTTTTTATCTTTTAGACCTTCCGGCACATCACCACGGACGATACGATGCGCCAGCCCTTCAGCTACAGCTGTCTTTCCAACACCGGGTTCACCAATGAGGACCGGATTATTCTTGGTCTTCCGCGACAGGATGCGGATCACATTGCGGATTTCCGCATCACGCCCGATGACCGGATCCAGCTTCTGCTCTCTTGCCTGTTCGACCAGATCGCTGCCGTACTTATTAAGGGTATCATATGTCGCCTCCGGATTATCACTTACGACTCTTTGATTACCCCGGACGGATGATAGGGCTTGCAGGAATTCTTCCTTTTTAATTCCGAACTCTTTGAATATCGCCTTAACTTCCTTATTAGGATATCTAAACAGTGATAAAAATAAATGCTCAACCGATACATATTCGTCTCCCATCTGTTTAGCTTCATCCTCCGCATGGATCAGTACCTTATTCAAATCTTGTCCGATGTGGAGATCTCCGCCTTGTACTTTCACCCGCTTCGCGAGCGCTTCTTCAGTACGGTTTACAATTTGTTCCTTAATTATTCCCATTTTTTCCATCAATTTTAAAATCAGGCCGTCATCCTGAGTCAGTAAGGCATACAACAGATGCTCCTGCTCAATCTCCTGATTTCCGTAATCATAAGCAATTTTTTCACATGCCTGGACAGCCGCAAGCGAATTCTGTGTAAATTTATTTATATTCATAGTAAACTCCTCCTATCTTCGTCTATTGTTCTATTTGTAATATATCACTCATTGTTAGCACTGTCAATCTCCGAGTGCTAATTTATTCTTTTTTTATATTTCTCGTTTTTTCGCAAAAATGTCGGCTGCGGGTTTGCAGTAAAAATATAAATCAGGGGTGCAGCATGCACCCCTGATTTATATTTTTATCCAATTTATCTTAGTCATCATATACCGATTCGCTGCTCCATTCGAGGATTGTTCCATCAGAAGCTTTCATCTCAAAGTCATATTCCATCTCATTGTAGATGATTGTTCCTTCATATACCAATATACCATTATCGTAGTCCTGGTTGATCCGCATATTCGATTCGGCAGCACCGCTTACTTTCGCAAGTGCAATTTCCTTTGCTTTCGCTTCTCCGATATCTTCGCCGCTATTCTGTCCGGCAGCCGGAACCTGATAATTCTCAATGTCAGAATCAAAACTTAATATCTCGCCGCTGGCTGCATCGATATCATAATCGTACTCCGTATTTCCACTGTAAAATTCCACTTCATATTTTTGTTTGCCGTCGTCAAGTTCAAGACCGGATTTAATAAATGTCACATCTTCTGCCTGCAATCCAGCATGACTAAGTGCTATTTCTTTCGCTTCTTCTTCAGTAACTGCCGCACTCTCTGTAACCGTCTGTGTGTTCTGTGATTCTGCTGCCGTATTGCCTGATGCCGCTTCTGTAGTATCGGCCGCCAAAGTTCCGCCTGATGTTGAGCAGCCAGCCGCTCCTGTGATCAACGTTAATACCACCGTCAATACTGCTATTCTTTTCTTCATATTATCTGCCTCCAAGCTATTATTTTATTGTTTATTGGTTCTATAGGTATATATTATCCCCGAAACATTAAAGCCAGATTAAAAGCAGTTATTTTTTTATTGGAATTTTAAAACCGAACACACTTCCTTTTCCCAAAGTACTTTTCACAAACACCGACCCGCCATGAGCCTCGGCGATCCACTTGACCATCGCCAGCCCCAGACCTGCACCGTAACTCTGCCCGGCCGTCCTTGCTGCATCCACCTGATAAAAACGATCCCAGATTTTCTCCAGATTCTCTCCGGCGATACCAATTCCATTATCTTCAATGCTGCCGCGGACAAAATCACCTTCCCGCTTCAGGGTAAAGAGAATATATCCCTTTTCCTGTCCGTAAGCCACCGCGTTTGATAAGAGGTTCATCATCAGCCGCATCAACATGGTCTGATCTGCTTCTATATAGATATCCTGTTCAATCCGCTGCCGGATGTCGATATGCTTTTCCGCTGCCGCTATCTGCTGTTCTTCTGCCACTATTTCAGCCAATTCACTGATATTAATCAATTCTTTATCCAGCTTATGAGTCCCTTTATCCATTCGGGTAAAATTTAAAAGCTGTGATATCAACCCCGATACCTTCTGTGACTGTCCAAAGATAACCTCAATCGCTTCCCGGGCTTCCGCCAGTGTTTCGGCATTTTCCAGAGCATATTCACACTGGGCGATGATCACTGATACCGGCGTCCTAAGTTCATGGGACGCATCGGATGTAAATTGCTTTTCCTTTTCAAACGAAGTTTCCAGCCGCGCAAACATCTGATCAAAGGTATTGGCCAGTTTATATACCTCATCCTTTCCTTCTCCCAGCCGAATCCGGCGTGACAGATCGTTCCCTTCACTAATTTCTTCTACTGCCTTAGTTATACGTGCTATCGGTGCAAGCGCCCGCTTTGTTATATAATACCCACCAATTGCCGCAATAATTACGATAAAAGGCAAACCGATCAAAAACAGCATCAGGAATGTGTTGGTAATGGTTCCGCTCTCCGATACAGCAGCCAGTCCGCTCACCCAAATCGTTCCATAAGAAGGGATCATCAGCGAAACGTCATATTTATACCATTTCTGTTCATCACTGCCGACGGTCCTTACTTCATTCTGAAAGAAGTCTTTGCCGGTGTCGTTCTGTACCTGCTCCTGATATCCCGGCGGTGTCAGGCCGGTGATCATTTCTCCGTTTTCAGCATAAACAGCCAGATAAATGCCGTTCTGAGAAAAACTTAGATCATCATCAATTTCCAATTGGCCGTCATCATATCCTATTTCTGTCAGACTCTTTTCAACCGTCTCTTTTAACTGCGACTGTGAAGAAGAACGCAGAAGCCAGTCACTCGCCGACATAACAAATACAAGCAATGCTGTTACGATCAAAAGAATAAAACTCATATACCAGAGTGTTACCCTCGCTTTTATCGATAATCTTTTCATGCTTCCTCCTTAAGTACATAACCGGTCCCCCGGACCGTATGGATCAGCTTTGGTTCAAATCCTTCGTCAATTTTCTTCCGCAGATAACGGATATACACATCCACCACGTTTGATCCGCCTTCGTAATCAAAATTCCAGATATGCTGCTCAATCCGGTCTCTTGAAAGAACAATACCGGCATTACGAATCATATATTCGAGAATAGCAAACTCCTTACTGGACAGTGTAATAGCTTTCTCTCCCCGGCTCACTTCCCGGGTATCGCAATTCACTGTCAAATCGGCAACCTGAAAAGAGTTGCTGACGTGGCCGGAAGCCCGGCGGGTCATAACCCTGATTCGCGCCAGCAGTTCTTCAAATGCAAAGGGCTTGACCAGATAATCATCCGCACCTGCATTCAGACCTTTGACCCTGTCTTCAATACTGTCTCTGGCGGTTAGCAGCAATACCGGCACCTTATTATTTTCCTGCCGCAGCCTGGTCAATATATCCAGTCCGTTCATCTTCGGCAGCATAATATCCAGCAGTACTGCGTCATACTGAGCACTGCTTATATAGTACAACGCTTCTTCTCCATCAAAACAGCTGTCAACACTATAATGCTCGGCTGTAAGCTTTTTTACAATAACCCGGTTCAGATCCGGTTCATCTTCTACAACTAAAATACGCATTTCCATATACCTCCTGAATGTATTTTAACAGATAAAGATTAAAATAGCATTAAAGATACATACCAGAATGCTTTAGAAACACAAAAAAACTACTAACTCCATTGATAGTTAGTAGTCTCTAAGCCTTATATGAAATCGAAAACTGTTATATTTTATTTTTTTCAGCCTATCTTATATCCCTAACATTTCATCCGTAATTTCTTCGGAATCAGATGCGCTGTCATAAAATCTTGCCTCTTTTAACCCAGTAATTTTTCTAAATAATGTTGGAATATTATGAATCGCAGCATTATAGTTTGCTACGTCATCATTATAGCCAATTTTAAAATTAGCAACTGTATTTTCACAATCAGCAATTTGCTCTAATAGTTTCATGACGCTTTCATTTGCCTTTAATTGTGGATAGTTTTCAATTGCCTGCTGAAAATCTATAGTATTTCTAATCATTTTTTGTTTTTTCTGATTAACACTTCTTTCTTTTGCAACTTCTACAAAAGTGGTTTTCTCATGATCAAGATATTTATCAACCACTCTATTAGCTTTATCTAATAAACCTTTTTCGCGATCCTGCACAATGCGAATATTGCTTTCCTTGGCTTTAATATTTTGATATCCTTTTCTAATCCATACAAGTTGAATCAATAGCCAAATTACAATTCCTGTTATTAATCCAAAGACTAGTGAAGCGCCTTGAAATGGTTCTACGACATCTTCCACTTCATCTGGTGTAATTGTTATTGCAAAGATAAGTAGCCATAAAATCCATCCTACAATTAGCATGCCCAGTAACTTAATTAATTCAACCATAGTGTTTTTCTTCTTCATTAGTTCCCCTCCATATTCCTTATAATTTATTATTCTAATATAAAGAATACAGGATTTCCCACTAACTATCAATATTAAGTTGTCAATATACAATCAAATCCCGGTTATATAAGCTAACAAGGGTGAGCCCTGAAAAATAAAAATAATTTTTAAAAATTTTTCGGCCATGCTATAATTACATCAAAAACTAAGGAGATTTTTATGAAAGCATATGAAAGACTGTTGAATTATGCTGTGATCCTCACACCCAGTGATGAAAGCAGCGATACTGTTCCATCCTCCAAATGCCAGTTTGACCTGGCCAAAAAACTGGTCACTGAAATGAATGCACTGGGAATTCAGGATGTCCGTGCAGATGATAAGTGCTATATTTACGGAAAGGTACCGGCCACACCGGGATATGAAGACAAGACCACTCTCGGTCTGATCGCCCACATGGATACCGTATCTGATTTCTGTGATCATGATATCGTTCCGGTTGTAACACCAAATTACGACGGGAAAGACTTTCCGCTTGGAAACAGCGGCCGGATATTAGAGACATCTACCTTTAAACACCTGCCTGATCTGGCGGGGCGAACTTTAATCACTACTGATGGCACCACCATCTTAGGTGCCGATGATAAAGCCGGGATTGCCGAAATTCTGACTCTGGTCGAGCGGCTGAAGACGGAAAATATTCCCCATGGTCCATTGTGTATCGCTTTCACACCGGATGAAGAAATCGGTATGGGAGCCGCTCATTTTGATGTGACAGGATTTGGGGCCGAATACGCCTATACTCTGGATGGCGGACCGGAAGGGGATATTGAATATGAGAATTTCAACGCCTGTAAGGCGGCCTTTGAGATTACCGGCTTCAATGTCCATCCCGGTACCTCCAAAGATACGATGATCAATGCCAGTCTGCTGGCAATGGAAATCAATTCAATGCTGCCCGGATATGACACACCGCGGGATACGGAAGAATACGAAGGGTTCTACCACCTGGTAAGCATGACCGGTGAAGTCGGACAGGCAGCACTGAATTACATTGTCCGTGACCATCATAAAGATTTCTTTGAAGCCCGGAAAGAAACCTTGCGCCACATTGAAAAATTGATGAATGAAAAATGGGGACCGGATACCGTGGAGCTGACCATAACCGACCAATACCGGAACATGTCTGAAATCATTGACGGCTGCCCACATCTCATTGAATATGCTAAACATGCCTGTGAAAAAGCAGGTCTCATGCCTAATGTCGTTCCAATCCGCGGCGGAACCGACGGGGCTCAATTAAGTTTTATGGGGTTGCCCTGCCCCAATCTGGGAACCGGGGGCTATGGATACCATGGTCCTTACGAGCACATTACTGTCGAAGGAATGGACCTTGCCGTCGATATTCTTGTCGAATTAGTGCAATTATTTGTCAAAAATTGACGCACACTTTCTCCTCCTCTCCATATAATGTACTATAGCTCGAAGGAGAAAGGAGGAACAAATCATGGATGAACGTAATAATGACAAATGTAAAGATGTTTGTGGAAAAAAAGAAAAAGAAAATAAAGGAATCCGCAAGATTGAAGAAGGTGTTAAAAAGATCTGTGAAGGATTACACGCCATCAAACACGGAAAAATCTGTGAAGGCATACGCTTAATTGAATGCGGCCTAACTCTGATTTGTGAAGGTTTGAAGGAATTGGAACGCGAAGATCGCAAAGAATGCAAATTTGAATTTAAATGTGATAACGATCACGATTGCAGGCGTTGGTAGAATATGCTTATCAGGGTGGGGCCTCCCACCCTGATTTATGATATGAATATTTCATAGAATTTTTATTTGCAATTTTTGCATGGCAGTATTACAATATAGATACGCAGGTATAGTCTATCGGTATGACGCTAGCTTCCCAAGCTGGAGAGACGGGTTCGACTCCCGTTATCTGCTCTTTTTTGCATTCGCTATAATCCTTGTATTTACTGGGTTTCGGCGTTTTTTATTGCCGATTTTTTGGTACTATTTTCTGATACCCTTTGATACCCTTTTGATACCCTTGAAGTAATTAGCTTAACTTTTTGATTCGCGAATTGAGCTTATTAAACAATTCTAACTTAAATTGTCTATCACTCGTATCATACGAATAATTATTTTCATTAACTTCTGCGGTATGCCCTAACATAGATGCCGCCACTGTACTAGATACTTCCAAGCATTTTAATCTACTATTAACAGTTCTTCGTATCGCATTCATACCTTTGATCTCAATACCGGCCTGTTTACATTTTCTTCGCACACATAATGATATAGCAGATACATGGGTGCGCCCATTCTCTCCTGTGAACACAAATTCATCAGCAAATCCATTTTGAATTTGTACTTTTCTTATCCTATCTAATAATTCTTCTGTTTCAAGAGACATTGGAACATAGCGCATTTTTCTAGTCTTTGTGGTATCAATATAACACTCTCTAGTTTCTTTATTCAATTTTTCAGATGTGTCAACTTTTATGGTGTGATTCTTTTTATTAATTTTACTCCACCTTAACCCAGCAAGTTCGCCACACCTCATTCCAGTCAACATTGCAAGCTCTACAGCATATGATGGCATATATGCTTTGTCTTTTATATGATCTCTCTGTAATTGCTCATATAATTCACTAAAGTCTTCATCGGAGAAAATTCTATCTTGGTCTTCAACAATATTTATTCTACACTGTTTCAAAATGTTTATTATCAATATAGTCACATGGATTTTCAGATATGATATGGTTTATTCTAGCACTTTTAAAAACGTTTTTCACATATCCGATTAATGCTTTAGCTGCTTTGGGCAATAGTTCCTTCTTTTTAATGGTTCTGACCAGAAAAACACTAAGTTCTTCTTCGTTGAGATATCTTATATCTCTTTTTTCAAAATCAGTTCCTTCAAAATACCGTACATAGTCAGACTTATACTTTTTTACAGTGCTATCAGATACTCCTAACTCTTTTTGTAATTTAGATCACTTATAGAATCGATACTTAAATGTGTAATCTTCTTTTTGTTTCTTATTTTCGTTTTGCCAATATTCAATAACACATTCTTGTATCTTTTTCTCTGTTCTTCTTTTTCATGGCACTCTACCGTCTCTTTTAGATTCATCTGGTAAATAAGTATGCCACAGTCCATCGCTTCCCTCCCATATTCCATATGGATGATTTTGTAATATTTCAGCTCTTTTTTTCATTTCTAATTTTTCTTGCATGTCTGCAAGATTAATCATACCACTATTAAGAGCTTCTTTCAATATCTCAGATTGTTGTATACACCTCACTCCTCTTTTTGTGAAGGGCAGTTGTTGTAAGTATCTTAAGAAGTCCGAAAAGAAATTGCGAAAACTTGAAAGACAACTGGAATACAAGGCTAATTGGTATGGCAGAGAGGTTGTCAAGATTGATAGCTGGTATCCTTCCAGTCAAATATGCTCAAGTTGTGGTCACAGGGATGGAAAGAAAGTCTTACGTTAAATCGTGATGATGGGGTAAAGATGTCAATGTTGGGGAAGCGTAGAGAGAGCACCCTTCCTCCGGAGTACATGAGCGCCTTATATCATATGCTTTGAATGCATGTTCCAGGGTAAATATATAAGAATGATGGTAAACCATCCGGCAAGTTCCTGCCGTAAACCAATCATA
>Ga0153920_1000701_pt1 | contig 14073 bp, 12 predicted proteins | sample TSNJ004MetaG_FD_104713 | JGI IMG/M metagenome (GOLD analysis project Ga0153920, IMG submission 104713) | Attine ant fungus gardens microbial communities from New Jersey, USA - TSNJ004 MetaG | ecosystem: Host-associated > Fungi > Mycelium > Unclassified | place: USA: New Jersey, Brendon T. Byrne...
ATACGCATTAAGGAACTCATGGCATTGAAACAGATATTTGAGTGTGAGTTTAATGAGTTTTTTGAAGGTATTGAATTACCGGAAGTGGTGAAATAGTAAAGATGTAACCTATGCAAAACTTACACAGGTTCAATTAAAGGGAAGCTATATTCTATGATATATTAATAGCAATAATGTGAAGTTGTGTTTTGGGGAGCGTATTTATATTAGTGGCAATTGGCATTGAGTGATGTATTGTTCGATTGTAAAAATTATGGCAAACAGAATATAATGATAAAATATCTGCCTTAGGAAGAGGAATCATTTATGATTAAAGCGAAAGATGTACGTGATATGAATCATGTTAAAGAAATTTTAGATAACATAAGAGTCTATGTTACATCATACGAAGAACAAATTGGAGAGGTTTCAGAAGATGCTTTGGAAAATATAACTTTTCAGCTCTGCGAAATAGAAGAGTTTATTATTGCTACCCAAAAGTATACTAATGCTAATTTGGCTGATGCATATATCAGGATGATGACATATTGGCAATACATCGACGGTAAATGTAGCTTTTGGGACATGATTGGAGAGTTGAAAAAATATGAAGGAGATATTTGAAAGTAATGCAAGCCTCTGCTTATGTGGAAGTAAAAAGCCATACGACGAATGCTGTAAAGAAAAAATCAATCCCAACCAAAGTGAAGGTATGCACAAAAAATTTATGCATGAGCTTGATGAAAAGCGCAGACATTTTAAACATTTATGCTTACATCCAAAGCAGGATGAATGTAGCAATGTAAAAACCCATGCTCACACGATTTCACAGCAAGCAGTTTTATCTTTGATCGCAGAAAATAGCGAAGTTTTGATGCCCATAGTATATGGGATAACAAATAAGTTTGAAATGAAACCAATGGGTATCGAAGCCAAGGCAACCAAATTTTACTGCTTTTGCCAAACCCATGATGCAATGTTTTATCCTATTGACCAACGCGCAGTAAGGCTTGATGAATACGCTTTTTTCTTATTCGCTTATAGAACGTTTGCATCAACATATTATAAAGTGATACGGGAACTTGATTGCTATGAAACCCTACGTCAAAAATATGATGTGACCTGTAACCCGTTAGCGGTTTTTTTTTACTTGCAAACCCAAAATTCTCTGCCCGCTTTGAACTGGTACAAAGACAAGTTTGACAGGGCTATACAAACTAAAAAATACGACTGCTTAGAAAATGCGACTGTAACTTTAGGGTATCGGGTTTATTTTGCGGCTGCAACATGTTTCTGCCCTATGTTTGATGTTTTGGGAAACCAGATTTTCCATGCTGAATACGATTTACCCATGATTTACATTACGATTATTCCAGATGAAGCGCAAACTCGTATTATATTTTCGTGGTTTAAAGAAGATAATTCAGTATATGGCTTTTTAAGCGAACAATTAAGAATAGTACCAACAAGATTGATATTAAAGTACCTCAACAATTTATTGCCCCTCAACTGTGAAAACATGACGGTTAGCCCATTGTTGTGGAGCAAATGGAATACAGCTGCTAAAGAAGACTTTTTGAGAGTTGGACATAACCACTTAAAAAATAAAATTGCAAAAAATATTTCTAAAACGTACTTTGAAGAAAGAGCCTATAACTTATTTTCGAAGCTTTGAACGATACCCTATATAGTGCATTATCTATATTAAGGTTGTCTTTGACCTGTAAGCGTAATTTCCCATTATGCTTACACTATTCAAAATAGCAGGACTTTGGATTTTTATTAATTTATAAGGAGGAAAAACAGTGGATTGGTTATATGACAAGAATGGTCGTGCATTACTTTTTACTTATAATGATAGATTCATTAGTAAAAAGGGAAAAAACCTCGGATGGATCTTTAATAATAATGTGTATGGGTTAAGAAGTGGGAAGCATCTAGGATGGTTCGAGAATGGTGTTCTTTACGATGGAATGAATAGAGTTATTGCTTTTTCATGGAATTCCTCGGGATACTTACCTAGCAGACCTGGCATTGGTGGAACACCAGGGACACCAGGAATTCCGGGAAGACCAGGGACTCCGGCGCTATCAGGAACACCGGGACGCCTAGGATACGGCGGATGGTCCAAATTATCAATAGGTGATTTTTTTGGAATTACTGTTTAGTTTAAACAGTTCATATTATAAATAATTTCAGATTCTCTGTATCTGATAAGTCAAATTTAAATTTCCCATTATGTTTATGACAGACATCCTGATTATAGCAATAATGAACAATAGAAAAACAATTTATGTATTTATACGACGAGCATAAGCAATATCATGTCTTTTGACATACCGAATTACATGAGCGGAATCTGCGAAAATACCTTGTTTATGGTATTCATCTGACAGGTTGTATTTATGCACAAGCATGACATGCTCGTAACTGTAATATATGCACCAAAAATGATAAGCAGATTTGAACTCTAGGAGACACTCATTCTGCCGTATTAATTTAAAGCCAGTTGGGATATTCATTCTGTTACCTCATAGAATTATAGGAATTAATGGAAATTATATTCAGTATACCAAAAGTGTATTAGGTTTGCAATAATTAAACCTTTGAGGTTCTTTGAGGTTTGTGTTAAGTGTTTATTGGAAAATCACCATTTTGTTTTTTCTCATGTTAAGTTGACCTGTTTTTATTGGTGATTTTAATTGATTTTTATAAGTTCAATTATCAAATAAACCCCTGTTGTAAACGGCAAATATTTTAGGCTTGATTGAGGCTGCTGAACAAAATTTGCAAAATTAGAAAAAGTATTTTTCATTTTGATATTTATACAATTGCCCATTATGTTTATTACATAGATAATTGGAATCTCAGCTAAAGAATAATTTTGCATGGAGAACAGGCTTTGGAAGGATATATATTATGTCAAAAAGAGAAATTTTCATACAAAAGCTACATAAGAACAAACCCTATTTAGAACCAGTTGTTCTCTTTATAACGACAACTGCCCTTGGCTTTTGCACAAGTATGTATGCAACATTTTTGGCGGAAAATCAAACAAGGGCTTTTTGGAAAAATCGGTTTCTTTTCCGCTTCACAAACAATTCTTACATCTACCTAGTCCCATAGCTTCCGCTTGATTCTGACTAATCTCAGTCGCATTGTCAGGGTTCAGATTACCACAGTTAGGTATGCTGTGATATTTGCTGCCGGTGGATGATTTCCACACGGTATCACCAGTTGAAGTATCTTCTTTCATTTCTGGTTCCGGTATAGGTGATTCCCCGATAACAGGTGCTGAGTCAACCGTTTCCTGTGGTTGTGTGCCGGTATCTGAAGTATCGCCGGGTGAGTAATCATTGCAAGGTTCTTGGCTCCATTCTATTTTCTGACCATCAGAAATGGCTATTATGGTGCCTTGTTTGTCGGTCCTGTAAACATCGATTTCCATGCTGTAAAGCTTGTCCATGGTGTCTCTATCAGGATGGCCATATTGGTTATCTTGGCCACAGGATATAACAGCGTATTCAGGTAATACTTGCTTGAGAAAATCATAGGATGTTGCTGTCGCTGATCCGTGGTGAGCGATTGATAGTACATCACTTTCCAGAACCAATCCTGAACTACACATAACCGATTCTGCATTGTGTTCCGCATCGCCAGTCAGAAGAAAACTGTTTTCACCATTTTCCAATTTAACTACAACGGAATTTGCGTTGCTATCTGTTCCGATAGAAGCAGGAGAAAACACTGTAAATTTGCCGTTCCCAAACGTATACTCTGTTCCGACAGAGGGGTGTTGCACTTCTAATCCCTTGGCAGCTACTGTATTCATAAACGAACTATAAAGCTTGCGGTCATGCTCATAATCTGAGCCAATGACATTATGTACTTCAAATGCATTCAAGCAACCGATTAACCCGGCCAGATGATCTGAATCATAATGAGAAGAGATCAGATAGTCTATGTCAGTTATCCCTTGATCTTTAAGGTATGCGACAACATAACTCGATGTAGATCTATCCCCGCCATCGTAGATCAGGCTTCGTCCTCCAGACTGAACAAAAACGGATAATCCTTGTCCAACATCTAAAAAATGTACTGCCATATCATCGGTGATAGGTGCTTGCTCCAGAGAGCAATATGGCGTGGCAGATTCCGTTGTTACAGGTTCCGATGCAGCCTCCGTATCACTTTTTTCTGTTTCCAATGATTCTGATTGAAAAATATCTTTCTGATTATTGCCACATCCACTAATTAGTGTAACCAGTAGTAGAAACAACAAAAGAAATCTTAATTTTGTATTTTTACACATTTGTAAATTCCCTCATTGTAAGCCATAACACATTTCTAAAATACTTACATATTTTTTACTTCCGTTAAACATGTACAATTGCACTCTTACAATGGTTATAGTTTATTAGTCCTGGGCTGCCTAGCTAAATGTATAGTTTCTCTGATTTTTGACTCCTTACTATGATATCCAAGGTGCTGTTTATACTTATATGGTCTTCATATATTGGAATGAATTTTAAAGTCTCACAAGGATCCTCACCATAATTTCTCATCGTTTCAAATGTCTTATCTTTTAGTATATCTTCAGGAAATATGTTTTTAATTTGCACACCATATCTTTTTTTAAAAAGACACGATCTTACTTAAGCGTAAGCATCAAATGCTTACTTTTTATGACTGATATTTTTCACTTTTCTAACAATAAAAATGAATCCAATAACTACGCCGCTAAATGCAGCAATAATAATTATCCATGCGATTATCGTAACTGCTAAGCTAGTTTTTTCTATAACAAAAGTAATCTCATCTGATACATCGTCATAACTTATCACTTTCAATGTTACCTCTCCCTCACCAACAATTTCGGGTTTATTAGCTATGACTTTTACCACAGATTCATCACTGGTTTCCCAGACATAATCTTTGTAAGTCGCATTTTGAGGTGCGATATTGACCTTCAAATTTAATTCGCTGTCTACATTGATTTTATTATTAGATATATAAGAAATTTCACTATCATCAATAATAATTTCAGTAACTGGAATATGATCAACAATAACAGGAATTGATTTTGATATATTATTCCACGTTGTGATTGTAATTGAAGTTTCACCTTCGCTTACGGGCGTAATGTTCCCTTTATCATCTATTTCAATTACATTTTTGTCAAAAAGTAGCTCATACTCTTTATTAGCTGCATCTTCTGGTAAGATTTTTATTTCTATTTTGTCAGAAGAAGATATCTCGATTTTAAATTCATCTTTATTAGTTCTGATGGACTCTGGGGTTATTTCGACTACATGAATATTAATAGACGCTTGTAATCCATTTGAGGTAGTGGCCGTAATAATGGTTTCTCCTAATGATTTCGCAATAATAGCATTATCTACATATTCTGCAATATCAGGATTTGCTGAACCCCACGTAATTGATTTATCTGTAGTATTGTCTGGTTTAATAGCGACATTTACAGAGAGTGTCGTACCCACCTCTAAGTCCTGATCCCCCTGGTCTAAAGTGATTGATTCTGCTTGTATGGCTTGAACTGTAATTGTAAAGCTTTCCGAGTTATTGTTTGTGCTTACTGTAATTGTAGCTTGTCCTTCTCCTACTGCACTTAACAAGCCGTTTTCTCCTACAGTCACAACCTCACTATTACTGCTGGTAATCTCATAATTATTATCCTCAGTTGAGGTAATACGGTATTCTGGAGCTGATGAATCTCCTATATTCATAGTACTTGGAGCATTATTAATTGTAATTGTATCTTTGATTTTTTGGGTGGTTGTATCATTTGATGAACTGGAAGTATTATTTCCGTACGGGCAGCTTCCATCAGAATGCAGGTGTGGAGGATTTCCACCGCAATGATAATGATAACTTCCTAAACCACTTTTATTTTTGTTATCTCGGTGCCCTCCGCTAGAATCTGTTCTTCCAGAATGTGCAAATGTAGTTGATGAAGCTAAAAAAAGACAAATTATCAATGTGATTATTTGGATTAGTTTTTTCTTTTGTGTTTTCACGCTCTCAGTTCCTTCCTAATATTTTAAATAAATTATACTGGATAAGGACACAGTTGTAAATCCAATATGTGGAAACGGATATATATTTATTATAATGAGGTAAGATGGATTAGGATGAGTAAAACAAATCCCATCGTAATACCGGCCGGATATGCTTATAATACTGAGTTTGACCAGTAAAATTATTCAACGAGGAATATTGGAAGATAAGGTGAAAAAGATATATATAGTTTATAATAAATAATGTTCATTTAGATTATGGCTGAGGTTGTGTGAAAACGTTTAGAGATAATCTATATTATATATGATTAGAGAGGGAAACACTTTCATTACTATATTGTGCCGTCGCTTGGCGGCGGAATGGAGATTTATATGAATAAAATAAAGGCTTATGCCGACAGAAGATTAGGGATAAAACAAAAGCAGGAAGTTATTCTAACGAAAAGAAAAACAGAGAAATATTAACTGTGTTTGGGAGTCTGAATTTAAAGGGAAAGCAAAGCAATAGAGATTAATCCGAGCAAAGCAGATGAGACTAGAAGTGATAAACACTAACTAAGTTGGCGAAAGCAGTTGTCGATGTTCAACAGTATTAGAAACATTAGGTGGTGATATGCTCGAACGGCTAGCAGATGGGCTATCTATAACAGCAGGGCTGACGGTGTTTACTGTTCAACATTATATGGAATATAGAACGGAAAAAGATAAGCCGGTAGCTTACATATATGATATTTAAAAAAAGGTGAATAAAGGGATATAGTATTTTATGTCATATAGCATGACCTCCTTTAAAATATAGTTTGCTTATCTATCTTAAAGGTCTATCAACAAATTGATTAGGACTTGGAGCGTTGGGGTGGTGTTTTCTTTTCGCAAACCCCTAAATACAACAGTTTCAGCTATTTATAAATGTAGATTTATGTCGTTACACCATAAAAAGACGTCCCTGTACCCATATTGGGTACAATTTTTTGCTTTGCATCCGCTTAAGCAGTATTTACAATATTTGACAAACAGTATATACTGGAACAAATAAATATTATGGTTATAATACGCAATCATGTTGAATTGATTGAATTGTTAGATGTGCAGTTATAGCAATAATGGGCAGTTGGAATTTGCTATTTCTTGAAGTGACTTTTTGCATATTAGTCGGATAATGTGACTGTTACTTTGCTAAAAGAGAGCTTCAGTGTGTATTGATAGTTGTTGCATGAAATTAAATATTAAAAGTAAAGAATAACAGCAATATATACCAACCTGAAAATGTGTTTACAAAGTGTAATTTGGAGGTGTATTTTAGTGAATAAAATGATACACCCTAATGCGGGTGACCAAACAAATGCTTGGTATGAATGGTATATAGGAATTGATTTTCTTGTAGACTTAATCAATCCCAATTCCTTAATAAGCTGTGTCATTTTCCAAGCAAATGATTCTCAAAAATTAGATGATATAGTTGTGCGATATAAAGATGGTTCTGAAAAACGATTTCAAATAAAGCATACTACTGACAACTCCAAACTAGGATTGGCTACGTTAATCAGTGAATATTTGAAGGATTTTTCGAAGGAATGGAAAACACTATATACTAATTCAAACAAAATGAAATTTATTTTGTATACTAACCGCCAAAGTTCTAATGATTGGAATGGTGATAAAAACCAAGGTAAATACTTGCGCCCCAAATTAAGTACGTTTTGGAGCTATATAAAATCAATAATAAATGGTGTGAACTCTGTAGATGAAATTGTTATGGAAAACGATTATGCAGAATGGGAAAAGGTATGGACTGAATTCCTAGAAAAAATATCTGACCTTAAAACAGACAATGATGATTTAAGGCTTAAATTTCTTGAAAGTTTTGATATACAATTAGGCAGACCCAACTTATTTAAACATGAAGAACTTATCATTGCTAAAATTGAAGAAATATATTCTGTTGATTCAAAAAGAGCTAATAATATTTTGGACAAACTGAAATCAAAATTGTCTGACTGGGTAACTAAGGACGGAAAGCTTAAAAGAAATTCACAGGAAGTTTCGCATGAAATGGTTATACGAGCTTTATTTGAAACTTTACCAAATCAGTATGTTGGACAGCATGATTTGCCTGTAATTGCAAATGGATTTGAGAGTAGAAAAAGATTTGCTTCAGAATTGAAGGACATTTTAAATGGAACCGACAAAAAAATAGTCTTTTTGTCTGGTAGTCCACAAAGCGGTAAAACGACATTGGTAAGTTATCTTTATTCGGTCGAAAAGGCGATTGATTTTAGATTCCATGCGTTTAAACCAATAATGGTGGATAACTCCAATATGGGTAGCGACAAAGGAGTATCCTCTTATAGAGGTTTATGGGGTGACTTATATATACAAATTGTTGAATATATATACAACAATTCCGTTAATCTTGATGGGTTTAATATAACTCCGTTTGTTGATTGGATAGATGATGATAATTTACAACGAGAAACATTGAGAATACTTGGAGAATTGGGCAAAAAGGTAGGAAAGAAAATTATTGTTGCTATTGATGGCATTGATCATGCGGCAAGGAGTGGCGACCCGGAAACATTTTTAAACCGATTTTGTTATCCTGATAATATTCCTGCGAATGTATGTCTGCTAATTGCAGGTCAGCCCTATGAGGCTTATAAAGATAAGTACCCACTGTGGATAACTAATACTGAATATGTTAAAATGTGCGACATTCCAGCTATTGAAAAAGAGGACATAACAAAGCTGTTAAATTCATTGCCTGCTGAACTTGATAGAAATATTATTAAAGATATAATATTTGAAGTAAGTAACGGGAACACTTTGAGTGCAGTTTTTGCAGCGAAAGAAGCCGAAAAATGCAAAGATATCGAATCCTTTAAATCAATAATTGAGAGTAGAAAATTAAAGTGCGGCGTTGATGCGTATTACAACGCTATATGGGAGTATTGCAGATCGGAAATAACTTCATACCTTACTGTAAAAGAAAATATATCTGAAATCGAATTGTCAATAGCTATTGCTCTATCAATTATAGAAAAGCCACTAAGCATTGACTTGTTTTCAGAAATTAACAATGCCTTGATTTTGTCTCAAAGCGAATGGGTTAGTATTTTTGAAAAATTACAGCCGATGGTCATAGTTGAAGATAATAAGGTTTCGTGTGAAATAAGTGATGTTAGGGTGTTCTTCAAGGGACGCATTAATGTTATTTACTCAACAGAAAAATTGAACGAAATAAAAATTAAGTTGGCTGAATATTTTTATACTCACAATGCGTGCATTTATGAGCGTCATTATATTAATTATGAGTTATTAAAAAGCTCAAAACCGCTTTTGTTTGTTGAAAACTTAAATGCAGAATATATTTCAGAAACATTTGTAATAGGGCAAAAAGTTCTCGACATTAGAGATCAAATACAATTTGCTATATCAATAGCTTTGTCAAATAAACGAGATGATTTACTGGTAAATATTTGTGCTTCATTGAAAATTTTTGAGCAATTCAATAAATCTACAGAGTATGCTGGATATATGTACAAAGAAGCCGTTAATGATTTTTACTTCTTGACTGGTGAAATCGCTCCATATGAGAATAACTATATCTTTACAGAACTTGAGAGCATACTAAATGACGCTTTATTCCTTTGCGAAAAAGAAAAAACCGAAAGAAGTATTGCAATCATTGATAAACATTTCTCTGAACGAAATATTAGTGAAATTATTAATGTGTTTTGCCGAGAGATGAATGATAAAATTGTGATACATTCACATTATCAAGAGCTAATACAAAAATTGGGGCAGATATGTAAGTATTGTGAAAAAGATATGTTTGCCGTATCTGAAAATAACACTTGCAAAATTAGTAATGCCAATTTCAATATTTTTATGAGCAACTTTTTTAAGGGTTGGTTTGTTGCCGCTACAAAAAATGATTATAAAGACTTTGATAAAACTTTCTCGATTTTGTCTTTTATTGCTTTAGGCAATGAGCTGTTTGTTTTCTTAAAAAATGCCCACAATGATGGCAAATGGAATATTATTTTAGAAAACATAGATTTGATATGTTCTTTTAATCCTGACAAGCCAGTTGTTTTACAATTATTATCGTGGCAAATACAAAACAAGAATATTAATGACGATTTCAACGTGGTTTTTGATGATATTAGAAATCAAGGGGTTTACTATTTAGATGGGGTTTATTTTGGTACTTCTGAAACAAATGAATATAAGATGTTTTCGTTTATGAATTTGGCTTTTTGTTTGGGATATTGCGAGACAAACGATGACTTTACTCATCTTATTGATGAATATTACAATTTTATAGATGATAAAGAACGAAAGTTATTTGAATTGATGTTATGGGCGAACCTTAAAGTTGGTTCCGCATTTTCTTCCACACCAGTTCTAGAAGATTTCAAAGTGCTTGTAAATATACATTTACAGAGAGATAACCCCTATTACTCGAACTTATATGTATGTGATTATGTGAATGATTTGTTTAATAAATTAATGAAGTTAAGCTCGGATATGTGTGAATTGCGAACACATTTGTTTTCAGAATCAAAAAGCAGGTTGACACTTTTAGAAAATGAAGAAAAATGGGATTGGATTATTTCGCCAATTATTTTACCTTTTTTATATGAGCTAGGCGAAAAAAGACTGCCAAGGCAATATATGAATAAGATTGCTGGCGAAAAAGGCGTTGTTTGGAAATGGTCATTATCCAGCAGGACTTCTGAATTTCATAGCATAAAACGTTGTGCAAAACAAATTAGTATGTCTGATGAATTTATGATGCAATTGGACGATTACAATAAGTGTTTTGTTAATGGTTATACGGAGCATAAGGAAGATGTTTTATGTGATTTGGTTACATGCCTTGAAGCCATTGTGGCTATTAGACCAGACTTATGGAAGAATTATTTAGATGAAATAATTCAAATAACTTTAGCGGTAGAAGGCGTATCTGATGCAAATAGTATATTAGCAGTTTATAATATTTTTGCCGCGTGTGCTTACAAAGAATCAGTTGATACACTATATAAATTGGTAAAAACATTCAAGCTTAATTATGTAGGTGGTAAAATTCATATTGTTCGTTATGTTTTTCACGAGCTATTAGAAGCTAATGTTATTAAGCTAGATGATGCTTTAATACTATGGAAATATTTTTATGATTATTTTAATAAACCGCAAGAATTTAATGCTTATGAAATGAAATGGTTAGCAGAAACCAAAAATACCGTTTTATCGTATTGTTGTAATAATAGCATTGACATTCAAAAATTTTATAAAATCGAACAGGTAAATGGAATTTGGGATTATCATAATACTGCATCTATAGACAAAACAGAAGACCTTGATTCTTGTACGTTTGATGAATTACTAATTAAATTAGAATCCGATTCGAGTAGAAAGTTGCTACAAGGTATTGATTGCCTTAAATTTTTGGAAAAGGTGACGGCAGAAAGACCTGTTGATTCTTACAAATATATCAAACAACTTTGTAGGCTTATTTCCGAACAAAAAATGGGATATACATTAAGAAGCAGTGGGTTCGACGATGTTTATTTACGGGTATATGAGTTGTTGTGTGATAATGAGCTATTTGAGTTTTTAGGAAATGCAATCAAATCGCAAAAAAACGAAAGAGAGAACTCGCAATGGGCTCATATTGTATATGATATCCTGCAACACTTTTATTTATATATTAATAAAAATGAGTTATTAAAAATGGAGAAATTAATTTTTTCAATCATTGATATTCACAAAGTAATATTGAGCGGAAAAAGTAAAATTGATTTGCCAACCATGTACATCCATAATTTAGATTCAAGTGGTAGCGACTATGATTGGAACGACATACTGCAATTATTAAGTTAGATATGCTTTTGAGGCGATCTGTTGCGAACATTATTCCATTAACATTCATGTTGGTATAAGTGAACTCCCCATTATGTTTAAACCTAGCTGTATGACCAACTACGCTTAATCCATACAATACACGGTAAGCAATTTGGCTATAATCGGCAGTTAACCAGTTTTATTTAATTCCTGCAAATAATTAATCAAAGATAATATTGCTTATGATATCACAACTATCGTAAGAAACATAAACTACGTTTCCAGTGTGAAGCGTGGTTTTTTGGTATATATTGAAATTTATACTGCCCAATAAAGACGTAGCGATTTTCGGCTAACAGATAGCTAAAATTCACTACGCCTTTTATTAATTTGAACTATAAAATTCATGCGATAGAGATATGTATATTACATATATAGATCGTCAAAGGCGGGAAAGGACAAGTTTTTTACCAAAAGATGGCTCGTCAGGCTATTAAAATTTGAACCAATATTGATTATACTTATTATAGACAAAAGAAGTAACAAAAAGGACATGATAGAATGAAAGATTGTTATCGGCTTATTGTAGAAAATATACGGAAGTTACGAAAAGCAAAGGGATTTACCCAAGAGAGATTAGCGGAAAAGGTAGGTATATCCGCCACCCATTTAAACAAATTTGAAAATGGGCAAAGACAACTAAGTATGACCACCTATCTGAATATTTTACAAGAACTGAGTGCTGCTACCCTATTGATCACCTGCCCTGCGAATATAGAGAATATGGAAGAAATTTTCCAGGACTTTGCGGTATTGATAAACGACTGCTCCGGAAAGGAAGTACAATTTTTATTAAAAACTATGGGAAACATTAAGAATAATATAAAAGAAGTTTCTTGAAGGATCATAGTTTTATGAATCCATCAAAGTACATCTGCCAGATTATTGATTATGGTGTGTTTTGATGGATTGATAAGATATATCGGTCTAATGAACATTGAAAATTTAATAGTCAGTATGTTAGGGACAAATTTTGTACAAGTGTATGAGATACATCATAGAAAACCATTAGCTGCGCGACGAACCACCTGTTTGGCAGAATCCGGATAACTCTGCGACAAATTGTCGGGAAGTGATTTATCATTGGGCGAAGCCAAATCAAACAAGGAATCGTAATAGAAGAAGGAAAGGTAGAAGCGGCATTTTTTATGGGAGACCAGTGGCAGGTCTTTTTTGTATAGATGATAATGAAACTTCTGCTAATAATTTATAGCAGTCCGGAGTAGCGACCGGGATTATGATATTGCGGGAAAGGGTGCGGTATTGTGATATGATAGCGGCCAGGCTAACCCGGCATACTCCCAATGGCAAGGGGCGGAGATAAATATAAATGCAGACCAGAGTCTGGTCTGCAGCCAATTTATAATAATAGATTTAAGAGCCGTGCTAAGTCTTTTAAATGTGTTATTTTAAAGATTAAATGATGGCAAGGGAACATTGGAACTATTGCAATTTATCAATGCAATTTCTTTTAGGATTTCTAATTTATGCGGATTAATAAGGATGATTGATAAATTCGCAGTTAGGTTAACGGGTGATTGTTCACTGAAAGATATATACTCTTTTTCGCTGGCAGTTACAAATGAGAATTTGTCCGAAGAATCAGCAGGAGTTTTTAGCACTTGAAGATAATTATATTGTAGTTGATAGTCTATTTGGGCATTTTCTGCATTGGACGAACAAATGAAAAACCATTTATTATCGTTGGGCTTTAATTCAATACTCAAGTCAAAATGAAGATTATTTTTCAGCGTCCATTCATAAGGCGCACTAGAGAGAGCGGTCATGAGAGTGGCCGTTAAAGGTTTTTTGTCTATGCTGTCAGAAGGAGCCGTATTAGAACCTTTTAGATTGGTTAAATCACTTTCCTTCAGATAGTTTGCAACAAAAAGTAATTGTATGTAAGATACACGCTCTTCGGAAGAAGCGGCAATATTTCGCAAAGTATTCGGAGCAGGGATAAATTCCGATTTTTGATTAATCAATCGGGATAAATGTTCCCTTGAAATACCAATTTCATCCGCAAAAGCACTTTGAGAACGAGTACCCTTAGCTAATAATAATAGGTTTGCAAATGCAGCAGTGTCAAAATTAGGTTTCATGGTTTAATCTCCTTATTGATTAAATATACCATGTTGTTGATGGTCAT
>Ga0153920_1000705_pt1 | contig 14046 bp, 8 predicted proteins | sample TSNJ004MetaG_FD_104713 | JGI IMG/M metagenome (GOLD analysis project Ga0153920, IMG submission 104713) | Attine ant fungus gardens microbial communities from New Jersey, USA - TSNJ004 MetaG | ecosystem: Host-associated > Fungi > Mycelium > Unclassified | place: USA: New Jersey, Brendon T. Byrne...
CAAGGGCAGCCTGAACCTGTACAGCATGGACATCACCCCGGACGGATCAAAACTGATCGGCATCGGAAACTTCCTGAAGGCCGGCGGGCAGGACCGCGCCCAGATCGTGATGCTGGACCTGAAATCCGGCGGCAGCACCGTCGCTGACTGGAACACCAACCGCTACACCCCGGCCTGCTCATCCTCCTTCGACAGCTACATGCGCGACGTTGAATTCTCCCCGGACGGCAGGTTCTTCGTCGTGGTCACCACCGGTGCCTACTTCGCCGGTACCCTGTGCGACACCGCCGCGCGCTTTGAAACCCAGGCCAGCGGCAGCACCATCCAGCCCACCTGGGTGGACTACACCGGCGGGGACACGCTCACCGCCGTCTCGGTGACCGAACGCGCAGTCTATGTGGGCGGGCACCAGCGCTGGATGAACAACCCCTTCGCAGGGGATCGGATGGGAGCTGGCGCGGTGGATCGCCAGGGTCTGGCCGCTTTGGATGTGCGCAACGGCATGCCGTTCTCCTGGAACCCCGGCCGTACTCGCGGGTACGGGGTCTACCAGTTCCTCCCGGATGACGAGGGCCTGTGGATCGGTAGCGATACCGACCGGATCTCCGGTTGGAACTACCGTGGACGCATGGCGTACCTGCCGCTGTCCGGAGGCACCAAGTTTCCGAACGACAACGTTGGCACAATTGATGACCCGCTGTTCACCCTCGACGCCGTCGAAGGAGAGGACACCGTCCTGCGCCAACGCCAATTGTCCACCGTGGGGCTTCAGAGCAGCAGTGAATTGGACACGTCCATGGATTTCTCCACCGTGCGCGCGGCGTTCATGGTGGATGGCTGGCTGTACACCGCCAACACCGCCGGCACCCTGACCCGCCGCAGCTTCAACGGCACCACGCTGGGGCAGGCCCAGGACATCGACCTGAACCGGTTGACCGCATTCGGCACTGAACTGGCAGCGATGACCTCGGCCTTCTACGACAGGGCCACCGGAAGAATGTACTTCACTCGGGCCGGCAGCGGGCACCTGAACTACCGGTACTTCAATACCGAAAGCACCATCACCGGCGCTGAACTGTACACCTCCCCGGACACCGGGGCCGCCCTGAACTGGAACCGGGTCACCTCGGCGTTCCTTTCCGGCGAGCACTTGTACGTTACCGACTCCACCGGTCAGCTGACCGCCTGGGCATGGGACTCGGCCAAGGGCAACGTGGTTCCCGGCAGCAGCCGTGCGGTTTCCGGCCCCCAGCTAGACGGGGTCAGCTGGGACGGGAGGGACACCTTCGTGCTGGCTGGCGACAAGCCCCAGGCGAAGGAAAAGGTACACGACCCGAACATCCAGTTTTCCACCACGCTCACCGGCCTCTCGGCGGGCTTTGACGCCTCCAAGAGCACCACCAAGAACGGGAGCATCACCGACTACGCATGGGACTATGGGGACGGGAACACCGGCAAGGGGGTGCAGGCCCAGCACATCTACGCCAAGGCTGGCACCTACACCGTGAGCCTGAAACTCACCCTAAGCACCGGGGACACGGCCCAGGCCCGCAGGATCATCAGTGTGGGCGGCACCGAAGCCGGCAGCAAGCCACCGGCCGATGCCTACGGCGCCGCCGTATATGCCGGAACCCCGGACGTGTATTGGCGCTTGGGTGAGGCAACCGGCACCACGGCCGCCGACGCCAGTGGCGCCGGGAACCCCGGAACCTATCACAGCTTCATCACCCGCGGGGTGGACGGCGCCTTGGCCGGGGTGGAGGATTCGGCGGTGGGCTTCACCAACAACTCGTCCACCAACTACGGATGGGTCTCCAGCACCAAGACCTTCACCAACCCGGGACCCTACTCGATGGAGGTCTGGATTAAGACCGACAGCACCCAGGGCGGGACCATTGCCGCCTTCGGCAACCGGGATGATCAGCTCTCCAACCAGCACGACCGGAAGATCTTCCTGACCAACTCAGGGCAGCTGGTCTTTGGAACCTATCCGGGCAGTGAGGCCAGGGCCACCACGGAGGCCAGCTTCAATGACAACACCTGGCACCACGTAGTGGCTACCCAGGGCAGTGAGGGCATGAAGCTGTACGTGGACGGCGAGCTGGCAGCCAGCCACGCGGCAACCACCGCCGAAAACTACACCGGGTACTGGAAGATCGGTGCCGAAACCACCTGGCCGGGCAACGGGCGGGCCTGGTTCACCGGATCCATGGACGAGTTCGCCGTCTACGGCTACGCCCTGGACGCGAAGACCGTGGCCGGGCACTACCGGCTGGGAACCACCCTGCAGGCACAGAACCAGAAGCCCAGCGCAAAGTTCTCCACCGAAACCCAGGGGCTGAAGCTGCATGCGGACGCCTCGGAATCCAGTGACCCCGACGGCACCATCGTCTCCTACGAATGGGACTTCGGGGACGGGAAGAACGGGCACGGGATCTTCGTGGACCACGACTACGTCAAGGCCGGCAGCTACGAGGTCACGCTGAAGGTCACCGACAACGCGGGGGCCAGTACCAGCACCAGCCAGACCGTACTCGTCGAGCAGGTGCCGAACCAGCCGCCGACCGCTAAGTTCACGGCCACCGGCCGGGGGCTGGAAGTGGCGTTGGCCGCGACCGAATCCACCGACCCGGACGGCAGCATCACCTCGTACGACTGGGACCTGGGGGACGGGAACAACGCCAACGGCAAGACGGTTGAGCACGAGTATTCCAAGGCCGGCAGCTATACCATCACGCTGACCGTGACCGATGACCGGGGAGGAAAACACAGCACCACGCAGCAGGTGGAGGTCAAGGACATTAAGTCGGCCAGTTTCGTCGCTGAGACCCACGCCAGCGTCTCCAGCGCCGCCGCCCGCCTCACCCTGCCCGAACAAATCCAGGAAGGCGACGGGATCCTGCTGATCACTACCTCCAACTCGACCAGCCACACGCTGGCCGACCCCAGCGGCGTGACCGGATGGCAGAAACTCGGGCAGGAAGCCGCCGGGGGAGTGCATAGCCGGGTCTACGCCAAGACCGCCACCGCTGAGGACGCCGGGGCGCAGGTGACTCTGGGATCCTCGGCCACCCTGAAAACCTCCATCCACGCCTTGGTGTACCGGGGTGTGGGCAAGGACTGGGTGAGTGAGGCGAAGGGCACCGTGACTAGCACCAGCGCCGAGCAAAAGGACACCCCGCAGGTGAATGTGTCAGCCCCGGGCAGTGTCGTGATCGGCTATTGGGGGGATAAGGGAAGCATTGAAAACTCCATAACCCCGAACGAGGGCCTGACGGTGCGTGGGGTGGCCACCGGCAGCGGCAACGGACGGATCAACGCAGTCGCCGCCGACCGGGTAGAACTGAGCACCGGCAACACCACCGGGGGCAGCGCCAGGATGGGAACCGCCTCGGCCCGCACCGCCATGTGGTCCATTGTGCTCAACCCCGCCAGCGACACACCGCCGGAACCGGCAAACCAGCCCCCGATCGCCGCGTTTGCGGTGAAGACGGACGGGTTTGGGGTTTCCGTGGACGGAACCACCTCCAGCGACCCGGACGGGGATGAGATCAAGTCCTGGGCCTGGGACTTCGGAGACGGGACGACCGGCACCGGCAGCACCGCAACGCACGACTACGACAAGGCCGGGGACTACACGATCAAGCTCACGGTCACCGACGCGCACGGTGCGCAGTCGGAGCCGATGGAACAGAAGGTCACAGTGCAGGGCGGCGAACCGGATCCGGGACAAGGCACGCCCCTGGAATTTGTGGGCACCGCCCAGGCCAACCTCTCCAGCGCCAGCCCGCGGGTAACGGTGCCCACCGAGGTGGCAGCCGGGGACGGGCTGCTGCTGGTGGCCACCGTGAATTCCACCGGCGCTACCGCCAAGGCACCGGCCGGGGTCACCGGCTGGACGCTGCTGGACTCGCTGGTCGAAGACGGGACTCAAACGTACCTGTATTCCAAGACCGCCGCGGCCACCGACGCCGGAGCCCAGGTGAGTCTTCCGCTGAGCGGCATCGTGAAGACCGGAATCCATGTGGCCGCCTACCGCGGCATCGCTGATGGCTGGGTGCAGGACTCGGCCATTGAACTGCTGCGGACCAAGGGCACCGAGAAAAAGACGCCGGGCGTCACGGCCACCGGGGATGGTGTGCTGGCCCTAGCCTACTGGGCGGACAAGGGAAGCATTGACAATGGGTTCACTGCGCAGGGAAACCTGGATCAGCTGGGGGCCACCGCCGGCTCGGGCGGCGGACGCCTCACCACGCTGCTGGCCCACAGCGGGGAACCGGTGGCCGAGGGGCCGGTACCGGGTTACACCGCAGTATTGGATACCGAAGCCGCACGCACCGTCGTCATGACAGTCACCTTGCGCGGGAAGGAAGGATAAGCATGTCCCGCCAGAACAACACGACCGAAACCCGCCCCAGGGCAGCAAATCGCAGACGTCGCGCCGCCGTGCTGCTCGCGATTCTGGCCGCCGTGATCCTGGCGGGCGTGAGCCTGTGGGCGTGGGGTACCGGACAAACACCGCCTAACCCGGCGCCGGAAGGACAACAGCAGGCCCAGGTTGCGACGGACGAACAGGATGCGCAAAGCATCCCACCGGTCACCTCCTTTGATGGAGCCAAATCCGGGGACTGGCCCGAAGGCAAGAGCACCGGGTGCGCCTACACCACCGAACGGCTTACCGGAATGCAGCAGGAGGTGACCGCCACCGGGGCAGAGGCCATGCGTAAGTGGTACGACGCCCTGGATGACCTGCAGGGGGACGCGGCTCTGGCGAAGTACTCGGCCGACTTCGACACCGTCAAACGCGTCTGGAGCACCGCGCTTGCAGCCAGTGAGTCCGAGGCTGAAAACGCTGACGCGCTGGTGCGGGGCGGCCAACAAAGCCTGGAGGAATTGGTAGCGAAGATCAACTGCAAATAAAATCCACGCCCTTGGCCTCGGCGGCCCACCACGGTGTACGCCGGGCCAAGGGGAAATTGAAGACATGAACTTTCTGGGAGGGGTCCATGGATTCACCATTCGGCGCTGTGCGCCGTCCACATCCATTAGCGCGCCGTGCACGGTGCGCCGCAGCACTTACGGCGACGGTGCTGGTGCTGACGTCCTGCGCTCCTGCGCCTGCACCGCGCCCGGCGATCAGTCTGCCGGGCGTGACCACCACGGCCGGCCCACTGACACTCGTCGCCCACCGCAGCGCCTGGCGGGTCTACCCGGAATCCTCGGCCGAGGCCATGCAGGCGCTGGCCACGACCAGCTATCCCATTGAGTTTGACCTGCGCCCGCTGGCGGACGGGACCCTGGTGCCCAGCCATGACCAGGTGGCGGAACGCAGCATGCAGGGAATCAGCGGCCCACTGCAGGAAGTGAGCACCGCACAGTGGAAGGCTGCCCGGGTTCGCTCCCAGGATGGGACCAGCCTGGGAACCCCCACCACCTGGGAAGAAATCCTGGACAACTATGCTTCGGAGGCCATCCTGTTTCCGGAGCTCAAACGCCCGGTACCGGATGTGGCGGCCTTCAGCCAGAGCATCCTCAGCCGGGGCGTGCAGGATTCGATAGTGGTGCAGACCTACGATTACGCCGCAGCACGCCAGCTGGCCTCCAACGGCGTGCATACGCTGCTGTTGCTGCTGGACCAGATGCCTGATCCACAGCAGATCAAGGCGGACGGCATTGACTTCGTGGGAGCGTCCCGTGATCTGCCTGTGGAGTACGTGGCCGCGCTGAAGGAGGCCGATCTGAAGGTCTACATCTACATGGTCAACCGCACCGAGCGGCTGATCCCGTTCCTCGAACTCGGGGTCGACGGTGTTTTCACCGATGACCCTTGGAAGCTGGAGCAGCAGATCAATGATGAAGGGTTGGCGTCCACAGCGCTGGCCCGTGATGAAGGGCGAGCCGGTGAATAGTCTTCGACCGCGCCCACCGCTGAGCACGCACACTGGGATGGTGGAACGTCATGGGCATTGACGCCTACATCACCTTTGCGGTGATCCTTGCGGTGCTCGCCGCTTTGGCCTGGGGCAGGATCCCGGCCGATGTGATCCTGATGGGCGCCGTACTGATCCTGCTGCTGACTCGTGTCCTGGAACCGGCCGAGGCCCTGGTGGGATTTGCCAACCCGGGCGTGATCACCGTGGCCGTTCTCTATATTGTCGCGGCGGGCCTGAAGGAAACCGGGGCCGTGCAGTGGCTGGCGCACCTGATCCTGGGCAAGCCCTCCACTCAACGGGGCGCCTATGCGCGCCTGACGTTCCCGGTGGGGGCACTCAGTGCGTTTTTGAACAACACGACCGTCGTGGCGATGATGCTGCCCGCCATCCAGGAATGGTCGGCCCGACTGCGCATCCCGGTCTCCAAGATGCTGATTCCCCTCAGCTACATGGCCATCCTCGGAGGCACCGCCACCCTGATCGGCACGAGCACCAACCTGGTGGTGGACGGTCTGCTGCAGTCCGAACGGGGCGTCAGCTTGGGAATGTTTGATCTTGCCGCCGTAGGGGTGCCGCTGACGATTGCCGGAGCCCTGTTCTTGGTGTTCTTTGCCGACAAACTGCTGCCCACTCGGCGCGGAGCCCTGGAACAGCTGCAGGCCGCCCGCCAGTACGCAGTGGAATTCGTGGTCACTCGAGACAGCCCGGTACGGCATAAGAGCATCGCCGCGGCTGGCCTGCGCAGCCTGAACCACTGCTATCTGGCGGAGATTCAGCGCGGCACCCAGCTGCTGGCCGGGGTAGGTCCTGAAACAGTCCTGCACTCCGGGGACAGGCTGACCTTCATCGGCGACCCACGCTGCGCCACCGAACTGCGGGGGGTGCGCGGACTGCAGCCCTCCGCCGGGGACGTGGGCAAGCTGGACGTGGAACACCACCAGCGGCGGCTGGTGGAGGTGGTCATTGGACCGGACTTCGCCGGTCTGGGCATGGCGGTGCGTGAATCACGGTTCCGCTCCCGGTACAAGGCAGTGGTGCTCTCCATCTCCCGTGGCGGAGAACGCCTCAGCGGAAAAATTGGGGACATTGAACTGCACGTCGGGGATGCGCTGCTGCTGGAGGCCAGCCTGGACTTCGTGGAACAATACCGGTTCCGCCGAGACTTCCTGCTGGTCAGCGCCATCAACGACGAATCTCCGGCCGACTTCCGCAAGGCGCCCTGGGCGATGGGAATCCTGGCGCTCATGATCCTGCTCAACGCACTGGGACTAATGCAGGTGCTGGTGGCCGCATTGGTGGCGGCGGGACTGATGCTGATCACCGGGTGTGTGGCCTTGGGCAAGGTGCGCCGTTACATTGATACCCAGGTCATCATCGTCATCGCGGTTTCCTTCTCGTTGGGGGTGGCCATGATGAAAACCGGGGCGGCCGGCTGGCTGGCAGGAACTCTGCTCTCCCTCAGCGCCGGCCCCTGGGCGGCGTTGGCCGCCGTCTTCTTCCTCACCGTGATCTGTACCGAGTTGCTCACCAACAACGCTGCAGCGGTGCTGGTCTTCCCGATTGCCATGGAAGTCGCCGAGCGGATCGGGGCGAACTTCATGCCCTTCGCGGTGGCCGTAATGATCGCCGCCTCGGCCAGCTTCGTGATTCCCATTGGCTACCAAACGAACCTGATGGTGATGGGACCCGGTGGCTACCGGCTACAGGATTTTGTGCGGATAGGTTTGCCCATGACACTGTTGACCGCAACCGTGGCCCTGGGCCTGATCCCGCTGATCTGGCCGCTGTAGGAGCAATGCCGACTATGGCAGCTGCAGGTGCTGGATAACCCGGGCAGTGGCGTCCTGGATGCTCAGCTGCGCCAGATCCAATGTCAGTTCGGCATCTGATGGAACTTCGTAGGGGGAATCGATCCCGGTGAAATCCGGGATCTGCCCGGCCCGGGCCTTGGCGTAGAGTCCCTTGCGGTCACGCTGTTCGCAGACTTCCAATGGGGTACTGACATAGATGAGGGTGAAGGATCCGACCTCTTCGGCCAACTCGCGCACCACGGTACGGGCCTCAGCGAAGGGGGCGATGGGAGCGCATAGGGCGATGCCCCCGGCCTCACTGATCCGCGCCGCAATCCAACCAATGCGCTGCACATTCGTCTCCCGGTCCTCGCGCGAGAACCCCAGTCCCTTGGAAACGAACCGGCGTACGTCATCCCCGTCCAACAGCACGGCCCTGCGGCGGGTGTGCGCACGGATGTGTTCCTGCACTGCGCGGGCCAGCGTGGACTTGCCCGAACCTGAAAGGCCGGAGAACATCACGACCGTCCCGGGATGTGCAGTGGAGCGCGCTCGGTGCTGACGCAAATCATCGACCACCCGAACAGACAAGCGGTCAATGACATCATCGGCCGCAAGGTCATCGGGAACAATCAGGTGTCGTGCCTGCTTAGCGCCAACCAGACGTGCGCCCGCATGCAGCTGCTCCATGAGCCCGGGATAATCGGGGCCGGCGGCCTGGCAACTGGAAGCCACCAACAGCAAAGTGAGATCACCTAGATCCTGATACTCTTCGCGTAGTTGCAGCAATTGTGTCGTGGCGGCAGCCCCATCAAGGAGGATTACGCGTTGTCCCGGCAATGGGGTAGTGATCCTTGAATCCCGGCAGGGGCCGTGTTCGGCCGCTCGCAGGGCCTGCAGCTCAACCAGACGGTTCTCCTGATCCCGTACTGCCCTGGCTAGTGGGGTTCCATCCGGGTCGGCCACCCGTAACCGGTGCCGCAGCTCGTCGGCATCCCGCAGCCCAGGGGACGCAACTGAAGCCGTGACGATGGCCAAATGTTGCCGTACGGGTTCGAGGTCGACCAGTCCGCCCAGCGCCAGTTCGACAATGTCCAAGTCCTTGGCATCAAGCTGGATAACTGGCTCTTCGACGATGTTCCGGTCCCCAGATCCCATTGGGCCCCCTCCCGAGAATGATTATGGCTATCCTAGGCGCGCCCGGCTCAAGTGTCACGATTCAGTCAGGAAGCGAGAATAAGTCCTGTTATCGCTTTCATCCTTGGGCGAAAGCTGGATAGTATGGTTGGCATCACGTGGAAGACAGGTTCTGCCAGCCGCGTGTCCTTGAGGGGGCAAGGAGAGGAAACATGGGGGATTTGTCGCGCGCCATAGAGCTCGCGGAAGAAGCCGGACGGGTTCTGCTGAATCTACGCGAGACCGCACCGGCGCAGGGGCTATCGGGACAAGCCTTGAAGGAGGCCGGAGACCGTGCCGCCCAAAACTATCTAAGCTCTGCCTTGACGCACTCACATCCAGATGATGCCGTGCTCTCCGAAGAAGCAGCAGATCATCCATCACGTCTGAGCCACGAACGCGTGTGGATCATTGATCCGTTGGATGGAACCCGAGAGTATTCAGAGTTTCGGGATGACTGGGCGGTGCACGTCGCCTTGTGGGAACGTGGGCGCTTTGCCGCTGGGGCTGTCGCACTACCTGCTCACCGGCGCGTGCTGAGCAGCCACGGGGGAGCGCTGCCGCCATCCCGGCCTACAGCGAGTCGGCTGCGTCTTGCCGTATCCCGCAGCCGGGCACATGAGCGGGTGCTTCGGCTCGCCGAGGACCTAAACGCCGAACTCGTGCCCATGGGCTCGGCCGGCTTCAAGGCCTGCGCCGTAGTGCGCGGTGAAGTTGACGCCTATGTTCATGACGGTGGTCAGTACGAATGGGACTCCGCCGCACCGGTGGCCGTGGCACGCAGCTACGGGTTGCACGCCAGTCGCATTGATGGTTCCGAACTCACCTACAACCGGGCCAATCCGTACCTGCCAGATCTGGTGGTGTGCCATCCGGACATCAGCCACCTGGTGCTGAACACGCTGGCAGCCAGTAGCAACTTATAACCACATACCGATATTCCAACGAACTTTGGGGGGTTCACTTTGAATATGACCGCGGCCGCTACGGCCACACGAATGAAGTACCAGCTGGATCAGCTGGCAGCTCTAGAAGCTGAATCGATCTTCATCATCCGCGAAGTCGTCGCGGAACTGGAGCGCCCGGGACTGCTGTTCTCCGGAGGCAAGGATTCGGCGGTGCTGCTGCACCTGGCGGCCAAGGCCTTCGCCCCGGCAGCCATCCCGTTCCCGGTGGTGCACATCGATACCGGGCACAATTTCCAGGAGGTGTTGGACTTCCGGGACGCCGAGGTCACGCGGCGCGGGGTCCGCCTCATCGTCGGGTCCGTGCAGGAAGCCATCGACGCCGGCGAGGTGGTCGAGGAACGCAACGGCTCACGCAACCGGATCCAAACCCCGGTGCTGCTGGACACCATTGAAAAGCACCAGCTGAATGCGCTGATGGGCGGAGCCCGCCGGGATGAGGAGAAGGCCCGCGCCAAGGAACGGGTCTTTTCCTTCCGTGACGAATTCGGGCAATGGGATCCGAAGAACCAGCGTCCTGAGCTGTGGAGCCTGTACAACACCCGGCTCAATCTGGGGGAGAGCCTCCGGGTGTTCCCGTTGTCCAACTGGACCGAACTGGATATCTGGAACTACATCGAACGTGAAAACGTTCAGTTGCCCTCCATCTACTTCGCGCACCAGCGCCAGGTGTTCGACCGCAACGGGATGCTCTTCGCCGTGCACCCGTTCTGTCAGCCGCGGGAAGATGAGCCGGTGCGCAATCAGATGGTTCGCTATCGGACCGTGGGGGACGCCAGCCTCACCGCGGCCGTGGCATCCACCGCGATGACCGCGGCGGAAATTGTGGAGGAGGTGGCCACCACCACGATCACCGAGCGTGGAGCCACCCGCGGAGATGACCAAGTGAGCGAAGCGGCGATGGAAGACCGCAAGAAGGAAGGGTACTTCTAGACATGGACCTGCTGCGCATAGCCACCGCCGGCTCCGTCGACGACGGAAAGAGCACGCTTATTGGCCGTCTGCTCTTCGACTCCAAGGCGATCTTCGCCGACCAGCTGGATTCGGTCGAAAAAACCAGCCAGGAACGCGGCTCCGAATACACGGACCTGGCGCTGCTCACCGACGGGCTGCGCGCCGAGCGTGAACAGGGCATCACCATTGATGTGGCCTACCGGTATTTCGCCACCCCGAATCGCAAGTTCATCGTGGCCGACACTCCGGGGCACATCCAATACACCCGAAACATGGTCACCGGCGCCTCCACTTCCGATCTGTCCATTGTGCTGGTTGACGCCCGCAAGGGGATGGTGGAGCAGTCCCGGCGCCATGCCTTCCTCGTTTCCCTGCTGCAGGTACCGCACCTGGTGGTGGCGGTGAACAAGATGGATCTGGTCGACTGGTCCCAGGAGGTCTTTGAAGACATCCGCCGGGAATTCGTGGACTACGCGGCTCGCCTGAACATTGCCGACATCCAGGTGATACCGGTCTCGGCGCTCACCGGCGACAACGTGGTCACCCGTAGCCAGAACATGCCCTGGTACGAGGGGGCTTCCCTCATGCACCACTTGGAGAACGTGCAAACGGCCAGCGACTCGAACATGGTGGATGTACGCTTCCCCGTTCAGTATGTGATTCGTCCGCACAACAACGACTACCACGACTTCCGGGGGTACGCCGGCCAGGTAGCCAGTGGAGTGATGAAGGCGGGGGACAAGGTCGTGGTACTTCCCAGCGGGTTGCCATCGACGATCAAGGAAATCAGCACCGCCGATGGGCCGGTGGAATTGGCCTACCCACCAATGTCGGTCACGGTGCGGCTCGAAGATGAAGTTGATATCTCCCGTGGTGACATGATCGTGCGCCCCAACAACCAGCCAAAGGTGGCCCAGAATTTCGAGGCCATGATCTGCTGGATGAGTGACAAGCCCATGAAAGTGGGGCAGAAGCTGGCGATCAAGCAGACCACGAAGACCGCCAGGGCCCTCGTCAAGGAACTGCGTTACGGCCTGAACATCAACACGCTGCATCGGGACGAAGAAGCTACCGGACTCGCGCTGAACGAGATTGGCAGGATTTCCATGCGGACCACCCAGCCGTTGTTGGCCGATGAATACCATAAGAACCGCACGACCGGGGGCTTCATTCTGATTGATGAAATCACCAACAATACTGTTGCTGCGGGAATGATTATCGAAGCGGCCTAAACAGGCGCATGGCGTGAGGCGCTGAGCGATGTAAGAAGACATTGCTCAGCGCCTCATGCTGTAGGGAGAAGCACCAGCAGAACGCCATGCAGAGTGACCTGTTACACCTATGAGGCAACAATGTAGAGACTAAGTGAAACTTTTCACAAAGTAGGCGAACCGGTGCGTAACATCTGAAAATTCAAGGAAATCGGGGCATCCGAGGCACTACTGTGGATTGCGGAGCCGGTCGCTGTTGACCGTATCCGCGTAAGCATCCAGCCCAATGAAATCGCAAAGGTGCCACCCTCGTGTCTGACAACAAGCCCGTAGTACTTCTGGCCGAACAGCTCTCTCCTGCAACTGTTGCCGCCCTCGGCCCAGACTTTGAAATTCGTCAGATAGACGGGGCGGATCGTGCCCAGCTGCTGGACGCGATCAAGGACGTCGACGCGATCATGGTTCGCTCCGCGACCCAGGTGAACGCCGAAGCCCTGGCCGCAGCCAAGAACCTGAAGGTGGTGGCTCGCGCCGGCGTGGGCTTGGATAACGTGGACATCAAGGCCGCGACCCAGGCTGGCGTGATGGTGGTTAACGCGCCCACTTCCAATATCATTTCCGCGGCCGAACTCACTGTGGGACACATCGTATCGCTGGCGCGCCGGATTCCTGCGGCCAACGCGTCCCTGAAGGGCGGTGCGTGGAAGCGCAGTTCCTTCACCGGGGTGGAACTTTTTGAGAAGAAGGCCGGCATTATCGGCCTGGGGCGCATTGGTGCCCTGGTAGCGCAGCGCCTGCAGGGATTCGGCATGGACATCGTTGCTTATGACCCCTACATCACACCTACGCGAGCCCAGCAACTGGGCGTAACACTGTTGAGCTTGGACGAGCTGCTGGAACAGGCGGACTTCATCACCATCCACATGCCTCGTACTCCGGAAACGATTGGCATGCTCGGCAAGGAAGCCTTCGCCAAGATGAAGAAGAGTGCTTATGTAGTGAATGTCGCCCGCGGTGGACTCGTGGATGAGGATGCACTGTACGAGGCTCTGAAGAACGAGCAGATTGCCGGTGCCGGCCTGGACGTCTTCGTCAAGGAACCGAGCACCAACCTGCCGTTCTTTGAGTTTGATAATGTCACCGTCACTCCGCACCTTGGTGCTTCCACCGATGAAGCGCAGGAAAAGGCCGGCGTATCCGTGGCAAAGTCGGTGCGACTGGCCCTCGCGGGGGAGCTGGTTCCAGATGCTGTCAACGTCGCTGGGGGAGTGATCGATGAGAATGTTCGCCCGGGAATCCCGCTAATTGAGAAGCTTGGGCGCATCTTCAATGCTCTCGCCGTTGGCTCGCTCACCAGCATCGATGTTGAGGTTGCTGGAGAAATCGCCTCCCTCGACGTGAAGGCTCTGGAACTCTCTGCACTGAAGGGCGTGTTCATGGACGTGGTGTCGGAGCAGGTCTCCTACGTTAATGCACCCGTGCTCGCCGAGCAACGCGGCGTAGCTACTCGTTTGATCACCACCTCTGATTCCCCGGAGTACCGGAATCAGCTAACGATCAAGGGCGCAACGAACGAAGGCGCGCAATTGTCCGTTGCTGGGACGCTTACAGGACCAAAACAAATTGAAAAGCTAGTCGGAATCAATGGATACGAAATCGAGATTCCGATTTCGGATCACATGATTGTGTTGCGCTACACGGATCGACCGGGGGTAGTAGGCACTCTAGGTAATGTCCTGGGAGAGCAAAAAGTAAATATCGCCGGCATGCAGGTTTCCCGTGATGAGGAGAAGGGCGAAGCGGTGGCCGTTATTAACATAGATGCCGCGCTTCCGCAGGGCATGCTCGACGTTGTAGGAGCGGCAATTGGTGCTTCGCTTGCACGAGAGGTTAACCCGGTGGTTTCATCGCGGGAGTGTCATTAAGCGTCATTAAGACGAAAAAGTGATCCGGACTTGGGAAAATAGGAGTGTCTAAGCTCTAAAATCTCAACATCAAGGATCACCTTTTCGATGCA
>Ga0153920_1000714_pt1 | contig 13953 bp, 16 predicted proteins | sample TSNJ004MetaG_FD_104713 | JGI IMG/M metagenome (GOLD analysis project Ga0153920, IMG submission 104713) | Attine ant fungus gardens microbial communities from New Jersey, USA - TSNJ004 MetaG | ecosystem: Host-associated > Fungi > Mycelium > Unclassified | place: USA: New Jersey, Brendon T. Byrne...
ATATTCTACCACCTGCTGCATTTGATCCAAAGGGGCAATTGCCATGGGCGGACTGCCGGAACATCCCCATTGATATGTCATAAGCACGAGCATATCCGCCGCCTGGCCTAATTCGTGATAGTGATACCCCGCGTGGAGGTGGTCAGGCATATCGGAAGTATATTTTGGGGGCAGCGCCACTGTGATCGGCAAGTCACAGCAGACCGCCAGCTCCCGCAGTGCGCGGATAAATTCCAAAAAATGATCTGCGTCCTCCGCCGCTACCTGCTCAAAGTTGAGTTCAATGCCATGGTACATGCGCGCCTGTGCCTGTGCAATGATTGCTTGAATGAGACGCCGCTTGCGCTCCGGATTGGAGAGCAGAGCGTGTGTCCGTTCGGTGGAAGAACCGCCACAATGACCGGGAGCGGAAGCGATATGCAGAGTGGGAGCCACTTGCATGGACTGTGCCCGGGAGATCATATCCTTATCCTCCATTGAGATAAGCTGTCCATCCGGGCCAAAGACATAGGGAAACGGATTTAATGTGGTGAAATAGGGCAGTGTGCGCCGAAACAGCGTTTGGTCAATGGTCAGGGATGCATGTCCGCTGACCATAATGGATGGGGCCTGCTCCTGCCGGTAGCGCAGAACAAGCGACTGTCCGGGGAAAATCGTTGGCTCGCCGTTGAGCGATGGGTTATTGCGCAGAATCTGCCGCGCTGAGGCGTGATGCTTCACGGCAATGGTTTCCAGTGTATCCCCCGCCTGAACCGCATAGGTCTCTTCCGGATATTGAATCACCACCGGCTGTCAAAAGACCAGGCGGTCGGGATTTGGCAGGCGGTTGTCAAGAAGCTGAGAGATGGGTACGCCGTATTCCTCGGCAATTCCATAGAGTGTATCCCCTGGCCGGACGACATGGATATCCAAAAGAAAACACCTCCTTTTACACAAAAGGAATCAATTTTTGCCTGATATAGCCGATAATACCGTTGTAGCTTACAAGATCCCACCCCCGCCACTGATTGATGATGGAGAGCATGGCGCCCTCAGGGGCGCGCACCAGAATGGTCGCATCCCCAGCCGGATGGCTGCGGAGATCAACATGGGCAGCGTTTACCATGGCGGCGCTTTGCCGCGTGGGCGCGAGGAAAGGAATGCCAAAAAATTCTGCCAGTGATTTGGAAATGGCGCGGGCAATGGCATCTATATTTGCTTGAATCCAGAGGTCGTCATGTAAGTTGTCCTGAAAGGCAAGTTCCAGCATAACAGCGGGACTTTTGACCAGCCGGAGCTCACCGGCCGCAGTGGAGGGGAGCGCCTGAACCTGATCGGACAGGGGGGATATTTGGCGGAGATTGGCGGCCAGCAGGCCGGCGGCGCGCTGGCCTTGGATGGAACCGGGATAGTAAAAGGCATAGGAGCCCCGCATTACCCCAAAATCTCCCAGAGATGTGCTGGAGTGCAGCGCAAGATATAGATCATAGTCCCCCGCGTTGGCGGCAAGGATTGCGGCATCTGTTGCCAGTTCGGGGTCATTGCGCACATAGCGCATGCCTGAGGCGTTTAAGTACGGGACAATGTTGTCCGTCAGAAGATTCATATGGGCCGCTTCGGCTGCATCGGTACCATAGGAATCCCATTCCTGCGCAGAGGGGGAGAGATAAATGATAGGCATAAAAAGACCTCCCGCATACATGCTTCGGCGTAAAGGCCGGATTTTACCCCATTCTATGCAATGGGGAGGACGTCCGTTCCGATTGGCCTGTGTTACATAAGAGCGGCGCAAGGCTTGCACGGAATCCTGTCGTTCTTGCTCTGTTTATGAGATCGTGTCAACACGACCCAGGCAACCACTGCCTAAATGAGACAGGTACGATTTCCAGTCTTGATTTATGGGCGTTTGCCCCGCCGGAGGCGGGGCAAACAGCATTGATTCAGCGCTTACCTGGAACAAGGAAACCTGCGGCAAAGGCGGGAGCGCATACTTTGCCCGCATTGTATGCAAGAAAGTTTCGCTGTAGCAAAAAATTTTGATTGACTTTGACGCTACGTGAACTGATATGATCATGAAGAAAGGAGGTCGTATGATGGAATATTCCATTCATCAGCTTTCAGAGCTGGCGGGGGTGTCCACCCGCACCCTGCGCTGGTATCATGAAAAGGAGCTGCTATGTCCAAGCCGTATTGGGCATGGCGGGTACCGCTACTACAATCAACAGAGCGTGGACCGCCTACAGCAGATTCTTTTTTATCGCGCCCTTGGGGTGGAGCTGGCGCGGATCCGGGAGCTGCTGGACGACCCGGCCTTTCACCGGCTAACGGCCCTTAAGGGGCACTTGACCGCCCTGCAAAAAAAACGGGCGCGGATTCAGCGGATCATCAGGGCGGTAGAGGAGACGATTTTAAAGGAGGAGCGTGGTGAAATCATGGATGATAAAGCAAAATTTGAGGCATTCAAGCGGAATTTGATGGTAGAAAATGAGGAGAAATACGGTGCTGAACTCCGGGAAGCATACGGTGACGAGCTGGTAGAACAGGCCAATTCCAGGATGCTATCCCTTGACCGCGGGGAATATGAACAGGGGAAGGCGCTGGAGCGGGAGATTCTGGATGCACTGACCGCCGCAGTGCTGGCGGGGATGGACCCGCGCACAGAAGCAGGCAAGTCCATTGTTCAAAAGCACCGGACTTGGCTGGAATTGACCACGGGAGCGTGCCGCTCTGAAATGCACCGCAATTTGGGCGCGCTGTATGTCGCTGACACGCGGTTTACCCAATACTATGATCGGGAGACACCGGGATGCGCTGCATTTTTGCACAAGGCAATTCTCCATTGGGTGACATAGAGGGGACAGCTCCTTCTATGTAAATGAGTAAGCATGAATCGTAGAACCCGCCTCCATCTCAGATGGAGGCGGGTTCTACGATTCATGCGGAGCGAGTTACGATTCAGCCTTTGGACCGGCTGCAACCACCTCGGCAGACATGTGGGTGTATTTTTTGAAGTTTTCCACAAAGGATTTGGCCAACTCCTTGGCTTTGGCTTCATAGGCTGCCTTATCTTCCCAGGTATTCACCGGAATCATCAACTCATCGGGGACTCCGGCGCAGGAAGTGGGAACCTGAACCCCGAAATAGGGATCTGTCACAAACTCGGCCTGCTCCAGTTCACCGTTGAGCGCGGCGGTGACCATGGCGCGGGTGTAGCTGAGCTTCATGCGCTTGCCGGTTCCGTTCCAGCCGGTATTGACCAGATAAACCTTTGCGCCGGACTGCTCCACCTTTTCGGCCAGCATGGACGCATAGACGGATGGATCCAGGGGAAGGAACGGAGCGCCAAAGCAGGTGGAGAAGGTGGGAACAGGAGAGGTGATGCCGCGCTCGGTTCCGGCCAGCTTGGAGGTGAAGCCGGAGACGAAATAGTACATGGCCTGGCTTTTATCCAACCTGGAGACAGGGGGCAGCACGCCGTACGCATCGGCGGTCAGGAAGATAACGGTTTTCGGGGTGCCGCCGATGCCCGGGATGGCCGCATTGGGAATGAAGTCCACAGGATAGCCCACGCGGGTATTTTCTGTGAGGGAGTCGTCCGCATAATCAGGCTCACGGGTCTCCTCGTCCATGACCACGTTTTCCACCATGGCGCCGAAGCGGATGGCGCGGTAAATTTCCGGCTCGTTCTCCTCAGTGAGGTTGATGCACTTGGCATAGCAGCCGCCCTCAAAGTTAAAGACGGAGTCATCGGCCCAGCCGTGTTCGTCATCGCCGATGAGCTTGCGGTTGGGGTCGGCGGAGAGGGTGGTTTTTCCCGTACCGGACAGGCCAAAGAAGACGGCCGCATCGCCCTCCTCGCCAATGTTGGCGGAACAGTGCATGGGGAAGACGCCCTCTTTTGGCATCAGATAGTTCATAACGGAGAAGACAGATTTCCTGATCTCACCGGCATATTGGCTGCCGGCAATGAGGACCAGCTTTTTCTCGTAGTTGACCAGAATGGCGGCCTCGGAGTTCACGCCGTCCCGCTCGGGAATACACTTGAAGCCGGGGGCGGCAATGATGGTGAAATCAGCGGTAAACTTGTCCAGTTGCTCCGCTGTGGGGCGCAACAGGAGCTGTTGAATGAACAGATTCTGAGACGCCAGTTCATTGACGATACGGAAACCCTTGGTGTACTTTGGGTCAGCGCCGGCAAAGCCATCAAAAATATAAATCTCACGGTTTTGGAGATAGGCAATGATTTTTTCATAGATGGCGTCAAATTTGTCTTCCGTAATAGGGACATTCACTTTTCCCCAAGCAATTTCATCATGCACGCCGGCAGAGTCGACAATAAACTTGTCATTGGGGGAGCGGCCGGTATACTTCCCGGTGTTGACACACAAAGCGCCCTTGGCATTGAGCTTTCCCTCTCCGCGGGCGAGCGCATGCTCCACCAAAATCGCGGGGGTGAGGTTGCGGTATACAGCGCTGGGATTTATAATACCAAGAGTTTCCAGACCAAACGTTTCCATACAATGTCCTCCTTGTATCTGCCTTGCTCTTTGGAACAGGCGTTGTCCACTCCCGTCTGTCAACAAGCGGGAACGAGATTGCCTCTATTGTACCTGAATGAACTGGAAAAAGCAAGGGGAAGAGCGGTGAGGCCACGCTAAATTCTCCGTCATTCCTTGGCTTGCAGCAGAGCGCGGGAAAGCGCCGCGAAATCCATAATTCCAAGCTGTTCCCCACGAACGGTATCCGGAAAACCGCAGGAGACCACGGCCTGGCGCAGCTCCTCTTTTGTGTGCTCCCCTGAAAAAACAGAACTTAGGCTGTTGACCAGTGTTTTCCTGCGCTGGGCAAAGGCCCCCTTTACCACCTGGAAAAAGTGCGCTTCCTTGTCCACCGTAACTGGCGGCGCGGCAGTGGGAACCAGCCGTATCACAGAGGAGGTCACCTTGGGGGCGGGGAGAAAACAGGTGCTGGGTACGTCAAATAAAATTTCCGGCTTGGTGTGATACTGGCAGAAGACGGAAAACGCCCCATAGTCACGGGTTCCGGGCGCGGCGCAGATACGCAGCGCCACCTCCCGCTGAATCATCAGGGTGATACGCTGAAAGCACTTGCTGTCAATCAGAGCGGCAATCGTGGGAGAGGTGATATGATAGGGCAGGTTGGCACAGACAATGGGAGTGAAATTTTGAAATTTTTCCTCCACCAGCGCTGGAATGTTGATCTTTAAAATATCGCCGGAAATGATCTCTGTGTTGGGACAGTCTGCCAGAGTCTCGGTCAATATGGGAAGCAGGGAACGGTCCAGTTCCACAGCCGCTACCTTGTCTGCCAGTGCGGAGAGCTGCCTTGTGAGAGGGCCGATTCCGGGGCCAATCTCCAATACGGCATATCCGGGGCCCGCGCCGCTGGCGGCCGCGATATCTTCCGGTACCCAGGCCTCAATCAGAAAATTTTGGCCCATGGATTTGGAAAAATGGAAGCCGTGCCGGCCCAAAAGGGCCTTGATCTCTTGTACGTTACATAAATCCATAGCGGTTCCCTTTCTCTTGATCATGATACCATCATAGAGAAAAACCGGAAAAAGGTCAAGAAGAAGCGGGAAAGATTGACTTTTTTCCGGTCGGGAGATTACAATGGAGCCAGGAGGTGTTGAAAACCAATGTATCAGCTATTTGAACCCGCGCGGCTTGGGCCCATGGAGCTGCGCAACCGGATCATACGATCCGCCACCAACGAGCATCTATCCATGCCGGACGGACAGCTCTCCACAACTTGGGTGGAGACGCTGCGGGAACTGGCGGAGGGGGGCGTTGGCCTTGTGATCACAGGGCACCTGACTGTGGACCGGAAGCAGCGGGCGGATGAGGGACAGCCGGTCTTGGATGGGAAGACCGACCGCGCCCTGTTGGCCCAATGTGCCCGGGAGATACACCGGGCGGATGGCCGTATCGTGGTGCAGCTGAGCCACAGCGGCCTGAAAGCGCCGGAGAAGGTGAATGGAGTCGCTCCGGTGGGGCCGGCGGACTTTACAGCGCAGGGGCTGCAAAGTCTGAGGGAACAATTTTGCCGGGCCGCCCAAATGTGTCAAACGGCAGGGTTTGACGGGGTACAGGTACATTGCGCCCACGGATATTTGCTCTCCAGCTTTTTAAGCCCAAAGCTCAATACCCGGTCTGACGCTTACGGCGGAACTTTGGAGCACCGCTTTTTGCTGATTCGTGAGATTTTGGAGGCAATCCGGGGGGAGTGCGGCGATGATTTTGCCCTTTTGGTGAAGGTAGACCAGGATGTTTGCGGCGATTTGCACGGCCTTTTGGATCTGCTGGAGGGAGTTGGGGTAGATGGCGTTGAGGTCAGTGGCTTGGATTTCTACAACCGCCCCGGCGAAAAGGGGCCATTCTATTTACGGCAGGTAGTTGAGGCCAAGCGGGGGATCGGGTTGCCAATCAGCTTGGTTGGAGGTGTGTTTTGCCGCGAGGATGCCCAGTGTGTGCTGGACGCCGGGATTCCCTTTGTATCTCTCAGCCGCAGTTTGATTTGCCAGCCAGATTTTGTAAAGAAAATGGCGCAAGGGGAAGAGAGCAAATGCCTGGCCTGCAACCAGTGCTTTACCGTATACCGTCAGCGGCCGGTACGCTGTGTCCTGCATGAGGAGGAAATTCCTCTGCTTGATACGCTGTTTTCAGCGGGCTATGTAAAAGAGTAGGTTAGAAAAAGCGCGCCCTGTACATTACTATACAGGACGCGCTTTGAATGCATTGATAATGCATTGATTTGGAAATTAGCTCTTCCAAAGACCGTGGAGATTGCAATATTCGTAGGCGGCGGCCACCTTGTCACCAGGCGCAAGGGAGAATACCGCGTTAGGGGATTCGCTGGGGGAGAGCCGCTTCAGCTGGCTGCCCTGTTCAGTCTCCAGAATAATCCACTGGATAAAGTGCTCCTCCAACATCGGGTGGTTCACTGCGCCAATGTTGACGGTAACGGTGCTTCCCTCCTGGGTGACCACGGGAACGTGCTTTTCCAGCGCGGCATCCACCGTGCCGGGGACAAGTTCACTCATAACCTCGTTGCAGCAGGTGACCGGAACTCCTGAATCCTTCAAAAAGTAGATGATGTTGCCGCAGTGAGCACAATAATAAAATTTCATGTAAAAACCTCCCTACATATCTGTTGATCAGCCGCAGAAAAGAGCTGCCGTCCAAGGCAATCTTTTCAGTTTGATTTTACTACGAATCGGGGCTATTGTCAATAATAATTATTGTTATTGATGATTAACCCGGAGGCCAGGCCATGTCGCGTCCCGCCAAAACGTGGAAGTGAAGGTGGTGGACACTCTGTCCGGCCCGCTCGCCGCAGTTGGAGACCACCCGGAAGCTTTCTAACTGCAGCGTCTGGGTTATGTTTGAGATCACGGCAAACAGGTGGCCGATGACGGCGGCGTTGCTCTCTGTTACCGCGGCACAGGAGGGGATGTGAACCTTTGGGATCACCAGAAAATGGGTTGGCGCCTGGGGATCCGCATCGTAAAAGGCAAGGCACACCTCATCCTCGTATATTTTTTTTGAGGGGATTTGGCTTTCTGCGATGTTACAGAAGATACAATCGGACATAGGGAAGATACCTCCTCATTTAGCACCTGTATTTACAGCTAAAACACCGTATCAACGGCGCTTTTTCTGCCATAGCGCGTTAAATTTTCTTGAAATAGACCAATGATTTCTGCAAAAATTTGCCTTGCCCGGCAAAAAAAGCTGCTTGCTGCTTCGGCAGTTCCATCTGTGAATACAGGTTCTTATTCTGAGGCTATCATATCACGAAGTAAAAAAGAGGACAAGCAACGTTTTACTACTTGTCTTTCTGAGGGGCTGTAAGACAGGCGGCTTCCGGGTGCGCTTCGCACCAGGCCGCTGCGTAGGTGCAGGTGGGAATCATTTTGCCCTCCTCCTTTGCGATGTAAGAAAGGGCGGCTTCCATCAAGGCTCCCGCCACCCCCTGGCCACGCAAAGAGGAGTCCACATAGGTGTGGGTAATATAATAGATGTCATCAATGAGGGGAAATGTGATTTCAGCAATCAGGCAGCCCTGGTCATTCTGGGCGAAAATCCGGTTTGGTTCCTGTTGAAATTCCATCATAGCGCTCTCTTTCTTCCATGTGGATTGATGATTTGTCAGGCTAATGTAGAATTCTGTTTTAAATTATATCAAACGGCTGGGGGATATTCAATCCCGTTTTTCTGCAGCCTGACCATCATTGTGGAATGGGGGCAATATTTAATGTATCTTTCATCTTTGTATCCCCCATTTCTTAAGGTTGGTGCTGTAGAATTAAAACAACAATGAAGGAGAGAGGTCGGGGGCTATGTTGCGTTTGCTATTGTTTCCTTTTCATCTGGTTTGGGAGTTGATTGGATTTATATTCGGCCTATTGGGTGTGGTTATTTCTCTTCTCCTCGGCGGAGGAATTCTCTTGGTGGGGTTGGTGCTGACAATGTCCATCATAGGAGCGCTGCTGGGCGTACCACTGACGATTCTGGGCCTTCTCTTGGTGTTAAGGGCAATGGTGGGGAGGTAGGACTTTTTTTCAGTGCCGTAACACGTGATATTTGGGCCGGGACACCGTTTTTAAGGTTTGTACAATTGTAAGGCTGGTATTCGGCAAAGAATTTTGCTCCATTTGTTTTTAAGCTTTGCTTGCCGGAGAGGATAAGTGCTTTCTCATAGGGAAGAGAGCAATCAGAGCACAGCATGGTTCAGCGCAAAACCTGAATGGTCTTGCGCTGAATTCATATGAGCCAAATGTATTAGGAAACTGCAAAACAACCCCGGTATAGGGGCAATAAAACAAAATAAAATAAGAGCTATCACATTTGAGCCGCGCCCTTTCCATGACGATGAACAGCGCCAAGGCGACAGCGGCTCTATCGCAAACCAAAAATTACAGTTGGAGGAATACGCCAACGCCCACGGGTTCAAGAACATTGTCCACATGACGGATGACGGGATTTCCGGTACTCGGTTTGACAGACCCGGCTATCTCAAAATGATGGACGAGATTGAAGCCGGTAACGTGGCCGTCTGCCTTGTGAAAGACGTTTCTCGCCTCGGCCGCGATTATCTCCGTGTTGGTATGTGCATGGAAACCATGCGAGAGAACGGCGTTAGGCTGATTGCGCTGAACGATGGTATTGATACCATACATCGATGAAAGCGAGTGGACAGTCTTTGAGAACACCCACGAAGCGATTATTGACCAAGCCACGTTCGATAACGTACAGCGTATTCGCGGCGGTATCAAACGCCGCCCGGACGGATGGGGATACGTCCATCCGCTGACAGGACTGATGTATTGCGCGGACTGCGGCGGCAAGCTGTACGTCCACCGCATTTACAACGGCAAGGATAAGCCGCAGTATGTCTGCGGCAACTACGCCAAAGGCTCCGCACAAATCAAGTCGGGTATAGTCTGCGAATCTGGTCACCGTATCGATGCAGCCACGGTCATGGAGCTTGTCCGTGACGCACTCAAAACGATTGCTGAGTACGCCCGAACCGACAGGGCGGCCTTTGAAAAAGTTGTCAAAGAATCCCTCTCTGCACAAAGGAATCCCTCTCTGCACAGCAGACCAGTGATATCAAAAAGCAGAAAAAGCGGCTCTCGGTTTGCCAGAAACGCACCGCAGACCTTGAGGTGCTAATCCGAAAGATTTACGAGGATATATGCTGTAAAGGAAGGAGTTCCACTTCTTCTAATACCGTAAAGGCGACTGGTTCATCCGTAGCAGTTTGAGGCGGCACTGTCGGAGGAGGCGAGATTATTACATAATGGGGGCGCTTCACCATCCCCCCTACTCTAACAAGCGGGAGCGGCGGTTGCCGTTCCCGCTGATTGTTTTGAGCAGCAGGCTCTGCTCTGCTTATTATCCTATTCGTTCCAATATGCGATAGCATAAATATGTTAAATAGGGTGACGGGTTTTTCTTTTGCCCAAAATCCCATCCCTTGAACTTTTGAAAAACAGCTTCCGGCGTGAATAATCCGTTGTTGTCTTGCTTGCTTTTAATCATTACAGCCATTTCCACGAAACGCACATCTGACTTAACAGATTCAAAATGGCTAAGTATATCCGCAACGCTCACTAAGTCATACCACATTGCCGGAGCTTTAAGTTTTCTAAAATCAGTTCCCATATAAAACATATACGGATGACGCTCTAAGCTGTTTTCCCATAATGAAAGCAAGCCATTTGCCGTATTTGCCGCAATTTCGGATTCGCAGTATTTGGGTATAGCTGACAGCAATTTTAGCATAATTAAAGAAGCGTACGGGCAGCAATCGTCTTTTCGACCCGGCCCTCTGAATTTACCAAATTCCTGTGAAACGGTACAAGGAAAGCCAGAATCTCTATGGAAACCTACGAGATAGTCTGCGCCTTGCTTTATATGCTTATCATAGTCAACTCCCGCTTTAAGCAATGCGAACAAAAGAAGCGGCGCATCGCAAAGACACCACCCGAATGTATCCTCCCCGCTCCCTCCAAAGTGTTTGGGGATATTGGTTAAAGATTGATATACCCCATTACCGTCTTTATGCTCCATGATTTTTTCCGTAGCTATCTGTATTTCCGGAACATCAGTATCAAGCCCTAAATCCAAAAGAAACAGGAGCTTATGTATAGGCAAATCGGGATTTTTGTGATTGCTCACAAGGATACTGTGATAATCGGTAATGTCGTTCAAATACGCTCTGATTTTGGAATCGGAAAGTGCTTTCAGCCGCAAGTCCGTTAGGCTTTCTTTGCTTTCTTTTAGGATATTTATTCGTGTAGCATACTGAAGCCATGCTTCCCCATTTTCCAAAATAAAATCAATTGCATCCATAATATACCTCCGAATAAACATTCTGATTCCTTTATTGTCATAACAAACGGCAGCAATGGCGTAACAATCAAATGTAGATATTTACCACATTCTGACAGCCTATAAACCCGCATGGATACAGCGTTTTTGTTGCGCCACAACCCCCAAAATCGGGCAGGGTAATAATAAAACCCTTACCTACTCCTCGAACGCGGTTTTGGCGCGTTTGGGGGGCGTATATAGCCCCTAATCCTCACCCTTTTTCTTATCCCTGCTCTTGTAAACATTGTACTGGTTTTTGCACCGCGCCGAGCAAAAAACGGCGTTTGGGTGTCCCGCCATAAATACCCTTTGGCAATGGCGGCAGCAGCGGAGGGGCTTTTTATCGTCCGTCAGCATAAAACTGAACATCATTTGTGTACCTAATAGCAGCGAATAGAAATCCCATACGATGGTTGGCCTATCATATAGGGCGATATGGTATGTCGGCGCGATACCGCCGAAAGCCGCCATCCCCTGCTTGTATAAATCGCGTGTCGTTTCATCAATCTTGTCGTAATCCTCATAATAAAGGAAACTGGAAACAAAGGTAAAAGCCCAATCCTTGAATTGCGTTGTCAGCCAATCGTAGCTTTCAGCGTATTCCCTTTGAAAACTCATATTCATAGCCATCGGATGATTGCCGAAAGTCGCGGCAAGGGCAAGCATTTTCCTATCGCTACTGACGTTCCAACGGGCTTCATCTTTTGTCTTTGTAAAATCCGGCTTCTCAAATGGAAAGAATAAAGCGATATAATCGTCAACGGCCACGGATTCTTCTTTAACAAAATGGTTCTTCGGCAGATAAACCGTGTCATAGTCCATAAAATGCGGCGTTGTCGGCAGGGCGGTCATAAATCCGAGCAGTCCGTATTTAGAAACAAACTCCACCACCGCCGCCTTTACATTATCAGCCCCGGCGCGGTTCATTTGCAGCATACCCACATTGAGCGCGTCAAGCACCATATTATCTGCGTCTTTCAACGGGTCGTATACAACAGGCTTCGCTTTCGGCGCGGGCTTCAAATAAAGGATACCGTCCTTCTCCCGCAACTCATATTCGCTGTATTTCACCCAATGGGAACTTGCCTTTTGAAACAGGTTATTCATATAGCCATCCTCCGAATTGTAACCTAAACACCACTATGTAGTATAACAAGAATATCATTCGTTGCCGCCGCTGTCAAGAGCGGCGGCTTTTTCTTTGTCGTACCACGCCATAAATTCCCGTTTCGCAAGGGTCATTTGCGGGTATTCCGTTTCTATCTGTTCCCGAATCAGCGGAGCCAGTTTATCCCGTATGGAATCGAGAGCGGCGGCAAGCAGCTTTCTCACGGCGCGGTCTGTCTTGTCGTGGCAACAAGCTATTTGCGCAGCCGTACAGAGCCGTACTACCCGTAAAAACAGCACTTCTTTTTGCTTGTCGGTGAGGATTTTCACAAGGGTTGCGATGTCCCAATCCTCAATAAGCTGCCACATTTCTAAAGCGTTATCATAAATCGTGTCAATAAAATCGCCGCGCATGAGCTGCCGCCAATAGTGATGTTCCAACGGACGAGGAATTACCACATCCAAGCCCTCTTTTATCCTGCCCTTTTCATCGTTCTCGCTGATTTTATCCCAATGTAACATTTCTTCATTCGGGCGGCCTATTTCCCAATACCACTCCCGGCGTTCCCGGTTTCGGTCATTGTGATTCCACTGTTTCACAACCGCCTTAAAATCATCTTCCGTTCGGGCCGCGTCCTCCATACGGGCGAGGGCGGCGGCTTTTATTTTTCTAACTAATTGCTCACGCCCCATGCCCTCACCACCAAAAAATAATTTGAAAAGGTTTCTCAAAAGGTTCCGTTTTACCCCCGTTATTTCTCCTATGAGTGAGGGAGTAATTTGTTATTGACTATAATAGATTACTCCTATCACGTTTCGCGCCAAGAGCGCGGGAAGGGAGCAGACTATACAACAAGCAAAATTGAATACTGATTACACAGACAGGAACAATGCACCAACACCATTTCACCATGAGGGAGGACAAACGGCAACAGCGACACATACTTTCACGCGGCGTATCGGCAATACCGTTTACCGCGTGGGAATCCATTATGGCAGTACGAGCAAGGAAACGCTGAGCGACAAAATCACTCGTCTTGTGAAAAACGATGTTTCGGGAGGGGCGGCGAATCAATGATGGCTACGAAAAATAATTGCAGCGGGGCGTTGATGAAACGCCCCGCCCGTGGTATCATGGGCTTGCTATGGATGAATCGGTTGCCTGAGAGGAGTAATCCATGAACAGGCAATCGGAAAACATGAAAATCACGGCTTTATATGAAAGATTAAGCCGTGACGATGAGCAGTCTGGAGAATCAAACTCTATTACAAATCAGAAAATTATCCTTGAGGACTATACGGCAAAAAACGGTTTTGAGAATATCCGCCACTTCACAGATGACGGAGTGAGCGGAACGCGCTTTGACCGCCAACGGCTTTGACATTATCTCAATTTTCCGCGATGTAATCAACGAGTGGTATGTTGGGGACGCAAGCCGAAAAATCACCGCTCATTACAGAGCGAAAGGCAACGAGGGAAAACGCCTGACCACCACCCCGATATACGGCTACATCTATGACGAGAACAAAGAAAACTGGATAATAGACGAGGACACCGCGCACATTGTACGGCGCATTTTCAGCTTGACGATTGAGGGGCATGGAGTATGCACAATCGCCAGAATGTTGACCGATGAAAAAGTCATACGCCCCGGCTATTATCAGGTATTGCGGCGAAACGGCAAGGGCAATAAAGCCTGTACCAACGAAGCTGAAAAATACACATGGACAGGCACAACTATTATAGAAATCCTATCGAAACCCGAATACAAGGGCGATACTGTCAATTTTCGGTACAGCAAAAAAACATATAAGGATAAAAATCACACGCCGAACCCACAGGACAAATGGCTGATATTTGAAAACACCCACCCCGCCATCATAGACCCCGAAACATGGGAAACGGCACAGCGTTGCCGCAAGACCGTAAGGCGTACCGACCACGGCGAGGCTAACCCGCTGACAG
>Ga0153920_1000716_pt1 | contig 13946 bp, 14 predicted proteins | sample TSNJ004MetaG_FD_104713 | JGI IMG/M metagenome (GOLD analysis project Ga0153920, IMG submission 104713) | Attine ant fungus gardens microbial communities from New Jersey, USA - TSNJ004 MetaG | ecosystem: Host-associated > Fungi > Mycelium > Unclassified | place: USA: New Jersey, Brendon T. Byrne...
ACTATGCAGAACAAATTGGGTTAGGCTCAAAAAAATATGAACTTATTATAAAATAAATACTGTTCATATTTTTTTGAATATTTGACTACTTTAAATTATTTAAAATTTCATTATACCTTTTTGTAGCTAAGATACTAGCTACATTTTTTTTACAAAAATCAAGTTTAGCCAATTTAGGAACAACTCGTTCAACTATAATTTGTCCATTAACTACTTTTGATTCTAATACTTTTAAGGCTTCCAAAAAACGTTTGTCTGATTATAAAATGATAAAACATAGATGTAGTAAAACAAATTATAGCCTCGAAATGGATATTCTATTTGCATAAATAATGACCCTATTCCATATTGACATGGACTAATAGGCTTTTTAATCAGCCAATGCTCCAAGAACAAAATGATTATCGCTAACGCTTTAATCACTTGCTTAACTTCACAGTTAAGCTTTCCTGCTTCTTTGGGTTCGTATCCTACATCCTCCACAGGCCCTACTTCTAACGATAGTCGCTACCGCTACTTTATTTGTTCTTATTTGTTTATTGTAATATTTAAAAGTTTGACTCTGATCAAGATCCCTCCCTCTTTCTTTTTTACTACAAACTTACTGCTACAAACATTATATCAATACATATGTTCGTATGTCAATGCTTTTTTTAGAAAAAAGCAATTTCCTAATATATAAAAAATCAACTGCTTTATCAAGCCTTGGCTCATTATTCATTAAATTTGTAGAACGAAAAGCATCGAGTACAATAAGCGTTGTGATAGGTGTTAAATATTCTGTTTCTGGTCCTCTTCCAAAACTATACTTATTACACTTCCAGCCACCATCCTTTTCTTGCGTTTCTAAAAAATATTGAAAAGATGTTTGGCTTCTAGAATCATTTGCATAGCCCATGTGACAAAGTGTCTTTAATGCCAAAGCAGTGTGACATGGATAAATTCCACCTTTAGAAGAGGTTTTAAATCTTCCATCTTTTCTCCAAGTACTAAAAATAAGTTCCGCTGCTCTTTTTATAATTAAGTTGTCATTATCCACGCCTAATTCTAATAAATAGGATACACTTTCTAAAGTCGTAAAAGGAGCTCCTTTTAATAAATTTTTATCTGGAGTTGCCCATAAATCCGCTCCATTATCATTTTGATGTGATAAGATTTCTTCTATATCATTTAAATAATTATTTTCATTCATTTTTAAACCTCATATTATAATCTACACTATAATTATAACATAAGATTATAATCAAAATTATTAATCAAAGTATATTAATGTTATAATTGTAATAAAGAAGGAATCCTTATGTATTATATCTATATGTTACGATGTGTTGATAACTCTATTTATACTGGAATTACAACCAATATTAATAGACGTTTAAAAGAACATCTTGGAACGATGAAAGGAGCAAAATATACTTCTGTTCATAAACCATTACAATTTGAAAAAGTTTGGTCTACTTCTACTCGCTCTCTAGCTTCAAAATTGGAGTATCGAATCAAAAAACTTTCAAAATCAGAAAAAGAAGAATTAATAAAAAAAGAAAAGAATGAATTACTTCCAGATATTGAATGGGAATTGTATGAATCAATCATAAATTATTTCTAAAACCAATTTATCATCATAAACTTATTTAGGTGATAAAGTGAATAAATTAGAAAAACAGACACGGTTTCAAGGAAATTTAAAAAAGAAAAAAAATTACTTTGAAGGTTGGTATTTTAAACAAGTAAATAAAGAAGGCCAATCGATTGCTTTCATTCCAGGTGTTTCTATTAATAAAAAAGATCCCCACTCCTTCATTCAAATGATTGATAATATTGAAAACAAATCCTATTATTTTCGCTTTAAACTTGAAGAATTTAAGTATCAAAATAATCCTTTTTCTATCCAAATCGCAAATAACTATTTTTCTTTAGAACACATAGAAATAAATATAGATCAAGAAATAAAAGTAAAAGCAGATATTATTTTGGGAAAGAAAGAACAAATTGATACTAGTAAATATAGTCCCACGATTATGGGTCCTTTTTCTTATTTTCCTTTCATGGAATGCAATCACGGTGTCATTAGTTTAAATCATGCGTTAAAAGGTTATGTAAAAATAAACAACCAAAAAATTAATTTTAACAAAGGCTTTGGATATATCGAAAAAGATTATGGGACTAGTTTTCCTAAAGACTATATTTGGCTGCAATCTAATACACCCGATAAAAAAATAAAGGCTAGCATTTTTTTATCGATTGCTCATATTCCCTATTCTTTATTAACATTCCAAGGATTCATTTGTATTTTAAAAATAGATAACAAACAATATCGTTTTGCAACTTATAATTTTGGAAAAGTCAAAAAAATCGAAGCAAGAAATAACATGCATTATATTGAAATAGAACAAGGAAAATTTACTTTAATAATTAATATAAAACAAAACAATATAATAGAGTTAGCCTCTCCTAAAAAAGGTCGCATGAAAGAATCTGTCTTTGAAAGCTTAAACGGCGAAGCTCAAGTTATTTTAAAAGAAAAAGGTATAATTATTTTTGATGAATATTTTCATTCCTGTGGTTGTGAAATTACGAAACAAAACCAAAAAAAACAGATTTAATCTGTTTTTTAAAATGAAATTTTATATAATTCAATAATATCTTCTTTAGTAACATCTCTTGGATTTCCTGGCGTACATGGATCCTCAATAGCTTTTTGAGCAAGCATTTCAAGATCTTCCATTTTAGCACCTAATTCACTAATATGTTGGGGAATATCAAGACGAACTGCTAATGTTCTTACTGCATCTGCAACTTTTTTTATAGCTTCCTCATCACTTACATTTTCCATATCTAACTTCATTGCACGACCCATTTCATAAAATCGCTTTGGACAAACAACTCCATTAAACTCTAAAATATATGGTAAAAGTAAAGCATTTGCTACTCCATGAGGGGTATCATAAACAGCTCCTAATTGATGAGCCATCGAATGAACAATTCCTAGTCCCACATTAGAAAATCCCATTCCTGCAATATATTGAGCAAGCCCCATTTTTTCCATTGCTGTTTCATCTTTATTTACTGCAGCTTCTAAATTTTCAAATATTAGCTTAATTGCTTCTAAATGAAACATATCAGACATCTCCCATGCCCCTTTAGTAATATATCCTTCCATTGCATGAGTAAGAGCATCTAATCCAGTTGCCGCGGCAGTACTCTTAGGCATTCCAGCCATTAAATCACTATCTACAATTGATAAAATTGGAATATCATTAGGATCTACGCAGACTAGTTTTGTTACTGCTTCTTCATCTGTAATAACGTAATTAATTGTAACTTCCGCAGCTGTTCCTGCTGTTGTTGGTAAAGCAATGATTGGTAAAGATTTGTTTTTCGTATCTGCAACTCCTACCAATGACTTAACATCCGAAAACTCTTCATTTGTCATAATTATTCCGATTGCTTTGGCAGTATCAATTACACTTCCCCCGCCAACTGCAATAATATAATCACAATCAGTTGATTTACAAATTTCTAATCCTTCCTTAACATTAGAAATGGTTGGATTTGGTTTAATGTTAGTAAATAAAGTATACTTAATTCCTTCTTTATCTAAAATATCACTCACTTTATTTAATAAACCAATACTCTTTAAAGTATTATCACTTACTAATAAAGCGTGACTAAATTTTCTTCTTCTAATTTCTTCAGGTAAAACCTCTCTTGCGTTTTTCCCAAAATAACTTGTTTCATTTAAAATAATTCTATTTGCCATTTAAAGCCTCCTTTTCCTTAATTATTATACACCAAAAAATTTAAAGTAACTTTCAAAAAAGAAAAAAGATACTTTTAAAGTGTCAAATACCCTTTATTGATTCATCAATATTTTTAGGAATCAATAAAGATAAAAATGACATTTTCTAATGTAGTTAATCTTTGATTCAAATAAAAATGCATTCTAATGAAAAAAGCAGCAACCTTCCTTAAAAGAGTTACTGCTCATCTTCATTACACAATTAGAATATCATAGATTCTTACAAAAAACAAATTTATACAATTGACCCACTTATATCTACACAATTTTTATTTCTTTAATCTTGTTAATTTCTAATTCAATTCTTTTTCTTATTATCTCATCATAATTTTCATGTTGCTCAATTCTTTTTTTGTAAATTTCAACTTTTTTTAGGTCACGTCTTTTATAATAAATAATTAACAATTCCATTAACGATTCAATTAATGAATCACTTTCTTTTAAATAACGAATCGCTTTTTCTTCATTTTTTACAATATTATTACTTAAATCTCCCTCTAAATAATAATATTTCGCTAAATTATAACTAGCCCAACGACATCTACCTTGAATACTAGTATCAACTGCCTTCAGATAATATTCATAAGCAAGTTTTTTATCGCCATTTAGCCGATATAACTCTCCTAATCGATTACAACCATAACTTTCATTCAATAATGCACTTTTTGAATAATACTCGCTTGCCTTTTTAAATTTACCTAAAGATTCATAGTGAAGTCCTAAATTATTATAAGCATAGGCATAATCAAATAAGGAAGCCTCCAGAAAATATTGAAGCGCTTGCTCTAAATCTTTTTCAACTCCATAACCAAATTTATAACAAACTCCTATTGAATTAATCGAAGCAATATTTCCTAAATCCTTTGCTCTTAAAAAATATTCATAAGCAATTTTGTAATCATTATTACTTTGGCTACCAATTCTACCTTTCATCAACATACTACCAATCATCCACATAGCAGAAGGATGATGACTAAGTGAAGCTTTCAAAAAATACTCATAAGCTTTATCATAACGAGGAAATCCTGCATATTCTCCTTGATATTCCATAATTCCCAATCGATAATTTGCATAAGGATTTCCATTTTTTGCTAAATTCATAATCGAATGCGTAAAATTAATTCCTTCATTTAACTCTAATAATAAGAAATTTTGTAAATCTAAAGCCGATATATCGGTATGTTCAAGCAAAGTTTCAATTACATTCTTCGTTTTTTCGTTTTCAAACAATGGTTGTTTCTTATCTAAAACAGCATACATTAACATTTCACAAAAACATTCATAAAAACGTTTTTCTTCAATTAATTTTTTAAATAATAAAGTGACTTCACTATTTACATAAAAATCATTTTTGCTAATATTAAATAATTTTTTAACAATCAATTGAAGTTCCTTACTTTCTTCAATTTTATTTTGATAAATTGTTCCATGAACTAATGTTAAAATATTTCTTACAATATTCTCAAAGACAGTAATATCCTGACTAAACTTCTTTCTTAATCTAATATAGATTTCTTTGTATTGATCAGCAATCCGTCTTGCTCCAACACAATAGTTATTCACCGTTGAATTATTAACCTCCTCAATATCAAAAATCGCACAAAAGACTTCAGACTGAATCGTTGAAGTTTTGTTTTTGCTGTAATCCTTAACACAAAGCATTACATTACCTAAAGACAGGTGACTAAAATTATCATTTAACTTTACAAATTGTTTCATAGTTATATTATAATACAAAAACGGGTATTTGTCGAGGAATTATTTTTATTTGTGGGTATTTAGGAATGTTCAAAAAAAGAATAGTTTCTAATATAATTCTAATAGGAGGAGTTATATGAAAAATATATGGAAAAACTATAAGTCAACTATTATTCTGCTAGGTGCGATTATTATCGGGGCTATTGGCGGAATAATCTTTGGCGAAAATGCATCGGTGGTGAGTCCCTTAGGAGATATTTTTATTAATTTAATGTTTGTAATCATTGTTCCACTAATCTTCTTAACTGTAACAACAGCTGTAATTAAGATGGATAGCCCAAAACGTCTTGGTAAAATTATGACAAGAATCATTATTGTTTTCATCATCATGTCTGTTATCTCTGCTTTAATCGGAATAGGCGTGACTAAAACAACCAACTTAGTAGATAGCCAAGATAAAACAAATATTATGGAATTATTAGACGAAAGTGAAGTAATTGATACTGAATTATCCATTTTAGAAAGAACAGCAAAGTTAATTACTGTTAACGACTTTACAGAATTATTAAGTAAAAATAATATTATTGCTTTATTAATATTTTCAATTATTTTTGGTTTAGGAATTAGAAAAACAAAAGAAAAAGCCGAACCAGTAAAAAAATTGCTATATAGTTTAAATGATATTGTAATTAATATAGTAGGAATTATCATGTTATATGCCCCAATTGGATTAGGATGTTATATGGCAGCTCTAATTGGAAGTTATGGTGATTATATTGCCTTTGGATTCTTAAAAACATTTATCATTTACACTATTACTTGTATATTTGTTTACTTCGTTGTGTACTCAGTTTATGCACTACTAGCAGGTGGCAAGAAAGCATTTATTGCCTATTGGAAAAATATTTTACCACCAACGGCAACTGCTTTAGCAACTTGTTCTTCAGCTGCCTGTATTCCTGTAAATATTACATCAACCAAAAAAATGAATATTTCTGAGGACATCGTTGAAACAACAATTCCAATGGGAACTAGTTTCCATAAAGAAGGTTCAGTTATTGGCAGTGTCTTTAAAATCATGTTCTTAGTATATCTATTTGAAATGAATCCAAGCTTCTGGACTATTTTAGGAGTAGCCTTAGTTGCAACTCTACTCGTTTCAGCTGTTCCAATTGGAGGTGGCACTATTTCAGAAATGATGATTCTATCACTTATGGGATTTCCTGCAAGCGCTTTACCAATCTTAACAGTAATCGCAACCATTATTGATGCACCAGCCACTGTATTAAATGTAGTTGGAGATTCATCTTCATCTTTATTAATCTCAAGACTCGTAGATGGCAATACTTTTAAAAAGAAAAAAGAATGATTTTTTCTTTTTTTAATTATAATTGTCTTATTAGAAATTTATTATCATTCGATATTTTATGTGTAAATAATGGATGTTTAAATTCCGATAATATTTCATTGGCAAATAATTTTGATCTTTCTATACCTATCAAGGGTTCTTTTGTTTTCCGAATAAATTAAATATTAAAAGATAAAAATTTTTGTGATAAAATATTCTTAAGAACCTTTTTAGAAAAGAGGAAACAAGAATGTCTCATAGCAAACAAACGCAACCAAAGAAAAATTTTTCTTTATATATTCATAATTGGAATAAAAATGCTAAAAAATATATAAATACCTGCAACATATGCGAATCCAAAGGTTATAGCCTTGTGATTTTAGAACCGAGTTTTCAAGATCAAAACATTCCTTCCGAAAACAGGGCTATTTATAATGAATTAATTAAAATACTAAAACCTCTTGAACTAGATTATCTTGGTAGATGTGATGATTGTGCAAGGATTCATGATAATAGCTTTAATTTAAAAGATTTAAAAAAAGAAAAACTGAAATTACCCATGGATGAATTTAGGATATCCATTATTTCAAGTTGTAATATGAGATGTTACTATTGTCACAATGAGGGTAATAATACAATTAATAAACTCTCTATTGATGATATTGAATTGTTAATTAAAAATGCTTCAGATTTTAATTTAAAAAGCATTAGATTGACAGGCGGAGAGCCTATGATTCATGATGATATCTTTAATATATGTAAATTAATAAAAAAGAAATATGATTTGAAAATCGGGATTAATACAAATGGCATTGAACTGGAGAAAATCGTCAATTTAATTAAGTGTGGATTTATTGATCGAATCGTAGTTGGTATTGATTATTATGATAATAAGATATCCAAAAATTCCTTAGTTGGTTTGTGTTCTAAAGAAATTCTTAATAATATTATAGTTATTAAGAATTATGGAATAGATGTAAGTATATCAACAGTATATGACGGAGATTATGAGAATTTAAAACTATTAACAAATTGGGCAATCACTAATGGAATTAAAATTAAAATATTAGAAGCAGTTGATAATATTATCAGTAATAATTCATCAGAAGCTTATATAGATGCTAGAAATAGAATTATAAAATACTTCAACCTAGAAACAAAAGTAGATTCTATATTTAATGAAGTGCATGGATATATTAATAATAATAAAGTTGTATCCTTTTTTCACTCTCATTGTAGAATAAGAGAATGCAAAGTATGTGAAAAAATGCATTTAAGAGTAACTAGTGATGGCAAACTTAAGCCTTGCCTATTAAATTCTGATACAGAAATATATTATAAAAATGGAAATGTTAAACAAAACATTATTAAAAGTATTAAAATGCTAGGAATACCACCAAAGTAATCTTTGATTATTAAGGGGTTTTTGCATAAAAATATTCTAAAACAAGGAGAAGCGAAATATGAATGAGTTAAAAATAATAAGTGAAAATGATATTATTGATATATATATGAGAAATATCCTTTTTTAGAAGAAGATTTTTGGAATTTACTACTTAAAAAATATCCTGATATGGCCGTTTTAATTCAGCAATTAGGATTCGAGGGAAATAAACAAGAAATAGCTAGGATTCTTGATACAGATATTAACAAAATATTTAGAGAGCGAAATGAACAAATGTCTAAATTAGCAATTGAATTAAGTAGTATAAAAATGGTTTATAAGAATTTTATAAATAATATAAAAAATAGAGGAAAAGAAGCAATTAGTGTAGGTGCATATGAGGATATTCCGTATGGACTTTTAGACGTATTGCTTTCAGCAGTTATAAGAACTTATTCAGAACTATTACAGTTATATGATTCTCATGAAGAGGTTGTAAAATTTCCAAAGGCTTATCCAATTTTTGAAATATCATTAAAAGGATATGGAATTAAAGAAGATAAAATTTCGTTTGGAAGATTTTTTATTAGAAGATGGTTTAATTCTGAAAGTAGAAAAAATAAATCTAAAGAATATGAAGATATGATAGATTATTTTACTAATAAAAAGGACACTCAAATGATAGAACTTGTTAACTTAGAGTACAATTTGTTTAATAATAGAAAAAATAACGAAAATGGACAATGTTATACTTTACTAAAAAGAGGAGAATAGTAAAAAATATCACCACCATATAATAATTGGTATAATTATTTTTTAAATTCATAATACCACATGTAATACCAGAAAATTGATTTAGACCATATATCTTCTATAAATTTATATTATATGATACAATTTTTGCCCTTTTTCAAAAACTCTTATAAAATCAGCATTTGCAGATTTTACAAGGATTCGTTTTATTTCTGAAAGTTTATCTAATGCCAGTAAAGTTCAGCTCGTAATACCACGCGTAATACCACAGGGCTTGGAAATTAAATTAATTAAAATCATAAAATAAAAAGAGTTTTGTGATAGAATAAATATAGAAAGTATTTTTGAAAAAGACATCCATTAGATGAAGAGAATGGGAAGTGACTTTTTCACCCTATATATTAATAATAAGGAGGAGCTTAAATGAAAGATAAAGAATATAAAGTTAAATATTTAGGACATAGTGCATTTATCGTTGAGTCTAAAAATTATTATTTGTTTTTTGATTATGTAGGTATATCTGAAGATGATGGATATGAAATTGAAGAACAAATAATCAATTTCGAAAACTATGAAGATAAAACAGTAATAATGTTTAATTCACACGATCATTTTGACCATTATAACAAGGCTTTACACCTTGAAACTCAAAAATACAAAAATATTATTTCAATATTGGGTGATATTGAAAGTAATTTAAAAAACACTATTACAATAAAACCTAGAGAAATTAAGGAAATTGGTAATATAAAAATATATGCAGGTGCTTCAACAGACTTGGGAGTATGTTATTTAATTGATATTGATGGTTTTGTAATTTACTATGGTGGTGATAATGCTGATTGGGGCGATGGTGATGAGGCAAATAACATTCATTATCAAGAGATAGATTATTTTGCTAATTTAGGATTAAAAGTTGATTTAGCCTTTATTCCTGTTTGTAATTTTTCAGGACAAAGACCAAAGGATATGACAAATGGAGCTATTTATTCAATTAAAAAATTAAACCCACGAATAGTTTTTCCTATGCATTCTGCAGGTAGAGAAAAATTATATAAAAATTTTTTAACTGATGCGATAAATGATAATTGTACCAATAAAATTATTTGTATGGAAAAAATGGGACAGATTTATACCGGGGAATAAAGTCACCTCCTTTACCTGAACGGAATGGCAAAATATTTTTTCTAAAATTCTAATATCACGCGTAATACCACAGACTCAGGCAAAGTCTTACATCTTCTATAAATTTATATTATATGATATAATTTTTCTAACAAAGGCAGGTGACATTTTTGAATCAAGAACAAATCGGAAAATATATTCTTAACTTAAGAAAAAAACATAATCTAACACAATCAGAATTTGCCAGTCGCTTAAATGTTACCAGTCAAGCAGTATCAAAATGGGAAAATGGTCGTGGTATCCCTGATATTGAATTACTTAAAAAAATAAGTGAAGAATTTAATGTTAATATCGATGATATTCTAAATGGAAAAAGAAATAAAAAGAAAAACTATTATTTTTTTATTACTAGAATCTTAATTATTTTAATAATATCAGGAATTACTATCTACTTCCTAACGAGACCAGATAGTGATCTAAACATGAATTGGTTAAGTTCAGATAATACGGAATTTAAAATCAATGGAATTGCTGCTTTTAGAAATGACAAAAAATCAATCTATATTTCAGAAATTCAATATTTAAACGAAGATAATAAAAATGAAGAATTTAAATTAATTGAATGTTCCCTATATGAAACGATGGGAGATAGTCAACAACGAATAAGCAAATGTACTTATAAAAACGAGGATGAATGGAAAGTTTTATCTGAACTACTTCAAAGCATTGAATTTAAAGTGGATAATTATGATTCTAATTGCAAAGATTATTCCACACATGAATTTTATATTTTAATTGAATTAATAAATTCAGAAAATAAATCTTATACTTATAAAATACCTCTTCGAATTGAAGAAAACTGTTAAAGAATCTATTGCGATTCTTTTTCTTATGCTATAATTTATTTAGGTGATAAATATGATCGAACTACCCGAGGCAAGAACAATTGCTAAAGATTTGAGGAATACTATTTTAGGAAAAAGAATATTAAATGTTAAAACTGGAAATAAACCTCATAAATTTGCTTTCTTTCATGAAGACAAAGAGCAATATAAAGATATGATTATGAACAAAAAAATAACCGATATAGTTGAAAGAAATTTCTATGTCGAGATTATAATTGAAGATTGTACCCTAACCTTCCGTGATGGTGCTAACATAAGTTATCACGAAGATTTTTCTACGGTTCCAGATAACTATCAATTCTTAATTGAGTTTGAAGATGAAAAATATATTGCTGTTACTATTTCGATGTATGGTTTTATTGGCTTATTTAAAACTGGTACATCTGATAATATTTACTATTTAAAAGAATTAAATGGTTTATCTCCTTTAGACAAGCAATTTACTTACGCATTATTTCAATCTTTAATTGATAATACAACAAAGAAGTTATCAACAAAAGCTTTTTTGGCAACCGATCAAAGATTTTTAGGGATTGGAAATGGTGTAGTTCAAGATATTCTTCTAAATGCCAAAATACATCCTAAAACAAAAATGAAAGATTTAACGGAAATAGAAATTAAAAATTTATATGAATCCATTTTAAAAACAATTCATGAAATGATAACATTAAATGGTCGTAATACAGAAAAAGATATCTTTGGAAATCCTGGAAATTATCAAACCAAATTATCTAAATTAACTTACAAAAATGGTTGTCCTAATTGCAAAGATGAAATTATCAAAGAACAATATTTAGGTGGCACCATTTATTACTGTCCAACATGTCAAAAACAAAAGTAAACGTAACGTTTAGTGAAAAAAACTTACCGTTTATTTTTTTTTCGATTTTTTTCGGTTAAACTATTATCAGAAAGAGGTAAAATTATGAAAAAAATTACAATTGCAATTATTGCTATTATGATTCTAGGAATTGTTGGCTTTGCAACTTATAAATTAATAAAGAAAGAAGATCCAACCCCTACCCAAACTGATGCCCAAAAATTTGCATCAGAATACACTGAAATTGATGAAGATAATATTTTTGTTTATCGTAAATCAGAAGAAATCATTAAAATATTAGAAAATGGCTCAGGTGTCGTTTATATTGGTTTTAAAGAATGTAAATGGTGCCAACAATACATTACTTATTTACATGATGTTGCTACAAGTGTAGGCTTAGAAAAAATCTTCTATTTAGATATTTTAGAAGAAAGAGAAAATAATTCCGAAAATTATCAAAGAATAGTTGAAATCTTAAAAGATTATTTAGAATTTGATAGTGAAGGAAATCCAAGAATTTATGTTCCCGAAATTATTGTTCTTGAAAAAGGAGAAATTATCGGTCACGACAATGAAACTGCTTATGATACAAAAGGCTATTCTGATCCAAAAGAATATTGGAATGAAGACCGAGTAACAAAACTAAAAACAAAATTAAAAACAATGATGTTAGAAATATCAGATAATTCATGTTCAGAGTGTAATTAATGATATTAAAAAAACTGATTAATATATTTCCCATGGTGAGAAAATTATTAATCAGTTTTATTTTGTGAATAAAAAGCTTATTTCTTAAAAATAATTCTATCTAAGTAAGTAAAAAGCTAATACTATTCCAACTGTAATAATTGCAAAAATCAGAGCAGTAACTTGAATATATCCCTCATTCGAAGTAATCTCAAGTTCTTTAGTAGGTTTATTTTTTTCTTCTACCATTCTAATTATTTTTTGATATCGTTTTAAAACATTCTCTTGATTTATTGTCAACTTATTTTTGTTCATCAACTCATACATCTTTTGGCGATATTGATTTAATGCACTATATAACTCTGGCAGTAAATAATTTTCATTTAAATTTAACTCATAAATAAATTGTTCATACTCAATAAGAGGTTCTATTTTCAATTCTATTTCCGAATCAATCGCTCTAAAATAATTTTCTGCCTTCATTAATAATTTTTTTTCAGAATTTGTTCCTAAAGGAATCTCATTAAAAAGAAGTTTTAAATGTTCATTCAAATCTTTTGTTGTTACCACTTCCATTTTTTCTTTTAATTGTTCATATATTTTTTGAACGCGAATTGGTTCTGCTTGATATAAGGTTTTACTTTTTCCTTCTTCATCAGTTACTAAAAGATAATCGATCTTTGTTCCATTTTCTTGCGTTTTAGAGGTTCGTTTTAAAATAGCAGGAAGTGTTTGTTCTTCTTTTTGAAGATGTATTTTCACAATAGTTATAAATTCTTTTGTATTTAAATTTTGAATATCATTTTGGAGTACTGTATTTTGACATAAAAAAGAATATAAATCAAAATTATCAATATGCAATTCTTGCATGGCTGTTATAAGCTTATTATTTTCAAATCTTAAATCTTTTAAGTTTGTAAATTTTTGGCTTAAATAAGTGATAATCTCTTCATTAGTCATATATGAACTATTTAATTGTTGTCCTAAATTCAAATCCATACAATCACTCTATTCTAATAACATACTAACAGAAATTTTAAAAAAAGACAAATAAAATAAAAGATGATCACTCATCTTTTATTACTAATTTTTGGTCCGGATAAATCAAATCTGGATTACTTCCAATTACACCTCTATTATTAGAATAAATCTTTTGCCAAGTTGTATTATATTGTCTAGCAATTTTAGAAAGATTATCCCCTTTTACAACCGTATAAACAATTTCTTGTGTCTCACTTGAATCTCCTGAATCAACAATGTTTGAATCGTCTAGATAACTTTCTGGATTCACTCGTTTGTTATTATTATCAAACACTTCAAAATGTAAGTGAACACCATAAGCATTTCCGCTTTCACCCATTGTTCCAATGGCTTCTTTTTCATTTACTTTATTTCCAACTGAAACATATACATCTCTTAAATGTGCA
>Ga0153920_1000718_pt1 | contig 13917 bp, 12 predicted proteins | sample TSNJ004MetaG_FD_104713 | JGI IMG/M metagenome (GOLD analysis project Ga0153920, IMG submission 104713) | Attine ant fungus gardens microbial communities from New Jersey, USA - TSNJ004 MetaG | ecosystem: Host-associated > Fungi > Mycelium > Unclassified | place: USA: New Jersey, Brendon T. Byrne...
CGCTGGGTCTGCCGGTGAAGAAGCTGCGTGAGGCCCGGGCTGGGCTGACCGCGCCGGCCCCCGGGACGATGAGCTGGAAGCAGCTGGCCAAGTCCGACCGGCTGAATCCACGCCACCCGATGCCCGAGGTAGATGACCTGGCGGTTATCCAGTACACCTCCGGCACCACCGGGCACCCCAAGGGCGCCATGCTCAGCCATTACAACCTGTACTCCAATGCGCTGCAGGGAGAGGAGTGGATGCTCGGGGCGGAGGAGCGCAAGGAAGTCCTCTACGCGATCCTGCCGATGTTCCATGCCTTTGGGATGACGCTGTACCTGACGTTCGGGATTAAGAAGCAGGGCCTGTTGGTGCTCTTCCCCAAGTTCGAGCCGAAGCTGGTGCTTGATGCCTGGAAGAAGTCCCCGGCCACCGTGTACTGCGCGGTGCCGCCGATCTATGAGCGCACCGCCATGGGGGCGCTGGAGCGCGGCATCTCATTGCGCTCGGCCAAATACTGCATTTCCGGGGCGATGAACCTGCCCGATCACGTGGTCGAGCTGTGGGAGTCGGTCTCCGGTGGACTGTTGGTGGAGGGCTACGGGATGACCGAATCCTCGCCGGTGGCGCTGGGCAATCCCTTCCACCCTTCACGGCGCACCGGGACCATTGGGATCCCCTTCCCTTCCACGGACATGAAGGTGGTCAGTCTCCAGGAGCCGCACGAAGCGGTGGAACCCGGGCAGCCCGGCGAGCTGCTGATCAAGGGGCCGCAGGTGTTCTCCGGCTACTGGAACAACCCGGAGGAGACGGCCAAGGTGCTTACCGCCGAGGGCTGGCTGCACACCGGAGACGTGGTGACGGTGGACGACGACGGATTTGCCACGATCGTGGACCGCGCCAAGGAACTGATCATCACCGGCGGTTTCAATGTCTCGCCCACCGAGGTGGAGGCGGCGCTGCGTCAGCATGCGGATGTGGTTGATGCGGCCGCGTTCGGTGAGCCGCTGGCCCGCGGCGGAGAGATGGTGGTCGCCGCGGTGGAGCTGAACGAGGGCGCGCAGCTGGATGAGCAGGCCCTGCGGGAGCACTGCCGCGGACTGTTGGCCGCGTACAAGGTGCCCCGGAAGATCCGCCAGGTGGAGGAGTTGCCGCGCTCCATGCTCGGCAAGATCCTGCGCAAGCAGGTGCGCGAGCAGCTGGGCGGCACCGACTAGCGCTTACTTGGCCGGGGCCCGCGGGGTGACCCGCGGGCCCCTCTTTGCACGCTCAAACAGGTAAAACCTATGAATTAGGACGTAAAAAACAGTTTTACGGATGTGATCTATTCCATTCAGTATGGAAGCAATATGCTTCCCGACTGAAAGGACAGGGCCCGTGGCCTCCAACCTCGCACCCCACGTCGTCACCCTGGGCACCGCCGGCGGCCCCCGCTGGTGGACCGGGGCCAACGCCGGCAAACGCGCCGGAATTTCCACCGCCGTGGTGGTCGGCGACGCCGTCTACCTGGTCGATGCCGGTTCCGGGGTGGGCAACCAGCTGATGAAGGCCGGGTTCACCCCCGGGGACTTGCGCGGGATCTTCCTGACCCACCTGCATTCGGATCACACCATCGACCTGGCCTCGCTGGCGATCTTTGGGCTGTTCACCATCCCCGCCGGCAAGCGGCCCATCCAGATCCTGGGCCCCGGGGACCGCGGCGCGCTGCCGCCGGTTTCGCCGCGCGCCCAGGTGGCACCGCAGCCGCTCTACCCGCACAACCCGACTCCGGGCACCGCCGACATGTTCAGCCACCTGATGCAGGCCTACGCCACCGACCTGAACGACCGCGTCATTGATGCGCTGCGCCCCTCCCCGCTGGAGTACTTCCAGGCCAGCGACATCCAGATCCCCGCCGGCAGCGGGTACCACCCGAACCAGAACCCAACCCCGGCGGGCCTGGAACCGTTTGAGATCTACCGCGATGAACTGGTCACCGTCACCGCCACCCTGGTCGAGCACCCGCCCATCGCCCCGGCGTTCGCCTTCCGCTTTGACACCGAAGAGGGCTCGGTGACGATTTCCGGGGACACCGCTCCCTGCCAGAACCTGGTCACCCTGGCCCGCGACACGGACCTGCTGCTGCATGAGGCCATTGACTTCGAATGGGTGCAGCGCGCCTACGGTTCGCTGGGCACCGAGGAGGCGGAGGCCTCCATGGACCACCACCGCCGCTCGCACACCTCCGCCGCCCAGGCGATCGCCCTGGCCGAACAGGCCGGGGCCCGCACCCTGGCGCTGCACCACCTGGTGCCCGGCACCACCCCGCTGGAAACCTGGCTCTCCCACGCCCGGGACTTCTCCGGCACCTTCCTGGTCCCCGATGACCTGCAGGTCATTTCCTTCGCCCGCGCCCTGGCAGAAAAGGCAGTCTCATGAGCAACCTCACCGACCAGCAGCAGGACCGCGAACTGCGGGTCCCGTCGCTGAACTCCCCGCAGATGCGCCGCATCCTGGCCTCCAGCTTCATCGGCAGCGCCATCGAGTTCTATGACTTCATCCTCTATGCCACCGCCGCGTCCCTGGTGTTCAACAAGGTCTTCTTCGTGAACCTGACCCCCGGGGTGGCGTTGTTCGCCTCCTTCGCCACGCTGGCCGTGGGCTATCTGGCCCGGCCGCTGGGCGGCATCGTCTTTGGCCACTTTGGCGACAAGGTGGGACGCAAGGGCGTGTTGATCACCTCCATGGTGATGATGGGCGGGGCCTCGACCGTCATCGGGCTGCTGCCGCCCACCGCCCAGGTGGGCATGGTCGCCCCGATTGCGCTGATCCTGCTGCGCATCCTCCAGGGCCTGGCCGTGGGCGGTGAATGGGGCGGGGCAATGCTCATGGCCCTGGAACACGCGCCGAAGGAACGGCGCGGCTTCGCCGCCAGCTTCGCGAACATGGGCGGGCCGGCCGGTGCGGTGTTGGCGACCCTGGCGGTCTCCGCGGTGTCGCTGCTGCCCAATGACGTGTTCCTCTCCTGGGGTTGGCGCATCCCGTTCATCCTCTCGGTGCTGCTGGTGGGCATCGGGCTGATCATCCGGCTGAAGGTGGCCGAATCCCCGCTGTTCCTGGCTTTGGAGGACAAGGCGGAGGAAAAGAAGACCCCGATCATGCAGGTGCTCACCCAGTACCCGAAGTCGGTGCTGCGCGGTACCCTGGTGGGGATGAGCTCCTACACCGTGCAGGGGCTGATGACCGTCTGGGCGATCTCCTACGTGGTGGAGGACATGGGGATGGACCGCACCGCGGTGCTGAACATCAAGGCCGTCGGCGCCACGCTGACCGTGGTCGGCATCTGGTTCGCGGCCCGCTATTCGGACAAGCTGGGCCGCCGCCCGGTGATGCTGGTGGGCATTGCCGCCGGTGCGCTGGCGGCGCTGCCGATCATGTGGCTGCTGCAGCTCGGTGCGCTGTGGGCGTTCGCCATCGCACTGTTTGTGGCCAACGGGCTGATCCAGGCGTTCATCTTTGGCCCGTTCGGGGCGTTTACCGCCGAACTGTTCCCCACCCGGATCCGCTACACGGGTGCCTCCCTGGTCTACCAGCTTTCCTCCACGGTCGGCGCCGGGTTCACCCCGATGATCGTGGCCGCCCTGGTGCTGCTTGGCGGCGGGTCGCTGTGGCTGGTGGGCATCGTGTGGACAGCGACGTTCGTGATCGCCGCACTGGCGATGCGCAACGTCAAGGAAGGCAAGGACGCGGACCTGATGGCTGAACAGATGTAGGAGCGCCCACAGCCGAACGCGACTGCACCGGGGGCGTCCGGGAGCTTTTCCTAGGAAGAGCCCCGGGCGTCCCCGGCGTCGCGTTCGGCGCCCACCTGTTCGCAGAAGTCCAAGAAGGCGCGCAACCGCAGGCTGGGGCGCTCGGAGGCGGTGTAGGCGACGCAGATGTCGCTGACCCCCACCGGGCCTTCGATCTCCAGCACCGCCAGCGGCAGCCCGTCATAGCTGACGTTCAGCGGCGGGCGCTGCACCAGCACCGTGTAGCCCAGACCGCGGGCCACCATGCCGCGCACCGCCTCGAAGCTCTGCGAACTCCAGCGCACCTTCGGATCCAGGCCGGACATGCGCAGGTTCACCAGCTGGTTATCACGGACCGTGGGCAGGTCCAGGCCCACGAAATCCTCCTCGGCCAGTTCGCTGAGCCGCACCGAGGAGCGGGCGGCCAGCCGGTGGTTGGCGGCGACCAGCACATAGGGCCGGCCGGACATCACGGTGCGGTGGTGCACCTGGGGCAGCAGGTGGCGGGTGTGGGTGAGCACCACATCCAGGTGCCCCTTGAGCATCTGCTGCTGCAGCTCCGCCCCGTCCCCCTCCACCAGGGTGACGCTCAGACCCGGGTTCGGCTTGGTGAACTTTTCACAGATCACCGGGATCCAGAAGGCCGCCAGCGAGGAGTAGCAGCCGATGACCAGCGGGCCGGCCAGGGTGGTTTGGCGTTCAATGATCTGCCCCTGCACCTCCTCGGCGTGGCGCATCAGTTCCCGCGCATCATGCAGGAACACGGTGCCCACCGCCGTCAGCTCCACCCCGCGGGCGCGGCGGCGCACCAGCAGCTGGGCGCCGACCGCCCGTTCCAGATCATCCATCGCCTGGGACATGGCCGCCTGAGAGATGTGGCTGGCGGTCGCGGCCGCGGAAATGGATCCGGCCTCGGCCACTGCCAGGAAGTAGTGCAGCTGGCGCAGGGTGTAGTTGATCACCTGGCCAGTTTAGCCAGCGCCCGGGCGCCGGCGGGCACCGTGTCCCCGCCGGGAAGGGGCAGGCGCAATGGCCCTCTGGCTAGCGCAGCCGCGGCACCGCGGAGAGCAGGCGCTGGGTGTAGGGGTGCTGCGGATTGGCGAACACCTCGGCGGTGGGTCCGCTCTCCACGAACCGGCCCTGGTACATCACCGCCACCTGATCGCTCATATGCTCGATCACCGACAGGTCATGGCTGATGAACAGGTAACTGGTCCCGGTCTGGACCTGCAGTTCATCCAGCAGGTCCAGCACCGTGGCCTGGATGGACACATCCAGCGCGGAGACCGGTTCGTCCAGGACCAGCACCGCGGGCCTGGGGGCCAGGGCCCGGGCGATCGCCAGGCGCTGGCGCTGGCCTCCGGAGAGCTGGGTGGGGTAGCGGTTGGCCAGCTGCTCGTCCAGCTGCACCTGGTGCAGCAGTGCGTGGACCTGATCGCGCACCGGGGCCAGGCGCCGGCTGCGCCCGGAGGTGAGCGCATCGGCCAGCAGCGCCCCGACCGTGTAGCGCGGGTCGAAGGAGCCCAGCGGGTTCTGGTAGATCGCGCCCATGGCCCGGCGCAGCGGGCGGCGTTCGGCTTCCCGGGCGGGCACGAACCCGCGCCCCAGCAGCCGTACCGTGCCGGCGTCCGGGCGCTGCAGGCCCAGCACCATGCGCGCGGTGGTGGTCTTGCCGCTGCCCGATTCGCCCACGATCCCCAGGGTGGCCCCGCGCGGCAGCGTGAAACTGACGTCATCCACCGCCAGTTGGCCGCCGAAGGCCTTGGACAGCCCGCTGACCTGCAGCGCCGGTTCCGGCCGGGACTCGGTGTGTGCGGCGGAATCCGGTGCCGGCTGCGGCGCCGGGCGCGGGGTGCTGGCGGCCAGCGGGGTGAAGCGCGCCACCCCGGAGGGGACGGCGCGCAACAGGGTCTGGGTGTACTCGTGGCGCGGGGCGCCCAGCAGTTCTTCGGCAGGACCGCTTTCCACGATTTTCCCGCCGCGCATCACCGCGATCCGGTCGGCGACCTGCGCCACCTGGGCCAGGTCGTGGCTGATCATCAGCACCGCCCGGCCCTGCGCCTTCAACTCACGCAGCTGGCGCAGCACCAGGGCGGTCAGCCCAGCATCCAGGGCCGTGGTCGCCTCGTCGGCGATCACCACCTGCGGGTCCCCGATCAGCGCCTGGGCGATCAGTGCGCGCTGGCGCATGCCGCCGGACAGTTCCCCGCTGCGCTGGGCGGCGCGGCGGGCCGGGTCGTCCATGCCCACCGCCTGCAGCATCTGCAGCATCCGGGCGCGGCGTTCGGCGCGCCGCGTTCCGCGCAGCGCGTCGGAGATTTCCCGGCCCACCGGGCGCAGCGGGTCCAGTGCGGAGAGCGCGTCCTGCAGCACCATGCCGATCTGCGCCCCGCGCACGGTCCGCCAGCCGTTTTCACCCAGCCTCAGCCCGTCCTGGCCGAGCACCCGCAGCCGGTCGGCGGTGACGGTTCCGCCGCTGAGCCCCAGCAGGCTGCGGGCGGTCACCGACTTGCCTGACCCGGATTCGCCCACCAGCGCCAGGCACTGTCCGGCGTGCAGGGTGAAGCTGACCCCGTCCACCGCGCGCTGCGCGCCAAAGCGCACCGCCAGCTGCTCGACCTCGATCAGCGGCGCAGCGCCGGGGTTTTCCCGCTTCGTGGTGCTTGCCCTCATGCTGCGTTCACCTTTCCGCCCAGTGCCCGCCCGATCATCGTTGCCCCGGCGGCCACCACCACGATGGCCAGGCCCGGGAAGAAGCTCAGCCACCAGGCCAGGTGCAGGTAGGTGCGCCCGGCGGCGAGCATCGCACCCCATTCGGGGGCCGGCGGGGGAGTGCCCAGCCCCAGGAAGGACAGCGCCGAGGCCCAGATGACCGCCTGGCCCACCCCCAGGGTGATCAGCGCCAGCAGCGGGCGCAGGGCGTTGGGCAGCAGGTGGTTGCGCACCTTGGCCAGGGTGCCGCGGCCCAGCACGGTGGCGGCCTCCAGCATTTCCGAGGCCTTCAGGGTGCGGATCTGGCTGCGCACCAGCCGAGCGTAGCCCGGCGCGGTGGACAGGCCCACCGCGACGATCGCCGGACCGACCCCGGGGCCGGTGAACGCGATGATCAGCAGCGCCATCAGCAGCGAGGGAATCGCGTACAGCGCCTCCAGCACCCGCAGGATCGCCTCGTCCAGCCAGCGCGGGGACAGGGCGGCGGCGGTGCCCAGCAGCACCGCGATGCCCATGCCCAGTGCGGTGGCCGCCACCCCGATGAACAGCGAGTCCCGGGCGCCGTGCACGATCCGGGTGAGCACATCGCGCCCGGATTCGTCGGTGCCCATCACGTGGTGCAGGTTCGGGGCCTGGAACGCCTCGGCCGGGTTCACCGCCAGCGGGTCGCCGGGGGCCAGCCACTGCGGGAAGAGCGCGAGCACCACCAGCAGCACCAGGAACACCCCGGTCCCGAGCTTCGCCAGCCGGCTCATGCCCGGACCCCGGCCGGGTTGATCAGCCGTTCCACGGCCTCGGTCACGGCCATCACCACCATATAGCTGGCGGCGGAGAACAAGGCGATGCCGGTGACCATGGGGATGTCGCGGGAGAGCACCGCGGAGAGCAGCGCCCGGCCCAGCCCCGGGCGGGCGAACACGGCCTCGACCACCACGGCCCCGGAGAGCAGGGAGGAAAACGCCCAGCCGGTCAGGCTCAGCGCCGGCAGCGCGGCGTGGCGCAGCCCGTGGCGCCAGAACAGCTGCAGCCGGCTGGCCCCGCGGGCGCGGGCGGCCAGCGCGAACTGGCTGGAAAACGCGGAGGCCAGCGAATCGCGCATCAGCTGGGTGAGGAACCCGGCCAGCGGCAGGGCCAGGGTCAGCACCGGCAGCAGCAGCCCGGCCGCGCTGCCGTTGTCCACCGCCGGCAGCCAGCCCAGCATCGTGGAGAACACCATGATCAGCACCGCGCCGAGCCAGAAGTGCGGCACCGCGGCGGCCACGATCTCCACCATGTTGCCCAGCAGTTCACCGAACCGGTTGGCGCGCAGCGACAGCGCGGCGAACACCAGCGCCAGCACCCAGGCCAGCACCAGTCCCAGCAGCGCCAGCACCAGGGTGGAGGGCAGCACCTCGCCCATGACCGTGAGCACCGGGTCCTTCAGGGAATAGGAGGTGCCAAAGTCCAGGCGCACCAGCTTGCCCAGGAACATCAGGTACTGCCCCGGCAACGGCAGATCCAGCCCGTACTCGGCGCGGGCCGCGGCCAGCGCCTCGGCGGAGGCCTGGGAGCCGGGACCGCCCATGATCGCCTCGGCCGGGTCCCCGGGGATCAGCCGGATGCCCAGGAAGATGGCGGTGGCCACCAGCCACAGCACCACCAGCGCCCCGCCCAGCCGTCGGCCCAGCCACCGCAGCGTACCCATCATCGGTTGCCCGGTGGACCCTAGCGGTCCAGGAACACGTCGTAGTACACCGGGGTGGAGACCGCGGTGGTCGCGCCCATGCCCTTGACGTCCTTGCCGTAGAGGAAGTGGTTCTGCTGGTCGTACAGCGGCAGCACGTAGTAGCCGCCCAGGATCAGCTCCTGGGCCTTGCGGTACTTCTCGGCGCGTTCGGCCTCATCCTCGGTCTGCTCCGCCTCGGTCAGCAGCTGGTCGATCTGCGGGTCCTTGAGCTGGGCGTTGTTCGCGAAGTAGCCCGAGGGGGCCGGCACGGTGGAGTCCGAATGGTAGAGGATGCGCAGCACGCTGGGCCCGACCTTCGTGTACGGCGCGGAGACCAGGTTGTACTCGTGCTTGGCCAGTGCCCCGTACCAGCTGGAAAGGTCCAGCAGGTTGATCTTCACTTCGATTCCGACCTTCTTCGCCGAGGCCTGGATCTGTTCGAACAGGGACTGTTCGGCCGGCACCGACTGGTTGGTGGACACCGGGAAGCTGACGCTCAGCCGCTTGCCGTCCTTCACCCGGTAGCCTTCGGCGTCGCGTTGGTTCCAGCCGGCCTCGTCCAGCAGCTGCTCGGCCTTGGCCACGTCCGGGGCGAAGAGCGCCTCCTGGGAGATGCCCAGCGGCTCCACGGAGGAGAGCAGCGAATAGCTGCGCGGGGCGGTGCCGAAGAACAGGGCGTCGATGCCCGCGTTCACATCCAGCGCGCGGATGAACGCCTCGCGCACCTTGATGTCGTCAAACGGGGCCTTGGCGCTGTTCAGCTCAATGCGGTTTGAGGCGCCCGGGCGCGGGGCGTCCAGGTGCCCCAGCCCGGCGCCCTCGGCCGAGGAGATGGTGTCCGGCTGGGCGTTGTCGATCACGTCGACCTCACCGGAGGACAGGGCCGCGTAGCGGGTGGCGGCCTCCGGGATGAAGCGCCAGGTGATCCCGTCCAGGTAGGCGCCCTGCTGCTCGCGCCCCTGCTGGGGAGCCGGGGAGACATAGTCCTCGTTGCGCACCAGGTGCACCGCGTCCTGGCGATCCCAGGAATCGACCTTGAACGGGCCGGTGCCCACCGGGGAGGCGCAGTTCGCGGGCTGCTCGCGCTCCAGCGCCTTCGGGGACTGGATGGCGGTCCACGGCATGGACAGCGACTCCAGCAGCGCGTTGTCCGGGGTGGACAGGTGCAGTTCGGCGGTGCGCTCGTCCACCAGCTTGATCTGGTCGACCTTGCCCACCGCCAGGTACCCGGTGGAGGAGGCGGTGTCCGGGTCCTGCAGGTGCTCGATGTTGGCCTTGACCGCCTCGGCGCCCAGCTTCGTGCCGTCGTGGAAGGTGATGCCGTCACGCACGGTGATGGTGCGCACCAGCCCGTCCTCGGACACCTTCGTGGACTCGGCCAGCCACGGCACGATCTGGCCGTTCGCATCCTTGGTGAACAGCGTCTCCAGGTACTGCGAGGCCACCAGCGCCTGCGGGTAGTTGCCGCCCACGTGCGGGTCCAGGCAAGTTGGTTCAGCGTCCCCGGAAGCGTAGATCAGTGTGCCGCCGGTGACCGGGTCCGCCGATTCGCCCTGCGGGGAGGGATTGGTGGGGCTGGAACATCCGGCCAGCACGGCCAGGCTCAACGGGATGGACAGCGCGCCAAGGGCCAGGCGCCGGGAACGGGCGGTGCGTTGCTTCAAGGGGAAAATACCTCGTGGGGCGAAAAATGATGGATAGTCCTGGGTTCCACAATAGTCACCCGGACCCGGGCCGGGCATGTCGGGTATTCCAGATCACACCCGGCATGCCCGCGCGCCTACTTCTGGCTGGCCACGGTCATCCGGCGGTTCTCATGGGCCGGGTTCTCCAGCTCATCGAGGATTGCCACCGCGAAGTCCTGGGTGGAGACGAAGTCCCCGGCCGGGGAATCGGTGCCCAGGCTGTAGCTGCCGGTGCGGCGGCCGGAGGCGATTTCCGGGGCTGGGGCGGCCACCGTCCAGGTGATCCCGGAAACGGAGGTGAACATGTCATAGACCTGCGCGCTGGTCTCGGCCTCGGCCTTGTAGGCGTCGGGGAAGTCCGGGGTCTGCAGCAGACGCACCCCGTCAACCTCGGTTGCCCCGGCGCCGCCGACCACCAGCAGGCGGGCCGGGACCAGGGTTTCGGTGATTTCCTCGAAGGCATCCAGGTACTCCTGGTGGTCCCCTCCGGTGCGTGATGGGGGCACCGCGATGACCACTGCGTCATGGCTCTTGCCCAGTTCGCGATAGGTGCCCGCATCGGAGAGCTCGGCACTCACCGCGGTGGCGCCCTGAACCGAGGTTCCCGAACGGGTTACCGCGGTGACCTCGTGCCCGCGGGAGAGGGCTTCGGCGACCACCTGGCTGCCCACGGCTCCGGTGGCTCCGTACACTGTAATCTTCATTCTCGGTCCTTTCGGATTGGCGTGGGCCGTCGGCCCATTCCAGATCAGATTATCCAGTGTGCTGCCAGGCGAACAACGTCCCGGTCAGCAAAGGACACCGCGCCCCCGAGGGGTCAGCGCAGCAGCGGGCCGAGCAGCAGAACCAGGGCCGTGGCTCCCAACGCGAGGGTGGCCGCGGCGGTGGCGAATACGGCCACCGCGTCGGCCTGTACCCTTCCGGCCTCCAGCCCGTGGGCCATCCGCCGGTAGCGGCGGCGCTGGGAGAGGAAGATGCCGCCGGAGACCAGCGCGGCGATCCCCACCAGCACCAGCAGGGACTGCCCGTAATGCGGCAGCCAACGCAGGAACACGGCGCTGACGACCAGGAAGGAGATCAGGGTGCGGCCCCAGGCCAGCACGGTGCGTTCGGGCTGCAGCCCTGGATCCGAAATGCGCACATCCTTCATGAGTGCTGCCTCCCCGGTGGCCTAGAAGCCATTGGCCAGGATCATTGCCACGGCCGCCACCGCCGCGGCCACCGCCCCGAACCCCAGCAGCGGCACGATCGCCGGAACCGGCAGCGGGGAGTCCTCACGCATCCGGCGCTCGACCCGCAGCCAGCGGAAGGCCGCTCCGCCGGCGATCAGCATGCCGATGCCAATGACAATCAGCGCCAGCCAGGTGCGCAGCGGAGTGGAGAAGGACGCGGCGGTGAAGGCCTCCAGGGCGATGCCGCCAGCCAGGAAGGCCAGGGACGTGCGGATCCAGGCCAAAAACGTGCGCTCATTGGCCAGGGTGAAGCGCGGGTCAGGTTCCTTGCCGCTGGGCAGGAGCCACCGGGCCAGACGGCTGCGTTCATGGGTGGACATGGTCCTCCTTGGAAGGGGTCGGAAGCGGGGTCGCCGGCACGCGGACTGCATCTAAGTTCATCATGTCCGGGGATGGCGGCACCTGAAAAGTGGTTGCAGACGGCAATTTTTAACCGGTTATTCGGCCCGCATCCGGGAGACAGCCAGCCGCAGCGGCTCCAGCACCCGCTGCAGGTAGCTATCCCGGTCCTCCCGTGCGGTCGGGGTGGGCGCGCTCAGGGCGATGAGCGGCCCCTGGGGCAGCTGCAGGGGAACCGACAGTGTGCGGATGCCCAGGGTGTGTTCTTCTTCCACGAAGCAATATCCGCGTTGCCGCGCCAGCTCGATTTGCTCCATGATCTGGGTGCTGTCGGTCAACGTGCGCGAGGTCAATTCGATGCGGGTCGAGGACTCGATGATCGCCCGGGCCTCCTCGGTGGGCAACAGGGAAAGCATGGCCCGCCCCATGGCGGTGCAGTAGGCGGGCAGGTGGCGTCCGGCGTTGACCTGGATCGCCAGCTCCTGGGTGGTCTGGGTGGCCAGGACGTTGATGACCTCCCCGTTGGAATATTGGGTGAGGGTGGCGGTTTCGTTGACCGTGTCAGAGAGGTGACGCAGGATCGGCTCGGCCTTGCGGGCGGTTTCATTGGCGGTTAGGTAGGGCTGGGCCAGCTCCAGCAGCTTGGCCCGTGCGCTGAACAATGACCCGTCCTGTGCAAGGTAGCCAAGCTCGGTGAGGGTGGCCAGGTAGCGGCGCACCGCAGCCGGGGCCAGGCCGGTGCGTTCGGCGACTTCGCTCAGGGTGAGCGGAAAACCGGTGAATGCCTTGATCACGCTCAACCCGCGGGCGAAGGACTGTACTCCCGTGGGGGAGTCATGGGGCACGGGCATCGGAATCCTTCCGCAAAGAAACATCAACGCCGCCCCTTGACCTGAGACGACGATCACAATCATACTTTACGCACACCGAAAAGTATTTTCGCTCTGCGAAGTCAGGGGTTTTCATGCTTCATCGATCATCACGCCTCGCTGCGGCTATGGCTGGCGCGCTGGCCCTGACCCTGGGGCTCAGCGGCTGCGTCGTGCTGCGCGAGGGCGGGACCGAGCCGGCGCAGAGCGCCGGTGCCCAGCAGGCCTACACCGAGGTGGTGCCGCTGCCCGAAAGCGTCAAGGAGCGCGGCTACCTGGTCTTCGGCTCGCAACTGGCCTCACCGCCCATGAACTTCCCGGCGGACAAGGGCTACCAGGGAATCAACGTCGACGTGGTCGAAGAAATCGGCAGCCTGCTCGGGGTGGAGATCCGCTGGAAGCAGCTGCCGTTCGCCGGGTTGATCCCGGCAGTGAAATCCAAGCAGATCGACGCCGGCATTGACCTGATCGGCGACACCCAGGAGCGGGCCCAGGTCGTGGACTTCTCCAACTACATGAACCAGGCCACCTCCCCGCTGGTGCAGCGCGGCAACCCCCACGGCATCGAATCCGCCGCTGATTTGTGCGGGTTGCCGATCGCGATCGTCCGCGGCGGGGTTCAGCTGGAGCTGGCCGAGGACGAAAACGACAAGTGCCTGCAGGAGGGCAAGAAGCCGATCGAGATCAACCAGTTTTCCGCCCCGGGTGACGCCCGGCTTTCCGTGCAGGCCGGACGCACCTCCGCGTTTTTGGGCAACACCCCGGTGATGCGGTATATCGCCGAAAACAAGGCGACCAGCAAGGTTTTCGAGATGGGCGGGGAAGCGACCTACCAGCGCCAGCCGATCGGCATCATCACCGCCAAGGACCGCCGCGATCTGAAGCAGTCCATCCAGTCCGCCCTGGACGTGATGCAGGCCGAGGGAACCGTGGACGAACTGCTGGCCAAATGGGAAATCCAGGACCTGGCGTTGGATGCGCCACAGGACGAGGCGAATGAGGAGACAGGGGCAGGCCAATGAGCACCGTTGAGATTTCACAGCTCAAGGACCCGGTGGCCCGCCAGCGCCACCCCTGGCGGCTGGTGTCCGGGCTGCTGGTGATTGCCCTGGTGATCATGGCCGTCCGCGGCCTGTGGGGCAACCGGGCACTGGATCACTCCACCATCGCCGAGTACCTGACCTACCCCAGCATCATGAGCGGACTGAAGAACACAATTGTGCTGGCGCTGATCTCCATGGTCATCGGGATCGTGGCTGGGTTCATCGTGGCGCTGATGCGCCTGTCGCGGAACCCGGTGCTGCGGGCCATCGGCTTCGCGTACGTCGCCATCGTGCGCAGCATCCCATTGCTGCTGCTGATCCTGTTCGTCGGGAACATCTCCCTATTCTGGTCGGGCATTGACGTGCTGAACCCCATTACCGGCGAGCTCTGGTACAGCTGGGACATGAATGACCTGATCACCCCGTTCGTTGCCTCGATCATCGCGCTGGCGCTGAACGAGGCGGCCTACATGGCCGAAATCATCCGCTCCGGGCTCTCCGCGGTGGACACCGGCCAACAGGAGGCGGCCAACGCCCTGGGGCTGGGGCCACTGCGCACCATGTTCCGGGTCATCCTGCCCCA
>Ga0153920_1000724_pt1 | contig 13883 bp, 9 predicted proteins | sample TSNJ004MetaG_FD_104713 | JGI IMG/M metagenome (GOLD analysis project Ga0153920, IMG submission 104713) | Attine ant fungus gardens microbial communities from New Jersey, USA - TSNJ004 MetaG | ecosystem: Host-associated > Fungi > Mycelium > Unclassified | place: USA: New Jersey, Brendon T. Byrne...
AGTAGGAAAAGACGTCCCACACATTCTGAACACTCAGTCTAAAATCCCCAAGCATACAATGGAGTAAAGACAGAAGCAGAATAGGGACTTAGTAAGCCAAGTCACGTGACAAGGTCAGGTGATCATAGAACATTCTGGAAAGGACATGTGACCATGGGACTCTAGGGTACAGCAACTGTAGTAGTAGTATAAATAAGGCTGCAATCCAATGAAGAACTCCATCGAGTTCTTCCTGAACATCCACCTAGGGTGACCACTAAGAACATTCACTGTTCCTTGGTAACAATTGTCACAGTTTAAATCCCATATGAGGGGTCCTTCTGGTATTTAGCAGAAATGGAGACTATTGGGTAGAAGAGTAGATATAGTTATTATACTAGAACTCCACTATTAGAAGAAGGTTATACTAGTTGTTCTCTTGGTTGACGTGCTCTGTTTGTCTGTCTATTTGAGGGTGTCAAGTAGTAAAGAAGGCCAACCTGATTTCAAGAAGCCTATAGAGCTCCCAAGTGAAGAGTATAATAAACTGTAGACCTCTGTCTGAGACTACTTGTCTAGAAAGTTTGTGAAGTTTCCAAACATGGTAAAAAAATAGCCTGGCTACTCCTTCTATGGTCACTATTGTGTGCATTAGAATAAAATATATCCTCTTTGATACTGAGTCCACTACTGTTATTACTACATCATGTTTTCATCAGCTAGAGTATCCTGCAATCTTCATATCATAGCACAGTAAGACAATATATCTGCAAAGATCTAGGTTCCAAAGGATGTATATCTTGTCTTAGAAGTGGAGTAGACTATCAATATTCAACCACTCTATAGAGTGTACCATTTAGCTTGAGAACTATTAGAGTTTGCAAGCTGCCTAAGCTACCAGTTCTTCTTGGTCTCTATTGTAGTTGCCTTTGCAGATATCAGAAAGTATGTTTTTTTCTATTCTCTCTAGTTTGATATCTTCTAAGGCCTGAATAGCAAACATCTCCAAAGAGAGGAGAATAACATCTTCATTGTCAGAAGTTCTTATATTATAGTCCAGTCTCTGAGAGTGTGTGTTTGGCTTTTTTATGAAATAGCCTAGACAGTGGACAAGTGTAAAGTCAAAACAAGCTAAGTAGAGAGACCAGCAGGCTTGATGACAGTTAAGTTTCTTGGCTATTGTAAAGTATTCTAAGTTCTTGTGGTTAGTTTATATTTCCACTGGGTGCTTTGTTTCTTCTAAAAAATATCTCTATTCTTTTAGAGTACAAATGATATCCAATATCTCCTTGTTGTAAATCTTGTAGTTCTATTCTACTGGAGACAGAGACTTGCTATAGAACACAACCAGGTGCTATTTCTCATCTTCAGGTAGTTGTTGGAAAAAAACTACTCTAGTAGTAAAATCTAAACTGTTGGTCTCAATGCAGAAGAACTCCAGGTCCTAGAGAAATATGAGAACTAAAGCACTAGTGACTGCTGCCTTAAGTACTTTAAAGACTCTGTATTTCTTCTCATTTTAGAACTAGAGTGTGTCAAACTTTGTAAGGTCAAACAAGGGTTTGGCCAGTATAGAGAAGTCATAAATAAACTAATGGTAGAAATTGGCAAACCTCAAGAAGACTTGCACATTAGTCTAATTTTCTGGGGCAGGCTATTCTCAGACTCTAGAGATCTTAACAGGATCCATAAATACTTTGTTCTCTGAGATTATCAGATCTAGATATTTGATCCTTATCTTCTGGAACTTACACTTCTTGGAGTGGAAGAACAGCTTGTGCTTAGCAAAAATCTCTAATACTCTCCAAACAGCTTGAGCATACTCCTCTACCATTCTGGTAAAGATAAAGATGTTGTTCAAGTATACAACTATAATTCCTTCTACAATTAAATCTCAGAAGATATCATTTATCATAGTCTAAAAGGTAGCTAGACTATTAGTCATCCCAAAGAATATCACTAGAAGCTCGAAGAGTCTATGATTTATCTGGAATGTAGTCTTTTACTCATCTCCAGGTTTGATATGCACATTGTTGAATCTCTAGTAAACATCTAGCTTGGTAAAATACTTGACTCTGCAGAGCTGGAAGACAAGCTTGGAGATAAAAGAGAGTGGATACTAGTTCTTGACTATCATAGAGTTCAGGACATAATAGTCTTGCACTAGTCAGAGAGAACTGTCTTTCTTTTTGATAAAGAAAATCAGTGTAGTCATGGATAACTTAAAGAGATAGATATGGCTAGTGCATAGGTTCTTCTCTAAAAATGCATCTAACTTAGTCTACTCTACTGAAGATAGAAAGTACATCTTTGACAATTTGGGCTTGGATCCTGGAATCAGCTCAATAGTATAGTCCTAATAGTGATGCTCTAGGAGGATGTCAAAACTGTTCTTTGCAAAAATATACTTGAATCCTTGAGTATACTCTAGTAAGAGAATGGTAGGGTTTTGGTTTTCTATATTGTACTGGGCATCTTCTGCTAGTCACTGAAAGTTAGTGGTCATGGCTCTGAGGTTGGCAGTTGTGGGTTCTAGAAGTATCTATGTTATAAACAAGTGGTCTCTGAGTTCCTAGTCTCTACTATCAGTACCAGAGGAAAAGGGCTTATCTGCATCTTTTTTTAGGAGTAAAGGACAAGGTCTATCTTTATACAAGTTGAGAATACAAAACTCTGCTTTTTTCTATCTGGTCTGCTTCTTATATAGAACACGATCTCTTTTGCAGTGTGAATGTCATATACTGGAAAATTCAGTATAAATTAATATTTTTATTTATTATTATTATTATTATTATTTATCTCCTATAGGAGTATCATATTTCAGACTAGGAGTATTGTGTTTCAGACTGGCTTCCTCCTACTCCACTTATAGTATATATATAAAGTAGATATATAATAGCAATCTAGTTTGTAGATTAATGTTCTAAAGTCCTAAAATCTTAAACCACCATCTCCTATATTCCTATAGCACTCTCTGTTATAGAATTACATTGGGATTATGACTATTATTAGCTCTAGACTGATAACAAATGGATAGTAGAAAAGATAATAGTAATAAGAGATAAGGAAGACAAAGATAATGTAATAGATGATATATCAGTATACCAAGGTTAGGACTTCAGACTTGATTAGACTAATTATAGACATTAGACTAAAGGAGAAATATTGGATAAACCTTGGGGTAATTATGAACAAATCTTATTATAGTTATAAACTTTAGAATAAATGGGGAAATCTTGAACTAATCTATTTATAGACTCCAACTCAATTAGTCACTTACTATTACTCACTAGTACTTAGAATAGTAGTTCTTGTGATGTTACTAGTTAGGATAAATACAATCCAGAAAGAGAAGAAAATAATAAGTTTTCTCTTTCTGTAGTTTATCTGAAAACTTACTTTTCTTGGAATCCTATATTCTCTTCATCCTTTGAACTAACTTGTGGAATATGACTAAAAGCCTTGACATTCATCCTTTTGATATAACTCTTCTGAAAATCTTAACAAGATCCTTTGTAAAGGAGCAAAAAGATATCAAGTATTAACATAGGCTCAAGATTGAAGCATATATTCACTCTTGTAGTCTAAAGTCTTAACATTCTCTGCTATATAACTCCTTACTCCTGAATTTACCTCTCCCTTAGACAACATTCCATTACTCCAAAATAAGCAACCATACATACAATAGAAGATCAAGGCACAGTGTATAAGCTGAGACCAAGGTTATTCTACTCCTGTATTATTGTTGCATTATCTCTAGACCAGCTGTAAAACTACAGGACTAGAGAGCAATATATATTATTTTACCTAGTAGTATGTTCTACTCTTCAACTCTACTTATTGTATCACTTTCCAGAACCTAGAGTGTGCACTTATAGTATATTCATAGTAATTCATAGTATATTATAGCCTTTCTACACTGCTATCCCCTTTCTACTTGATAGTAGAGGACAGTATGTTATCTCAACCTTACTGGTTCTCTAATTGATCTTTGGATTATAGTCCTTCAGTCAGTTGTATCCCAAGATCAAGTCTTGCTTTCTAAGGTCTAAGACAGCAAGTAGTATTCTTTTCGAGTAGGTGCCATACTACAGGAGAATGTCCACCACTTTGGAGATTTCACCAGTTTTGTTTGGAGAGCTGTCTATATTGAAGACAGAAATAGAGTGCAAGATTGTTCAGGTATTAAGTTCTTTGAAGCAGACAAAGTCTTAGTCTATGAAGCTTTCTATAGTTCTGCTATCTAGGAGAGCCTTTATGGAGTAGAGCTTGTTTGTATCCATAGTACTCAGTTCTATAGTAAGTTGCAGGAAGGTTCTATATATATCCAATATACTAGTAGAGAGTTGAATAGGCAGTCTTTTTTTTCACTTTAGTTTCTAGAGAAAGAGATTGTGTTTAGGGGTAGAGGGAGAAGATATATTTATAGGTTCACTGTTATCTGTATTAGTTTTTATTTTGAGTACAGTAAACCTATTTGCTAGCGACTAGGGTGTATTTGTTACTGGTTACTCTTTATAAAATCCTTATCTTCTCCAACCTTCCAGGCTTCTACTTCTTATATATCTTGTATTGCTAAAAGGTCCTCTATGAGTTTTTCTTATTGCTTGGATGATAGCTATCTCATATCAAAGTAATAGAGACAGTCCTTGACTAGATAGTTTACATCTCTGTACTAGTAGTATTCTTGTAGGGGTAGAGGCTTTGGCCTCTTGGCTATATCTATGTTCATGGGGATATCCATAGAAGGAGAAGAGAGTGTTGGTTTCAGAATTGGGATTAGAGTAACAGTAGAGGAAATTCAAACTACTAAAAGAGGGAGAACCATGATAGAAGAGTTCTGACTATCACAAATAGCTACTTACTGATTTGTGATTGCTTGATTTGATAATCAAAGTATTCAAAAAAGCAAAGTTAGACAAGCAGCAAAAGATGTTGTTAAGTCTGAGATTTATCCTCAGACATACACTTTTTAAATACATGATTGTGGTGGTCTGTACACCAGAACAGTCTACTACATGATCTCTACCTATTGTTCTATTTATAGGAGTGCTATTGTTCTTGAAATAGAGATAACCTAACCATCTTAGAGTAGTCCTTTGTTCTATTCAAGGACAGATGATAATCTATAGATAAAGATCAGTTATCATGTACAAACATTGAGGACCTTGTATCTCTATGGGATCTTATTGCCTCAGGATCTATTTATAGCTGAAAGAAGCGCATTGAAGAGAGCTTCACGATGGTTATTGAAGCAAACAATTACGTTAAGTGGTTCCCGAGATATCAGTGATTTAGTATCTGATAACTTGGTGATCACTGACTGATCTGCTAATAACTCAGTGAATACTGATTGCTTTGAGATGTTTTTGGTACCGTTTGAAAGGTCTTCTTAAGGGCTTTTGGTGGCCATTTAGATTGTTGAAATTGGTCAAGTATTCCTGGAGTTATGGTCCAAATGAAGTTTATAACACTGATTAGGGCAGAGGACGTGCTGTGCTAAGTCAACTAGAAAGCTTTGTTAGCAAAATATGCTTGGTCAATCCTTTAGACGGCTCAGTACCAAGCTTCTGGATCTGTATCTGAAGGGTGTCTATAGAGCATAATCATAATCTGGTTCTGGATACCAATTCTCAGCCCTTAGCAGAACTTGACTATAAGAGTCCAGGAGTTGGTATGGCCTATATTGGAGATCAATGACTGGAAGATATTAAAGTAATCATCTACTGTCTGAGTTCTTTGGTGGTAGGAGAACTCTTCTAGGATATTGACCATATCTGCTTCTATGTTTACTAGAAAGAACTACATCATAAACTAAGTCTCAAAGTTGGCTCAGGTTTGAACAGATTCTTGGACTACTTTACTATATAACCACTTTTGAAGAAGGTGAGAGTCTACAGGACCTTCTCCTCTTCACAGCTAAATTGTTCTGGAGCTAGGTATATGTATAGTGTACAGGAGCTCAGGAATGCTTGTCCAGTATTGTGATTGCCATTGAAGTCTAAAAGAGAGAAGAGCTTAGGGCAGGCTTGAGAGTAGAGGTTTGCTAGAAAGGAAGATGCTGGTACAGGAAGCAATGAAGAGCTTACCACTGGAGCTAGAGGTTGGAGGAAAGAGTTTGATACTAGCTATGTGAGTTGTTATAGCTGGGTAGTCAAAGTGGAGAAAGTATTGTTGATGTTTATTTCCAAGTTATTTTGTCTTTTAGTAACTTTGTGTAGGTAATGCTATAAATAGGCTAGAGTATCAGCTATATTCTGGAGGGTGTCCATATATAACATCTAGCATGGAGTGGAGGCACAGAGAGTTGGATGTAGACAATAGAGTGCAACCAAGTGAAGGTTGTCTACTGCGTTCTTTCAAGGCTCTATTCAGGAGATCTTATTCTATTATAAAAGTAACCAAAGTGGAGCTTCCAGGAGAATTCTTAGTTTATAATTATACTCCAGAGTATGTTACAACTTACTTTCCAGAAGAATTCTCAGAGAATAGGATAAGGCTCCTAGAAGAGTACTTTATACTATATATATGAGTTCTTTTGACTATAGAATATTCTAAGGGTCAAGATCAGAAATGCAAAAGTAAACAACTAATTAAATATTATATAATTATTATTTAATTAGTGCAAGGTTGCTCTAGTGGACTATCACTAGTGTATTAGGAGTATAACTTAGTGTAATCCTCTTATACTTTCCCTTTGTCTACCTTCTCCATCTCTGTGTTCTCATTATTAGATCTCTTCCAAGAGATAATCTTGCTGTCTATATTTCTAGATTCAATCTTTGCTAGTTTCTCTAGTGTAACTGTAATCCTTGTCTCTACTACTATTAATATATTTGTTTTATTTATCATCTTCTCCTTTCACTCTGCTTCTGATTGCAATTTTGTCTTTTTTGTTTTCACTTGCTTTGCTACTTTCTTTTTTGTCTTTTTTCATACTTTTTCTATATTAAAAGATTTATAGGCAGACTTGGCCTTTATATAGGAGACACACAACTTTGCATTCCTAAAAAGCATTTAGTAGATGTTATTGAACTATAAAAAGGACTTATAGTAAATTTTGTAGAATATACAGAATTCTATAATCTGTACATCACTCATATAAACTACTATCATCTATAGCTAAAATCTCTAGTACTTTTGCTTGTTCTTCTCTCTCGGATGACATTCCACTACTCTAAAATAAGTAACTACATATACAATAGAAGATTAAAATACAGTACATGAGCTGAGGCCAAGATTGTTTTACTTTTGCATTGTCATTGTATTTCCTTTAGACCAGCTGTAAAACTACAGGACCAGAGAACAATATTTCTTATTTTATCTAGTAGTATATTCCATTCTCTAACTCCACTTATTGTATTATTTTCCAGAACCTAGAGTATATACTCATAGTATATTCATAATAATTCATAGTATATTTTAGCCTTCCTATGCTGCTATCACTCTTCTACTTAATAGCACAGACTACTACAATTATATATTTAAGAACTGTATATCTAAGGATAAACCTTAGACCTAACAACATCTTTTACTACTATCCAAACTTCACTTTTTTGAGCCTTTTGAATATTAAATCTCTCAATCACAAATCAGTAAGTAACTATTTATGATATCTTAGATGTTTTCCATCAAGTTAATGAGTATGTGAGAAATAGTTTTCTTTTTGGGAGTTATCTCATAATATAATTCTCCCTTCAAGTTTTTTCATCCTAAGGACTTTTACAACTTGTAGTAGAGATTCTACTATTTATTTAGGATCCTTTTTACTTTTTACTTTTCCTTTCTCTCAATTATAACTGGAGCTGGTTACTTTTTTCTCTGCCTCTCTATTTGCCCTATATATCTTTATATTCTACTAACATTAATTACTAAATGTATTTTATTATACTAAGTAGTTTTAATTCTACTGTATTTGATGATACAATTTTTTTATTTTGTAAAGTTCTACAAACTTCTTTGTTAACTTTTCTGTTCTCTTTCCAACCATTTGATATTTTAGATCCTTAGTACTTAGTATCACTAAGTTTTTTACTTTATATTTGTTAACTTCTGCCTTTTTTTTATCTATATACTTTTTTATTTTTTCTTGTGCTTTCCCTAGTGCTACTTTTGCCTTTTTCTAAATCTTCTTTATTTTTATTACAAATTTCTCTACTTCCTTATATTTTCTCTTTTTTCTCATCTTAAACTCTATTCTGGGATCTTGTCTACAATTTGTCTTGAAAGGTAATATTTTGGTACTTAAGTACACTTTATTGTTGTAAACAAACTCTGCTGTTCCTAACCAATCTAGCTACTGTTTCTGCCTATAGTTGCTAAATATTCTTAAGTACTATTCTAGTTCTTGATTAACCCTTTCTGTTTGTCCATTTGTTTGAGGGTAAAATACCATCAACAATTTACTTTTAATCCCCAATATTCTGTTTAACTTCTATATTATTTCTACCATAAACTAAGGTCTTCTATCTGAAATAATACTTTCAGATAACCCATATAACTTCTACACATTGTCTCTAAACAATCTAGCTAATCTTTCCACTAACGTCTTTTTTGTTGTAGAAATAAAATATACTATTTTTGTCAATTTATCAACTACTACTAAAATTAAGTTGTGTTCTTGTACTAGCAGCAGCTTAGTAATGAAATCTACTAAAATATATGCCCAAGGTTTTTCTAGAATTAAATTTGGTATTAATTTTTTTATTAGTTGTTTTGTATAGTTTTTATTATACTAGCAAGTATCATACCTCTTTATATATTACTTTACTTTTTTCATAACTCCTGGCTACCAAAAGTTCCTAGTGATCAATTCTACTATTTTCCATTGTCTTTTATATTTTCCTACTAGTATATTGTGATGTAACTGAATAATTTCTGCTTTCAGTTTCTTATCTCTTAGTATATATATTTTCTTTTCCTTATATATAATACCATTAACTTTTTTCTATTCCTCATCTCTTAGTATTTTTACTCCTGTTTGTTTTATCTCTTTTACTATCTTAATTATTTTGTTATTTTTTGCTTTTGATTGTTTTACTTTCTCTAGTAAATCTATTTCTTCTACTATTACTTCTACTTTCTTTGTTTTTCTAACTTCTAGCTATTTTGGTTTTACCAACATTTCATTCTTATTATTCTCTTCTACTCCTACTTTTCAATCTAGTCTTTTACTCAAATTATTTGTATTTTTTATTTTATTTTCTAGAACATGCTTTAGTATAAAGTCAAACCTTAATAGATACAAGACCTATTTGGTTTATTTCTTATTCAACTTTTATACTTTCATAAAATATTCAAGATTCTTGTAATCTATCCAAATCTCAAACTTTGTTGTAGTCCTTTCTAGAAAGTATTTCTATACCTTCAAATACCTAATTACAACTAATATCTCTTTGTTATATATTTTGTAGTTTCTTTTAGTATTGCTTAGAGATTTTGAGATAAAAGCTACTGGTCTTCACAAGTTGTCCAAGTACTTTATTGAAAGTATTTCTTTAGTTGCATAATTTGAAGCATCTGCTTTTACCCTAAATTTTTTGTTTAAATCTAGGGCTGCCAATACTGATCTTGTTGTAAAGATCTTTTTGAGTTTATTAAATACTCATTGTTGTTTACTTTTCTATTACCACTTTATATTCTTTCTTGTTAGCTTGTTCATTGGTCTTATTACTTTATGAAATCTAAAAACTTTCTAATATCTTTTATATTTTTTGGTTCTGGTCAACTCAGTATTTTATCCACTTTCTTTTTCTTTATCTATATTCCATTGGATTCTATGACAACTCCAAGGAATTCAATCTTTTTTACTTTTCACACATACTTTTTTGGCTATATATACAAATTATTCTTCTTTAGCCTTCTTAATACTTTTTCTACAATTTTATTGTCTCTTTTTGGTTTTAGTTTCTACCAATACATTGTTTATAAATATAGCTACTTTGCTCTTGTTTACTAGATCTCTCAGGATTTTGTTTATTATTGTCTGAAATATAGCTGGTGAATTTGTTATCCCAAAAAACATTACAGTTGGTTCAAATAATTCTATATGTGTTATAAATGCTTTTTTTTACTCATCTTCTTTCTTAATTCTCACATTATTAAAGCTCCATCACAAATCTATCTTTGTAAATACTTTTTTACTCTCTATATTGTCAATTAAGTCTATTATCAATGATAATAGATAGTTATTTTTTTACAGTTTGTTTATTTAGACTGTAGTAGTCTATAACCATTTTCTTGCTTCCATCCTTTTTGCTTATAAAGAACACTAGTAATGTTTAAGAAGATTTTGATAGTCTGATATACCTCTTTTTTAATTGATTGTTTATAAAATTCTAGACTTTCTTTCTTTTGTTTTTGGACAAAAGGTAAATTTTTCCTTTTCATGGTTTAAACATCTCCTTAAGATCTATAGTATAATCCCAGACTTTCTTTGTTGGCATTCTTTCCAATTCTACCTTCTCAAATACTTTTTTCTACTTTAGGAATTTCTGTGGTATCATTTCCTTAATTTTCCTATGATTTTGCTTTAACTTCTTTTTTTCTTTTTCAATTTTTCTTGTTGTCTACTGTTCACTTCACAATTCTTTCTTTCTCTAGGATAGCTACCTTTTTTTTTCCTTGCTTTTTTCTTTACTTTTAGCTTTGTATTTTTTCTATATAATAGTAAATACCTCATTATACTAATTTTCCCTATTTCCTAGTTGATTTTTAGGTTATGAACTTGTAACCATAGCATATTCAATATAATATCTGTTTTTCCTAAGTTACATACATCTATCTATATTCTTTTTACATGATTTTTATAGTACATATTTACTTCTACTTGGTATATTATTGCTCCTGCACTGTTATTTATGTCATCTACATTTCTTACTATTACTGGTCTTTTTAACTTCTATAGTCTGAATCTATACTTGGCTGCCGTTTTTCTATTTATAAATATTCCTGCTATGCTACTATTCAAAAGCACTTTTATTATTATACCTTTGTGTATATTCACCTTTTCTACTCCAATATTCAACCATATCTTTTTTAACATTTTAAACAATTTTTCTTAAGTCTCTTTGTTCACTTCTCTTTCTTGCTGTACTTTTCAGAGCCCCTGTCCATGTGCTGATTTGCTGTACTTTTTCTTCTATAGGGTATACTACTTCCCTTCTAGTTTCACTATTCTTTTTTTTTTCCTACTTTATATTTTAGACATAAGATCCTTCTTCTTTTTTGCTCTGCCACCTTTCTTATAATTGTATTCTTTCTTCTACATTTTATATACTATACTCTTGTCATTTTATATACTGTACAAAAGAAATTTTTGTTCTTGATTTTTGTGGATTTGTACTCCTTTGTCTTTGTATCCTCTACAATCTATATATGTTATTACAGTCTCTTCTGTGATCTATTACCTTTTAAGTAAAAGTATATCCTCTAGAGGTATATTCTACTTGTTATAGTACTTCTATACCTTTTTCTATATGGGATGTACTAGTCTTCTCTCCTGCTGTACCTTTTGTGGTCTAGCTACATACACTACTTCTTTCTCTCTTCTCTTTTTTCTTCTGAATTCAATATTTGAATACTCTTACTTGTAGTGCTCTATACTCTAACATCTGAAACATTTTACTTTCTCTACTATTTCCTGTTTTCTTGTTTTCACTTCTTCCTTTACTCTTGAATTTATTTTGGGGAATTGGTTTCCTCTTTATTTTCTTCTTCTTATTTCTGTAGTTATAGGCCAGATATCTAAATCTTTTACAACATTGACAAATCCTCTTTTTTCTTTCTTCTAGTTTTACTTTTAGTTTAGTAAAAGTATGCTTTTGGTCAAGCAAACTGCTCATAAGAGAGTTGTATTGGAATTGAGATATTATATTGACATCTCAATAGTGTTACCAAGGAACAGTGAATGTTCTTAGTGGTCACCCTAGGTGGATGTTCAGGAAGAACTCAATAGAGTTCTTTGTTGGATTGCAGCCCTACTTATACTATTACTACAGTGGCTGTACCCTAGAGTCCCATGGTCACATGTCCTTTCTAGAATGTTCTATGGTCACCTGACCTTATCACATGACTTGGCTTACTAAGTCCCTATCCTGTTTATGTCTTTACTCCATTGTGTACTTTGGAGGTTTTAGTTTGAGTGTTCAGATACGTAGGAAACCTTTTCCTGCTTGAGGTTCTCACAACAATTGCTATCATGTATCTACTCTATATATATACTATACTAGAATAGGAGAGGCCCAGTCTATACTATAATACTTCTACATAACTAGAAGTAATTATTTTAGGAAAAAATAATAAAGAAAAGAAAAGAAATAATTAAAATATAACTAAAAATTCAGTATATAATAATATATATCTTTGGTCATAGTTAAGATAACTCATGATAAGTGGTTTGTAGATTTATACAAAGTAAAGAAAATTGTCTCTACTAATGCTATAGAGTTAGATTTACCAAGTTCTATTAAAATACACTCTGTAGTTAATATAAGTAGAGTACAATTGTACAAGCTTTAGGTAGAAGGACAGAAGAAGACCCTACCAAAACCAGTTATCATTAAAGAGAAGGAGGAATTTGAGATAAAAAGAATACTGAATAAAAGAACAATGAGAGAAAAAGAGAAATTTTTGGTACAATAGAAAGGGTATACAGTAGGGAAAGATACTTGGGAAAGTAAGGAAAATTTGAAGAATGTAAGAAAACTGGTTAAAGAGTTTAAGAGAGAGTATAGAGAAGAGGTTGAAGAAATAAAATAACAGAAAGAAGAAAACAATAAAAAAAAGTTTTTAAGAGAACTACCAGAGAGATTTACAGTAAAGGTATTATAGAAATAGTCAAATAAGGAATATAAGAGACAAAGAAAGAAAAGATAAAAGGAAAACTGGAGATATTAGAAAAATTCCTTGAAACAAGAAAACTTGAAGGGAGAACCATATTATAAGATAGCTCTTCAAGAAGAAACTATTTTCTATATATTCATTAATCTAATGGAAAATATCCAGGAATATAATACAAGAAAGATATAAATAGTATGGGAAAGATTATGTAAGATATATATATTTATTAGTAAGGGTCATGTGATTGCAGAAGACAAGTACACAGACCAATAAACATTTGTATAAGTAGCTAGAACAATCTAATGGAAAACTCTGTTAAGTTCTTTCTAAATAACTACCTCAGTTAATAAGTCTTTACAACCTTGCACTAACAAGTACCTTTGTGTCCAACTGTCTTATATATCTAATTTTTGGAAAACTAAAAGAAATAAATATAAATATAAATATAAATATTGACTTAGCTGTTTTGCCAAGTTATAATAATATATACTGTAAAGTATATCCCAGAAGCCTTATCCTAATCTCTAAGGATTTTTGTAGAGATAAGTTGTAATATATCTAGAAGTAGGATATGACTAAGGATTCTCCTAGAGTCTACTTCACTCCAGTTACCCTTACATTTTACTTTCAATTTATCCTTAAGTCTTTATTGAGTGTTATAACCTGAGTTACTTCTTAAGGTTATAATAGAATTGTCATATAATATCAGAGTATACTTTTATTATTAATAGTAGTACTATTTTTTAAAGTACAGAGTATCAAGATATTGTTTATTACAGAATTTAAGTATGTAATAAAGTAAAAAAAAGTTGCAAGTTGGTTTGGACTTGGGATAAATGAAACAAATATTTGCAATTTTTTTTATCAAATTATAAACAAGCACAAGGGGTTTAAAGAGAAAGTTATACTGATTTCAAGGATTAGGTTATTTAATATCAAAGCATTACTTGTACTAGTTAAACTAGTCTTTGTTTGAGGATAGTTAGTAGAGTATATAGGAATCAGTGTTTTAAGCCAAGGGAGCAAAAAGATACTCAATGTAATATGCAAAGAAGTATTCAATA
>Ga0153920_1000725_pt1 | contig 13880 bp, 9 predicted proteins | sample TSNJ004MetaG_FD_104713 | JGI IMG/M metagenome (GOLD analysis project Ga0153920, IMG submission 104713) | Attine ant fungus gardens microbial communities from New Jersey, USA - TSNJ004 MetaG | ecosystem: Host-associated > Fungi > Mycelium > Unclassified | place: USA: New Jersey, Brendon T. Byrne...
GAGGAACGCGCATTCTGCTAGATGACGGCCTTATTGAGCTTAAGGTGGAGTCAGTCACAGATACGGAAATAAGCACCACGATTATCAACGGAGGCCCAATTTCCTCAAAAAAAAGCATCAATGTTCCTTCAATACGTCTTAGTCTTCCATTTATTAGCAGTAAGGATCGCGCCGATTTTCGTTTTATTGCTGAAAACAGTTTTGACTTCATTGCAGCGTCCTTCACGCAAAGCGCGCAGGATGTGCAGCAATTACGCGAAGAGCTTCATCGGTTGAATGCCAGCCATATTCGTATAATCTCAAAAATCGAGAATGCTGAAGGCGTCTCAAATATGAACGCTATTTTAGAGGCCTCTGACGGAGTTATGGTAGCCCGCGGCGATATGGGCGTAGAAATTGCGTTGGAAGAGCTGCCGATCATTCAAAAGGCATTGATCAAAAGCGCCTATGAATCTGGCAAGCATGTAATTACTGCTACGCAAATGCTGGAATCCATGATTCATAATCCGCGTCCTACACGCGCGGAAACCTCGGATGTCGCCAACGCGATTTATGATGGAACATCCGCTATAATGCTTTCCGGCGAAACAGCAAAAGGCAAGTATCCGGTAGAAGCCGTTAGAACTATGGCGCGAATCGCCGAGCGCACCGAACGTGACATTGACTACCGCAAGCGCTTTTTTCGTCAAGAGAGCGAAAAGTTAACTACCGTTGCCAACGCTATTTCTCACGCTACGGTTACAACGGCCCATGATCTGTCCGCCCGCGCTATACTGACGCTGACCAAATCCGGCATGACTGCCCGGCATATCTCAAGATACCGGCCTGCATGCCCAATCATCTCATGTACTATTGAACCTTTAATTCAACGTCAGCTTAATCTTGCTTGGGGAGTCGTACCTTTACTAATGGAGGAACAAAGCAGTACGGAAGCCTTGTTTAGCCGCGCTGTTGAAATTTTAATGCAAAAAGGTCTGGTAGAAGAAGGTGACTTAGTTGCTATTACAGCCGGTTCTTTAGGCATATCAGGAACTACCAATTTGCTAAAGGTACATGTTGTTGGTGATCAAATATAACAAGTGTATAAGTCAAACGTATAGTTAAAAGCCCATTTTCGAATTAATGAAAATGGGCTTTTAACTATTAAAACACTTACCGACGACGAGCCCATTCGGCGAACGCTTCAAGGTAATATTTTATACGTTTGGTATAATTGCAATTTGTACCTTCTATGACATTTATGCAACTTGCTCTAAGAGATATAGCGTAAAATTATTTTTTTAATTTCATTTAATGTTTACACAGCTTAACGGGAAGCTGCCTGATATTTAGCAATACAATACCGCTCAAGGTGTAAACAAAATAAAAAAGTAAATTTATATTTTCCTCTATTTATCAAGATGTTTAAGATTTGACTGTTTTTTTGCCAATTTATATTATATAGGCATAGCGAAAGGTTGCAACCGGCTATAAATTTAATATACAGGAGGAGTGTATGTGACTAAACGGAAAGCGTTAGGCGGTGTTCTTGGAGTTGTTGTCGCGGTATTAGTATCTCTCGTTAAGCCACCGGAACCGATGACGGATACCGCAATGATTACCCTTGGAATTGTGCTTGGCGGTGTCATTTGGATGCTTTTTGACTTTGTTGCTGATTATGTTGCTTTTTTGGCAATTTGTGCTTTTTGGGCCATATTTAAAGTAACGGATTTTACCATTATATTCGGCACGTTCAGTAAAACTACAATGTGGCTGCTGATCGGTGCTTTAGGAATCGGTGTAGCCGCCTCCGAATCAGGATTACTTGCTCGCTTGGCGCTATATTTCCTGAAAATATTTCCCGCTACCTTTAAGGGGCAGACGACAGCGTTGATGGTTTCCGGTATATGTATAGGCCCTTTCATTCCCAGCACAACAGCTAAAGCCGCTATTGTGGCTCCTATGGCAAAGAGTATCAGCGAGGCTATGGGGTACGAAAAATGCTCAAAAGGTGCTGGAGGGCTTTTCGCCGCATTTTATACCGGATATATTTCAACCGCGCCACAGTTTTTAAGCGCGTCGTTTGCCAGCTATGCGATTGTTGGCCTATTACCGCCTGAAGTAGCGGCGGAGTTTACGTGGATGAAGTGGTTTATCTCGGCGTTTCCTTGGTTTGTCGTTTTTTCGATATTGTCTTATATATCAATTCTGCTTCTATACAACCCTAAAACAAACGAAAAAATCTCCAAGGAATATGTTTACAAAAAGCTTGAGGAAATGGGCCCCTGGTCCAAAAATGAAAAGCTGACCGCCGGTGTTTTGATCCTTTGTCTGCTGCTATGGATGACCGAAAGAGTGCATGGAGTCAATTCCGCGCTCATTGCCGTTCTTGGCTGCTGCGTACTTATAGGCTTGGGGATATATGACCGGAAAACCTTTCGCGCTAAGGTTGCGTGGGATTCTGTCGTGTTTATCGGATGCATATTGTCGATAGGTGACGTATTCCCGGCGGTAGGGATCAATAATTGGGTATTGGCTAACTTTGGCGAGAGTATAATCCCGCTTATGTCCAATCATGTTTTGTTCCTGCTGGTGCTGATGGCTTTTATACTGGTTTCGCGTTTCGTAATTGTATCCTGGACCGCATGCTTTACTTTGCTTACTATCTTGCTAACTCCGTTTTGCGAGGGAGCAGGGATCAATCCATGGATTATCCCCTTTGTAACGTTTGTTACTTGCAATACCTGGTTTGTTATTTACCAGAACTCTCCATACATAACCTCCCTTGTCGCTGCCGGCGGAGATGGCGAGATGGTAACGCACAAACAGATGATAAAGTACTCGTTCTCCCATGCGGTTTGCGCGACAATAGGCATTCTGGCGTCGATTCCGTTCTGGTATATGATGGGTCTGCTTAAATAATTTACGGTTAAATTAGTAAACAATTGGTTAATAAGCTTTGAGAGGAGATTATAAATGAGTAAAAACTATTTGTTCAATCCACAGGCTTTTACGGGCGACAACCTTGAGGAAAAGACAAGAAAGCTGATTAAAAGTAATATTGATTATTGGGAAAATAAAGGGCTTCGCGCCATTAAGCAAGGCGAGATGGAGCGGTCGTATGATTTCAAGTGGGTTGAATATCAGAAAGAGCAGCAGGTATTGGCTACTCTATTTACCCCGTCGGGTTATGGCGCGAAGGATTCCCGTTTCGATCTTCGCAGATTAACGGAATATAATGAATCTCTGGCTTTCTACAACGCCTCGGCGCGTTATATGTGGCAAGCTTCGCTGATTGGCTCCGCGCCTGTTTGGTTGAGCAACAATGAAGCGATGAAGCACCGGGTCGCAAAATATCTTCAAGAGGGCTTCCTGTTTGGTTTTGGCTGCTCCGAAAAAACACATGGCGCAGATTTGTATGCCACTGAAACAATGGTCTCTCCCTTGGGAGATGGAAAATACATCATGAACGGCGAAAAGTATTACATAGGCAATTCTAATGTTGGTTTTATGTCTAACCTGTGCAAATTCAAGGATTCAAAAGAATTCGGATTTGTGCTTTCGGACAGCCGCAGCAGGCATTATAACGACAAAAAGCAAATTCACTGCTCATACATGCCTAATTCCTATGTAGGTGAATATTATCTGGTTGACTACCCGATAACCGATGAGGATATTATCTCCCGTGGAGAGAAAGCATGGCAGGATGCCTTTTCAACTGTAAACCTGGGTAAGTTCCAAATCGGTGTTTCCTCCTCGGGTATTGCCACCCACGCATTCTATGAGTGTCTGCGTCATTCCTACAACCGGTGGATTTATGGCGCCAGGGTTACGGATATGCCTCACATTCGCAGATTCTATGTGGAAGCTTATCTGCGCACTGTCGGCATGAGGCTTTATTCATTCCGCACAATTGACTATTTCAAGAACTGTTCTGAAACTGACCGGCGCTACTTGCTTTATAACCCGGTTTCCAAAATGAAGACGCCTCAGGAAGGCCGGGATATTATCAATCTTCTGTGGGATGCTGTTGCCGCGCGTGGATTTGAAGTTGAAACATATATGGAGAGCGCCACTCGTGATGTTCAGGCGGCCTCCAAGCTGGAGGGGACTGCCCATGTAAACCTCAGTCTGATTCTGAAGTTTATCAAGTCTTATCTTCTTAATCCTACGGAATATCCTGAACTGGGTATTTTGAAAAACAACGACGATTCCGGGATATATCAACAGCAAACACACGGCAGCCTGTCCTCTATTCGTTTTGATGATTATAAGAAGGCTCTAAATAGCAGAAGGCTTCCAAATATTGAGGTGTTTGCTAAACAAGCTCTGGTTCTGGAAAAGCTGTTTGGAGCATGCCCGCCGTCTAAAGAAGCGACAAACAACAAGGATTACATGCTTAATCTTGGTTTCCTGTTCACAATGGTTCCGTACGCGCAGCTTATTGTGGAAGCCAGCAATCTGTACGATGTGGCTGACGAAGTTGTTAATCAAATGTTTGCCTATTATGTGACGGATATGGCGAAATACGCTATTACCCAGCTATATTCGCAACAGAATACACCGCAAATTGAAGAATGTCTGCGGGAGATTCTGTCTTATCAACCGATACATGACGATAAGGAATACGATAAGTTATGGACAGAAACCATCGCTCCTCTTGAAAGCGTATATATTCAGAATCAATAATAGAACAAATATACAAACGTTACATTGTAAATGCATAGGGGCTCTCAGGAGCGTTGACCTATGAGTTAACGCTCCTGGAATACCTTTGCGCAATCTGAACAATACTGGGAGAATACAATGACATTTAAAAATTTTTTACTGGAAATAGATAATGATGGAATTGCTGTTTTTACCGTCAATCGGCCGCAAGCCTATAATGCGTTAAACGCCGAAAGCTGGGAGGAAATCGGAGACTTTATCAAAGAGGTAAATCGTTCGGACGACATAAAGGCTGCAATCATCACGGGAGCCGGAGAAAAAGCATTTGTTGCCGGCGCCGACATCAACATGTTGAAGGAGCGGACGATGGTTATGGCGATGAACGGTATTGCCCAGGGAGTCTTGAATGCGCTTGAACAATGCAATAAGCCTGTTATCGCCGCGATAAACGGCTGTGCCTATGGCGGCGGATGTGAGCTGGCCCTCGCGTGTGACATACGCGTCGCGTCTAAGAACGCGGAGTTTTGCCTGCCAGAGCTGGGCTTGGGCATACTGCCGGGCGCCGGGGGTACTCAGAGGCTTTCAAAGATCATAGGTTTTGGCCGCGCGAAAGAAATCATACTGACAGGCCGCAAGGTTGACGCGGATGAAGCCATGCGAATAGGCTTGATCAGCAAAACGGTAACCTCAGCTTTGCTGATAGATGAGGCAAAAGCCATTGCCGGTTCCATCATATCTAAAGCTCCGTTGGCAGTGCAATTAGCAAGAGGGCCATTTCCGCGTCCATGTCCTCAGATCAGGAAACCGGTATGCTTCTGGAATTATTTGCTTACAGTCTCCTTATCGGCAGCAAGGACAAAACGGAAGGCGTTAATGCCTTTTTTGAAAAACGCAGTCCCATATTCCGGGGCGAATAGTTAGGAAGGGAAAATCTGAATGAGAAAAGCAGTAATTGTATCCGCGGTTCGAAGCGCTGTTGGAAAATATGCAGGGCAATGGTCTTCCATAGAGCCGTATAAATTTGGCGCTCTCTTTATCAGGGAGGCTGTCAAGCGCGCAGGGATAGATCCTAATGAGATTGAAGACGTCGTAATGGGAAATCTGTACGGCCAGCATGGAAACATTGCAAGAGTAACGGCCTTGGAGGCAGGTCTTCCAATGACCTGCGGCGCTGTTTCGGTAGACCGTCAATGCGGTTCGTCCATTCAAACAATAAACGACGCCTCGCTTAATATTATTGCGGGAAACGGTGATGTATATGTCGCGTGCGGCTTGGAGCATATGACGCTGGAGCCGTGGCAGTATGAAAAAACAATAACTCCCTATCAGCGTCTCGGTCCTAATTTTATGAATACCAGGCTGACTCCCGACAATTATGGAAATGACCGTATGGGGGCGACAGCGGAAAAAGTGGCGGCAATGTATGGCTTAACGCGTCAGGAGCTTGACGAGTATGCGTACAACTCTCACAAAAAGGCGGCAAAGGCTATTAAAGAAGGATATTTTGATGAACAGATTTTACCTGTTGAGGTTTCCGTAAAAGGTAAAGCCGCTATGATAAACCGTGACGAGGTGGTTCGGCCTAACATAACCTTGGAAGACCTGGCGAAGCTGAAGCCTGCTTTCAGAGAGGACGGAGTTGTAACAGCGGGTAACTCTTGCCCATGGTCGGACGGAGCGTCCGCGCTTGTGATTATGTCTGATGAAAGAGCGGCGGCGCTTGGGCTAAAATCGCTCGGAACCATTAGGTCATTTGCAGTGGCAGGGTTAGATCCTAGCATTATGGGGCTTGGTCCGATTCACGCGGTTCCCAAAGCCTTGAAACGGGCGGGAATTACAGTAGGCGACCTCGGCTGCGTCGAATTGAACGAAGCCTTTGCCGCTCAGGTAATCCCTTGTATGCGAGAGTTAGGGATTCCTGAGGAAAAGTTGAACCCAAATGGCGGAGGAATCTCTCTCGGACATCCGCTGGGCGCTACAGGCGCGGTATTGACCACTAAGCTTGTCTATGAAATGCAAAGAAGAAATTTACGGTATGGTTTGGTAACCATGTGTATCGGCGGCGGGCAGGGTGCGGCGCTCGTTATCGAAAATGAAGCTTGAAAGGGGTATAAGATGTCTCATAAAAAAGTGTTTGAAGGACTGACTGTCCTTGATTTTTCAGCCAATGTAGCGGGTCCCATTACAAGCGCGTTTCTGGCTGATTTCGGCGCGGATGTTATTAAAGTGGAGCGCCCGAAAACCGGGGATGACCTACGCCATTTTGCTCCCTTGTCAAATGGAAGCAGTCTTATTTTTGAATATCCGAACAGGGGGAAGAGATCACTTGCCATCGCCCTTGATGACCCGGAGGGCGTAGAAATTATTAAGAAGCTCATTGTGAAAGCCGATGTGATTGTTGAAAATTTTAAACCCGGCACTATGAAGAAATTCGGCTTGGGGTATGAGGATGTTATTAAAATCACCCCCAATGTCGTGTATTGTTCTATCTCTTCCTTTGGCGCGGAGGGCACCCTTAGCCAAGTACCAGGTTACGACCTTACATCGCAGGCGCTTTCGGGCTTTATGGATATGACCGGCGACCCTGATGGAAGCCCCATGAGGGCAGGGTACGTGTTGGGAGATTATACGGCGGCCTATAACGCGTACGCGGCAATCGCCACCGCGCTATACCATCGTGAAAGAACCGGAGAAGGGCAGTTTATTGACATTGCGATTCTGGATTGTATGATTGCCGGAAACGGCATGCTGGAGGCTACCGCTAACGGATTCCCCGTTACCAGAACGGGAAATCATCACAAATCATTAGCGCCCTTTGGCGTATTTAACGGGAAAAACCGGCAAAGCGTTATTATCACGGCGCCCAGCCAGAAGCTGTGGGCGAAGCTCTGCAACACAATGAATAAGCCGGCTTTGATTGAGGATGCAAGGTTTTCCCAGCCTCCGGCAAGGGCTGAGAATGTTAAGGAAATGATTGCTGAAATTGAGGATTGGCTGAAAACATTTGACAATATAGATGACGCTATGAAGATCCTGGAGGCGGAAGGTATACCTTGTACTAAGGTTATGTCAACCGAAGAGGTTGTTAAATGCGAAACCAACTGGGAGAGAGGGAACCTTGTCCGGCTGCCAACGAATGATAAAATCCCCGGTGACTACATCATTTCCAGAGGTCCGCACATGATGCTGACAAAGACGCCGCCCGTACTTAGCCAAGCTCCGGCACTGGGAGAACATACACAGGAAATCCTGGAACATTTAGGGTACGGGAAAGAGGATGTTGGCAGGATGATGGAAAAGTGGGGATAAAATGATTCATGGTATTGAGAGCATATGTGTAGTTGGAGCGGGGGTAATGGGCAGGCAAATCGCTCTGCACTGCGCCATGTGCGGAATAACCGTTACATTGACCGATTCGGCGTCAAATGCTGTTGACAGCGCTAAAACCTGGAGTATAGAATATCTGGAGTCTTCTGTTAAAAAAGGAAAAAGATCATCGGAAGAATGCGACGCCGCTATGAGCCTGCTAAGGTTTGTCAATGACATTTCGGAGGCGGTGCGGCATGTGGATATGGTCATTGAGACAATCATTGAGAATCAGGATATAAAAAGAGAGCTATTCTCTCATCTGAGCGAATGGGTTGACGACCATACTATTCTTGTTACTAATTCAAGCTTCATGGCGTCTTCAATATTCGCGGATTTAATAAGCTGCCCGGGCAGGCTCGCTAATTTGCATTTTTTTACGCCCGTTATGAGAATGGAGCTTGTGGAAATTGTAAGAGGGCCGCATACCAGCGAAGATACGATTGATAAGCTAAAGCTGTTTGTAAAAAAGATTAATAAAACATATATTTTGCTAAACAAAGAAATTGAGGGCTTCATAGTAAACAGATTGATCAAGGCACTTCTCGACGAGGCGTTGTTCTTATACGATAACGGTTATGCCAGCTGTATGGATATTGATTTGGCCGCTGAAAAGGGTATGAATCATCCCCTTGGCCCTTTCAGGCTAATGGATATGACCGGAATCGACATATCTTACATGAGCAGGAAGCGCAAATTTGACGAGACAAATAGTCCTAAGGATATGCCCCCCAAAATTCTTGAAGAGAAATATTTGAGCGGGGATTTCGGCAGGAAAACAGGTAAAGGTTGGTATAATTATACCGGTTAGTAAAACGGCATGGTAAAAAGCTTATGGCGCCTTACCATAAGCTTTTTTCAGTTGTTTTCTCCCTGGAAGGAGAAGGGTGGTGCGCATTTGTTGACATGTTTGAACAGTATAAGATCAAAAATAAATCAAATTAATGACTCGACGTTCCACATTGCTATTGCTTTAAGCATATATATCATATTTAAATGTTTTCTGCCTCCCATTGGAGTGATAACACGGCAGGGCATGGATGTTTTAGGGGTTTTTATCTTCACACTATATCTGTGGACCAACTGTAGCATATCTTGGCCAAGCTTTATGGGTATCGGCTTAATCGGTTTAAGTGGAATTGTTACATGGGATGAGGTTATTAAGCTTTCTTGGGGAAACTGGTTAACCCCGTTCATCTGCTCGTGTCTGATCATTAATTTTGCTATGAAGGAAACAGGCTTTTCAAGACGTGTTGCGCTATGGTTTGTCACAAGAGATTGGGTCAGGGGAAAGCCGTGGTTCATCGTTACAATGTTTCTGTTTTCCTGCATGTTTCTTGGTCTTTTTATGTCCAGCACGCCGACTACGGTGCTATTCATGTCTTTAGCTGAGCAAATCCTGGATAACACCGGACATAAGAGGGGTGAAAAGCTTTGTAGTATGCTGATGTCCTGTGTTGCGTGGATTGCGACTGCTACCATGGGCATGACGCCGATATCCCATGTATTGGTCATTATGGTTATCGGTTTGATTGGGAGCGATTTTGGAATCTCTATCAATATGCTTTCCTTTACGTTAGTTGGCTTATCGGTCGGGATTTTGTTTTTCCTTTGTCTGCTTTTAGTATGTAAATTCATCATCAAGCCTGATCTGACGAAGCTTAAGGATTTGGATATAGACGCAATTAAGCGCAGTATCCCATCCGCTTCTAAAGAAGAAAAAATTGTAGGTATGATATTTGGATCGTTAGTATTGGTTTGGATTTGTCCGGATATTCTGTCTTGCTTTAAATTAACTGCTTCTCTTGGGGCAGCTGTAAGTCAAATTGGACAGACTGTACCGGCAATAATAGCAGTGGGGTTGTTATGCATAATCCAAGTAAATGAAAAGCCCATTATTTCGTTGGAAAACGCTTGCAGGGAGATTTCTTGGGGGAGCGTGTTTATGATGGCGCAGCTGATGCTTCTGGGAAACGTCGTATCTTCCGAAGCGGCAGGCATCAGTCAAACATTGTCCTCTATAATTGCGCCAATTACAAAGAACTTGTCTCCGTTCTTGTTTGTATTGACAATTCTGCTGTTCATCATAGTATTAACTAATTTTATCAACAATACAACATGCGCGCTTTTCTATACGATAGTGGCGCCAATAGCGGTAAATATAGACGGGCTTAATGTAATCGCTATCTCACTTATGATCGGTATCATAGCAAATTATGGTTTAGCTACTCCGGCGGCCACCACTACAACAAATATCGTAGTGTCTTCAGGGTGGGTAAGCGGCTCTTTCCTATGGAAATACGGGTGGTATCTGGTAATCATCACACTCTTGGCCAGTGTTTTTATCGGTTATCCGTTAGCGGCGGTCTTGTTTCCGAATAATTTATAAACGATATTATACTGCGAACGGTCTCCTGTTCTAAGTATAGATATGGGGAGGCTAGACCGCCTTCCATGTCATAGGAAGCTGCTTTGACCCAAGCGCGCAGCGCAATTTACTCTTTTTCGGGATATGTATCTAAAAATATTGATTTACAAGATGTTCCGAATAGTCCGCGCATCTTTCAACAGTGATAGAACTCATGATTTCACCTGAGTAATAAGTGTTTTTCTTCCCTTGCATTGCTTCCAGCTTTTCATAAAACCCATTTCTCAGCACCTCGCTGTCAACGTGAGGAAAGACATGCCAAGACCGATATGAGTATAACTCTAACTTATCAAACTTATATACGCTTAAATCATCCAATACCATGTCGTGCATTTCTTTGTCGCTTTTATCCTTGTTTTCCATAGCATATACCATAATTAGGTCGTTTTTAATAGGGTATCTGCGTTTGCGATGGAACCAGGCAATTACATGTCCTCTCTGCTCTATGCGCAAGTTGTCCGGGATAATTCCGGAATTTAGCCGCGCTCCACCAACTTTAAACGCGTAAACCCGAACAGCTTCATATTTGATTTTATCGAATAAATTCCGTTCTTCCTCTGTTGCGTCAAGAAATTTTAAAGCATCATTTAAAGGGGAAGTAATAATAATATCATCTAAAATGAACTTTTCAAATTGAGTTTCTACTATTACCTTATCATCGCAGCGCTCAATTTTTTTTACAGTAGATGTTAATTTAAGCTTGGGCAATTTGCCGGAAAGCTTAAGCAAAAATGTACCGATGCATCCGCCCCAGGTAATCACGGGCGTAATAGTAATCTCTATGAAGGATTTTAGTGTTTTATAATTCATTACTTTTAAAATATACAAAGCTGGGATATCGTCGATATAGGGAGTTCCAAAGGAAGAAAAGTAATGAACGATCACTTCCTTTAAGACACTTAAATCATTTTTTGCGCACCACTCATTAAATGAAATGCAAAGCTCATCAGGCACATTTGTAAAGCCCGGCGATTCAAGCGTTTGATAACTTTCCATAATTTTTTTGTATTTTTGATACTCTACGAAAAACCGATTGGCATTCTTCTTTGTTAGTTGTGGGATTTTATTACCATGCGTATCATAAAAAAACCAGTCAATTACGGTTCTATCATTGCTTACCCCTGCAATCTTCATTAAATCCAATACATGGGTATATGAATCCATGCCGATAAAAGCACCAAATTCATAACCTCTATCCTGGTACTTCATGCTTTCACATTTCCCGCCGACGCGTAAATCCTTTTCGAAAATTGTAATGTCGGAATAGCCCTTTGTTTGCAGATACCACGCCAAAGAGAGCCCTGACATACCGGAGCCGATAATTCCAATTCGCTTATTAGCATTTTCAATCATAATAAAAATCACCTCATGGTTTAAAGCTTATCAGATTCTAAATCCTGCAAGTAAACCCATAATGGAAGCGGCTTGTCATCATTTGATTCATAGAGGATGTTAGCTGGGGTCTTTCCCTTCAATTTTCCGCTCTTTCTTTTTTCCTGATTATTGTATTGAATAAGGTATTCTTGAAAGTCACTATCAATTTCCTGCGCTGTTTTGTAATAGCGAATAGACAAAAACTTTTGAAAGAAATCATTGCGGATTGGCAGTAAGTGCTCATTCATTACATTGATGACATTTTTAGTATGCGTTGAAAAAAATAATTGACTAATTTTGTATTTATTTAGAAATTCAGCGTACTTATGCTTTCCGTTATGCCAGTTAGAAGTATATTGCATGCTGGAATCAGTTATTAGCCGCGCAATAGAAACACCATAAGACTGGAATGTAGGTATAACCTTCATTTTCATGTGCGAGATTAAATTTTCCGTGTTTTTTCCTACACATACTGAACCTATTATATAATGCGAAAAAAGGTCAAAAGAAATAATGGCGTATATTTTGCCGATATTTCTTACATCACCAAGAAAATTAGTGATTTGGAAAACAGCATATCCTGGCGATTTATTTCGCATGCTATTTATATTTATTATGAACTCTTTCTTCTTGCCGGATTTTGAAACGGTATTATGTTCCTTGGCATATTTTAACCGGTTGTTTTTACTGTTTAATTGATATCGCTTCAGTACATTATAAATACCGCTTTCTCCAACAGAGAATCCTTGGGTTTTTAATTCATAGTATATTCTTCTGGGACCGTCTTCAGGACAATTGATCACATGCTCTAATATGTAATACTCCACCTCGCGGCTTACCTGCCGTTTATTGTTTACGACTCGTTTTTGAGGTTGAAGGCCCTCCACGCCTAACGCTTTATATCTATTGTACCACTGGTAAAATAATGTTCTTGATATGCCAAATTTTTTACATGTTTCCGATACATTACCAATAGAAATTGCATCGCGAATAATCAAATATTTTGTGTTTGCTGTAAAATCTAACCTAGACATCAGCGCCTCCAAATTAAATTTACTTTCCTTATTATACCATATGTTGCAGTATACGCATAATATTTTTAATAGACTATGTGCAACTTTCACCGAAAATAAACGTCATAAGAAAAAGAACCGAAACTGCAACAATTGCGTTTCGGTTCTTTTGGTTGTCTAAGAAAATCATACATGACAGGAAAGTATTTCTTATAAAGCATCCATAAATTCATTATAAACATGCCGCTGCTTCAAAGAATAGAACAACTTATGCTTGCGCATCAGCATAGCGTCGTATATGGCGGCCTTATCGGAATTCGGGTAAAACTTTTGCGGATCGCTTTCCAGCATTTCCGCTACGGCATCCTCCACAGAGGAATATACGCCAAGGGAAACCATCGCTACCATAGTCGCTCCCAGAGAAGAAGCCTCTCTGTTCTTAAAACGTACCAGCGGCGTATTAAAGGCGTTGGCTTGAATTTCAGCGAAAAGATCTGATTTGGCCATACCTCCGGCTATACTTACCTGATTGATTTTTCCGCAGATTGTTTCCAGCAAGGCAATGTTGTCGGATATTTCCATTGCGATGCCTTCCAGAATAGATCTTGCCATATCGCCGCGAGTGGTTCCCAAGGACAGGTTGAAAAATAATCCTTTTGCCATAGGCTCCCAATATGGCGCTCCGCTGCCCTCGAAATGAGGAAGCATCATAACACCGTTGGCTCCGGCCGGTGATTGTGCCGCCTCCTTATCAATCAGCCTGAAAGGATGCCTTTCTTTTTCCAAATCCTTGCATAATTGCTCGCTAAACCAACGGAATATTGCGCCGGAGTTAAAAATACTGGCTTCCATGATCCATTTGCCGGCGATCGCCGAAGCGCTGCATAGAACCCTGCACCTTCTATCAAACGCGGGTTTGTCGGTATAGGCTATGATAAATGAGCCGGTACCGGTATTCGCCTCTGCCAATCCCGGCGCAATAACATTTAGAGCCACTGCGGCATTTTGCTGGTCGCCGCCGCACAAAATTACCGGCAAACCTTGTGGCAAGC
>Ga0153920_1000727_pt1 | contig 13866 bp, 20 predicted proteins | sample TSNJ004MetaG_FD_104713 | JGI IMG/M metagenome (GOLD analysis project Ga0153920, IMG submission 104713) | Attine ant fungus gardens microbial communities from New Jersey, USA - TSNJ004 MetaG | ecosystem: Host-associated > Fungi > Mycelium > Unclassified | place: USA: New Jersey, Brendon T. Byrne...
TATTGTATGTATTTTACCGCGATGGAACGTTGTTATTCATACCGTGAGTCCATAACTAGATATTATGAATCTAACTGATTGCCTATGTATTCAGTCTCTTGGGTAAGCCCAGGCTGTAAAACCAGTGGGTTAGAACTCATTCTTTTCAAAGTCTCCTCATTTCTGGAAGCCATTTTTTTCCAAAGTTCATCTGGTGTCATTGTCAATACCCTGGGCTAGTATGTTTTTATTGTTGCTAGCCTTCCCCTTACTGACCATAATTATTAGCACTCAATACTTCATTTATCCCTTCATTGTAAGCTAAAATCCTGCTTCCTTGTATTCCTATGCTAATCTGTGTGTTTTCCAGGTGTCACGGTTGATACTCAATTTGCTCGAGGCAAACTGTCCTTCGGACGAAAGTATAGATTCCATGACAATGGAATCCCTCATATTTCATCATACAGAATCCAATAGGGACAGTGAAGCAGATATTCCGCTAGGTGAAACAGGAGCTAGGTCCCTGAGTGAAGAAATTCTTGAAGAGGAAAGATGACGGACAGAACATTCAGTGCTCTTCGTCCCAATACATGATGTTAGATGTAGACGACATAATAACCATTTTCTGTTCATTTCCCACCACATGATTAGCGAGTTACGATGAATAAATCGAGACAATTGATACCAACACAACGGGGAGATAAGATAATGCACTAGTAATATTCATGTAGCTGAGATTAAAGCAGGAATGGAAATCTAGGCTATCGACAATTCATGGACCATGGATATTATGTCTCGTACATCGTTGTCTTTTCGGAGCAGTAGTCATGGGTACAAAACCAGTGAGAGGGATCAAACGAGACATGAGTTTAATCAAGGAAAGCCTGTAAAATTATCAACCAATTTTAACCACAACATGTTTCATAGATGGCGCACCTTGTATAGATCAACTTGGAGACGAGTCGAAGTAGTATATAAAAGAGAGATCTCACGGGAGAAATGTTATTATTCTCTTTATTGTTCTTGGAGTTGAAACGAGATCTTACCTCTGCGGATATGGTGGAAGAGCCTATGGCTTCGTTACATAGTCATTTAGAAGTAGATCAAATTAGCAGAAATAGCTGGGCTGACCACTGACATCGATAATACATAGGTCAGGGAGAGAGAGATACCAGAGTTTTTTCATGATGAGGACACCAAGAAATCCTCTGTTGCTAGTCTTCGTACCACGAACTTGTGCTCTCTGTAGACTGTATCTCAAATAAAAATATGAGCGGGATGATAACATGACAACATACATATTATGATGAGGAGCAATAGTGCCTATACCACCGAATAGCTGGTTTTTTCATGTGATCCTGGAAAGAGAGTCAGTCGATGTCCGTCAAAGGGTCAAGAGAAAGAGACAATGACTTGGGTTGAATCATGACAGGACTGATAGGCTGGACATCTCAGTTCCCGAGAACAATGGTGTATGAGCATGACACGACACATTGTTCATTCATTGACATTTGTATATCCCAGTCACCCTCCGTAACTGCTCTCTTTGATCTTTTGTTAATTAAATTTTCAAAGACGTGATCAGATTTTCCACGTGAAATGAAGAAGCGTCAGAAAATCGTCTAGTTTTTTCCGACTACCTCTGTCCGAGGAAGCGACGGTTTTCGATGAGCAGGTTCAAAAGAACCAGGCATAGTATCACCTCAACCAAGATCACCCTTCTCCTCCTCTCCTCCTCCTTCAACGGCGCTTGAGTGACGATGCGGGGACTGTGATCTTCCATCCGCCACTGCCTTGCGTACTCGTAGCAGCAGTATCAGCAAGATAACTAAAGTTGTTGGCGGCCCTTATGCCGCTGTGCCACGTTACTCTAGGACTCCAGTTGTGAGGGTGAGGGAGAGATCGACGTGGGATCGGTGGTGGTGGTGGTAGGGTAAACCAAGGATCGCGTCGAGCCTGGTGGGCGATAGGATGATGGAGGAGATCGAGAGGGGCGAGACGCCGGATCAAGGACTTGGCTTGATCGGAAACAGGGTCCTAGAACAGACTCTGAAATTTGATTTGGGGTCGGCATTTTGCTGGGTGAGGATGGTCAACATGAGAAGGGGGGTGACAATGGCTGTTCACAGAGAGCAATGAGCTTGTGTTTCGTTTGTATATGCGTGTGGAAGCGATCATACCTGTGGTTGATGGGTCTTCTGTGGCCGGTGTTTTTGATGACTGCGGGAGAGTTTTTCTCTGTGAAAAGATGAGCAAGAGGATCGAGAGTGGAGAAATGGACGTGCCTGGGTTAGTAACCTCTTGAGAGACTAGATGGCTGGCTGAGTTCTCTTGTAGAAAATGACGAAAAGCTTTCTTTCAGTAAGTCGTCCACGGGATATGAATGACGTTGTTTGCAAAATGCATCGCCACAGCCAATATAGAAAAGGATACAAAACAAAACAAAATACGCGGGATGGTTTTTTTCAAGTTCGAAGCACTTGGAAATACCAGGCTTGGTGCTCTTCAGCAAAATCAAGCGCTTCCTATCTTGTGACGACTCGGTTCCTTTCCAACATCTTATGAACTCAGAGTCAAAATCGTGGGAACTCAGCAGATAATGACGCTGTACAGCCACATTTTCTTCAGCAGAGCCCACGATCTCCAGTCTCAGCCTATGCCGACCCTCTCGCCCCTCTCTCCAAAGTACAGACAGCCGCACAAATGTTCTCCTTCCAGAACACTGAGCATCGTGACAGCAATTCCCGGACAGCGTAACATGTCCTCCACTTAACAGGCTCATTTCCCTTGTGCAGGTGATCTGGAAAGCCCAGACCTCTCCAATGTCTCTAAAGTCGATCGCAAGAAGAATTTTCTTTGTCCGGACCGCGAGAATATTGACCCTGGCCATCGTCCGTGGTCCTATTGTAGCCATGTCTTCAACTTGAACAGGAGGGGGGTTGTAACAAGCTTTACTGCCACACATCGTTTCACCTACAACTCAGAGCACAGCAATGACTCGAAACTACAGTAACTATATTGACTCACGGATCACGTTATAACCATACTCAAGGCCTGTATAGCAGATAGATTGTCTTAACTTTGGTCTGGTTCTGCATACATATCTTTCACTCTCGAACATCAGGAGCCTAGATCGTAACAGGAATGCCCAAGTGCCCGTGATGCCGTCGAGTATGTCTCTGGAAATTTTCTCTCAGGTTTATTTGATTTATTTTTTTCTATGCATACAGCAACAGGAAACCTCCCAAGGTAGGACACCCTCCGACGAGGACAGTTACTCCTTGGCTGTGCGGAGGATGTACGTGAATAAGGCCTCATACTATCATCGGTGCCTATCAGTCAGCATCCTTTGCCAGACAGAAAGTGAGGTTGTTCGAGGGCCCTGGACCCGGTGACCCGATGGTCTACTGCTACATCATTACAATCTAGGTTCCGACTTTTCTCATGCATCAATGTGGTGGGTTATGATGCCATTGTTGTCTATCATTCCATCGCCTTAGGTCTCTGCAGTCCAGAGCAGCAATGTGCATGGCGACAGAAGATGACCCTTCTCAGTATTATCCTCACCACCGCAGGTGTCAGTTCCACTGAGGATGTGCGTGGGACGCTCGCAACAAGGTTTCATGGTGTCCCTGGCTCATGGGACAGTGTTCCGAGTATGCCCATTGTCATTCACGGCTATAGTTACGACTCTACCGACTTTAAGCCCCCTGCTGCAGCGGGATTCGATGGCAATACCAATCCCATCACGACGGTTGGAATTTCGCTGGAAATAGTGCCTCATTTCCCTTCCAAAAGGTCAACCAGCATTGCCTTGGCGTTGTGATCGGGGCCTCTGATTTTGGTATCAACTGTCTCACTCAATTCAACACAATTTGTTAACCATGTGACGGAAAACAAATGGGCAAACAATATTTTTCATCTATATCTGACATTATCTACTGGAATGAACAACACCGAATCACATTGATTGGATATTCAGGCAGGATGTTTTTTGTATGGAACTCGGTGAAAATAGTTTGCTTACATAGTAGCTAGTGTTATCAGGAAAATTTTCTATCTGGTTACACGCAGACCAAGATATTTGATCAACGTCAAACTTGCAATCTCGATGGCGAGTCGTTCTCTTTTATGAAAGACCACGGCTGCTGCTGACGATTATCGTTCCATCAATCTTTTGAGTGACTTCGATTTAGAATTTGACTGCGACAGCTCTGAATAATTGCAGGTCTCGTCTACCTCGCATTGCGATAATGTTGAACATCCGGAGAACTGTGCATAGGAAAACATCAAGCACCCGTCTCCACCACTGCCCCGATCCTTCAGTAGATAGCTCCAGAGTGCAGTACTACATTTCTTCTAATTTTGCTTCCTATCTGGTCCATATTCAACTCATCTCTCACATTAATTTTGGCATTGTTATTTCGATCGGTCATCAATATCAGATGCACATTTCCCGAACTTTGCATCAATGATGGTCTCAATAATAGCAGACATTGCACAGCCTTCAGGCCTATGATGTCTTTATGTTCAGGTTATTCTTGCAGTTCAGACGAGGCACTACAGGGATTGATTTCTGAAAAGATGTGCCTGTTACAGGCCCAAAAGAAGAAACAAACCAGGTTGAATCTCAGAGAAGCAAAGCAGAGACACAAGGTCTGTCTGTTGCTCTGGACCAACAAAGGTGCCGAGCAAGGACAGAGGCTTCACTGCATATCAAAGATGTGATTTAGACTGAGATCTTGAATTAACAGCTCGAGACTTTTCAGAACCTTTTTGTCACTTTTATGATGCGTGGAATTCAATTTGATACAGAGAATGATGTTCAAGTTTGTGGTAACAAAAGTAATCTACCTACTTATACTAACAGAATGTCTCAGATATAATAACTTGGCACATGATACAGTGAAGAAAACAGTAGAACTCCATAGAGGAACATGACATCATGTCGAGCGAGCCAGTCCCACTCAACAGTGACCAACTGACGATTGAATGGAGAATCCTGGAGGATAATGCGAGCCACAGTCGAGTTCCTTTCATTATCATGATTTCCCACCACCCATGGCAAAAGTTTAGATGCTGGAACAGCTCATCAGTTTCAACTGAGATCAAGTTTCATCACAGCTTCAATCCATGATACTGGACTGACGATATCAGAAGTTTGATGTTCATCAGATTTTTTGGTCTGCACACAACAAAATAGAATACTTGTCTAATCACACCAGTTAATGATATATAGTCGAACTATGGTTATCAAGTTTCACACAAAATACCTCCCTCCTGCATATTCCACTCAAATGACTGATCAGTATGGACTATCACCAGAAGATTACGTTGATGACCTGAAAATCCTGTCACATTCATATTATGGCCAAGGTATGCTATTCCTTATTCTATTTTCCTTGAAGCAACAGCTGAAGCATTTTCAAGTCATAGTTGCTACTTTGATGCTATATGATTTTATCTATCACATTCCTCAACAGGTGAGTCTTTCCACTTGTAAATAATCATTCCATATATCTCTTCTCTCCTGGATTCAGTACCTCCATAGGCATGTTTCTCATTCAATTGCCAACTATCTCCATTGACATGGAATCTCAGGAGGAAGTGGTCAAAACTGCACGTCATCTATTTTTCTGTCTTGATAATCAACTGGACATCCATGATGTAAGTGTAACTCTCTTGATTTATTGAATAATTCAGCTAATCCAATTTTTCAGAATACGTTCATATAGTATGAATAAATCTTCTGACATAAATTAATTAATAACAACATTACCAGTTGACAATAAATCCTAGACATCGAGATTAGTGAGACATTACTCTTAATTCTGCTTTGATATATTCATTGACTAGGATGTCTTATGGTATCGGTCAAATGTATTTGCTGCTCGCTCTGACCCACCCCTTTAATAGGTGTATATTTGTTAATTCACTAGCTATGGAGTGAGTTTCATCATGACTGTTAAGGACTAGAGCAGCTGACGTCAATAGCTTCTTCACACTGTTGACTTTATCAGTAGTGAAGATTCTGCTGGTCCTGCGCCTTCGAGCGATTTGGAACAAGAATTTCATTGGTGAGAGGGTTAGAAACATGTGCCAATGGACTTGTTATATTGACTTTTTTAAATTCTAGTCACACTTATTTTATATCTCATGACAGCAGGTATGTTCTATAAAATTTCCGATGAATAGAGATGATTGATGGTCGACATTAGCCGAAATCCTGGTAGGCGTTAAAGAGAATACGATACTTAATCCACCAACTGATCGTATTTTTCAGACTTTGATGTCTGTAACGATAGTTGGCACATATAACAGCTCAATTTCCAGAGTGCCAGGACCTCGCCATGGTTTCTGGGGGAATACAACGCATCTTGATAATATATACAACAAAGTTGGTAGTGCCTCTGAGTATGTGTTCCAACATATTTCACTTTGCTGACTTGCATACTTATTCTTGCACAAAAAAGCATTATCAGGGCAACAGCAACCGCAATTGAAGTCCTCTTGACAATTATCAGGTTTACCATGACATACAAAACATAAATGGTCTTTGGTGATGGTATACGTAGCCGCATTTCTCATATGAAAACCTCGACTCGATTATTGTATGTATTTTACCGCGATGGAATGTTGTTATTCATACCGTGAGTCGAAAACTACATATCATTCATCTAGCTGATAGTCTAGCTATTCAGTTTCTTGGGTAAGCCTAGACCATAAAGTTAGTGGGCTGGGACTCATTCTTTCCAAAGTCTTGATAGGTCTGCACGCTGCTGCTCCTGACCTTCCTGATTTAATTTTGGCTATTCTATCCTAGTATGTTTTTATTGTTTCTACCCTTCCCCTTATTGACCCTAATTATTAGCACGCCATACTTCATTTATCCCTTCATTGTAAGCTGAAATCCTTCTTCCTTAAATATCTATGCTAATTTGTGTGTTTCCTAGGTGTCGCGGTTGATACTCAATTTGCTCGAAGCAAATTGCCCTTTGGACGAAAGTATAGATTCCAGTACAATGGAATCCTTCAGGTCATGTCATTCAGAGTCCAATAGGGATACTTAAGCAGATATTTCTGGAGTGATAGAGGAGCTACCACCCTTGGTGATGAAATACTTGAAGAGACAAGATGACTGATAGAACATTCGGTGTCGTTCATCCCAGTAGATGATGATATATTTATATTGCGTACTAGCTATTCTTTAGGCGTTGCCATTCAATTGACAGCTGGTAACAAATAGTTCCTGACAAGTCTCGAGCTGAAACATAGTGCTATTCAAGATCTCGGTTCTATGTCACTCAGTGGATAATTGGCGACTGACACTTCAAGAGAAATGCGTTGTTGGGATATAAGAAAAGAAGTGGAGGCTTCACTGGATATCAAAGATGTGATTGATCAGACATCTTGCTTCTCGAAGACAATAGTGATGAGCATTACACCCACACTCCTATCTTGGTTCACATAACACGGCTACCATGAGGCACTTTTTCGGCGATTTTTTCTCACCGCCCTAGACCTCATTTTTCAGCAGACAGAACACTGTCCTTTTTCATTGATCGGACAATGACGGTTTTTCCTTGTCAACACTTATAGGAGAATATATTGCGCAGTGTGTCGCTCAAGATGCTATGCGGCTGGAACTGAGATCCAGAGACGAAGACTAAGTATATTGAGAAGGTGAAGAATAGAATGCGCACCTGAGATCCAGAGACGAAGACTGAATCTCAGGGATACAGAGCTACCTAAATACCAGATTGTAAGTATGCACATATTTGTTGTAGAATGTAAAAACTCCAACGCAGTGGAGTACTAGTAGCTAGGGAAGACCGAAAAAGAGTAAGCAGGTGATCGAGAAAATTTTTAGGGGACATAGCGGTTGTTGCGACGCTCTCAAACATGGTACCCTCAACAACACTGAGTGTACTTTCAGCCTTAAAGGAAGTCAATGTCTGGATAGAGATCGACTACCCAACATTGTCTGTCCCTCAAGGCATTCCGAGTCTTGCGCAAGATACTAACCCCTCCTTTGAACTCGCCACTGGCGGAGAGCTCTTTGTCCTTGTTTACTGAGCACGATGCCGTCACCATCATGCGCTCCGTTCTCGATGCCATTGGCTACCTCCCCCACAGCATCGCCCTGAAGTACGCTTTCCTCTCTCTCTATCTCTCTCCCTTCACCTACTTGACGGACTCCTCTACTCCAACGACCCCGACAGTAACATTGTTATTGACTTGGGCATGTGAGTCCCCATCCTTTTTACCCACTGTTTTCTCATCTTTTTCTGAAGGTGTCGCAGAAACCATGTCCGTGTCAATCCCTTCTTCGCTCTCTCCAATATAATTCGGTGTTTCACAGAGCAAAAGCCCTCCATTCTCCTGACGAACAACCAACCTTTGTCGCCAGCTCTTTCGGCTGCGTCGCTCCGAAAGTCATCAAAAACACTGGCCACGGAGATCTGTGGACACCTACAGGTATGATCGCTTTCACGCCCATACACAAACAAAACCCAAGCTCATTGCTCTCTGTCTGCACAGACATCATTGCCTATGTTCTCCTCTGCGGCTACCCCTCTTTTCGTGCCGACAGCATCACTGCCCTTGTCCAGCAAACCCAAAATTGAATCTCAGAGTCCATACTGGAATTCCATTTCTGATCAAGCCAAGTCCTTTATCCGACGTCTTTCAGCCCTCAATCTATTCCATCGTGTGACCCTTGGCTCACCCACACTACCACCACCACCAACACACCATCCCACGTTGATCTCTCCCCCACCCTCAGACAAAACTGGAGTCCTAGAGCAAAGTGGTACAGCACATTGACCGGTATCGGGGCCGCCAACAGGTTCAGCTACTTTTTAGCTGCCGCCGCAAGTCTGTCGAGCGCGCAAATGATGGAAAGATCTAAATCCAAGTCCACATGTCTCTCAAGCACTGTCGAAGGAGGAGAGGGATTATCTATGTCAAGGCGAAACTATGCCTGATTCTTTCGAACTTGCTCATCAAGAACCGCCGTTTCCTTGCATGGCTCTAGTCGGGAAAAAACTAGACGATCTTATGACGCCTCTTCACGTAAAGTAGAAAATCATATCACACTTTTTAAACTTTAATAAAATTAAGGAGAGCAGTTACTGGAGGGTGATTCGGATAAAAATATCCAATAATATGTCGTGTCATGCTCATACACCAATGTTCTTGAGAACTGAGATGTCCAGCCCATCACACCAGTCTTGTTCTCTCTCTCTCGATCCTATGACAGCATGGGCTAACTATCTTTTGCAATTGAGGTAACCAACTATCCGGCAGTATAGTTTCAAAAAGGCAGGTCTAATGGAAACATACGAGATCAAATCTGAACAGGGGTACTAACAAAGTTCAAACACCCGATCAAGTGTCACTAGGCACAGAACTATTTTACCCGATCAAAGACCATCTATCCCTAACATATGCTTTCTTTGAAGGAGGAACTCCAGCTCTGTGTCAATGACAATTTTCAACCAATGTGACTTTCATTGTCTGCAAATGGTACCTTCCCAAAAGCAAAATAATGCCAGTTCAGAGGAGACATTCTTAGACGAAGGTGGGTTAACCTTTTTTGTTAAACTAAAAAAAAAGAAATTGTAACTCACGCTCTCCCGTTGGTAACAGAACTCAAACAACTCCAAAGGTTATCATGATCCCAATCATCTTTGTTGACGTTGTGATCAGGCTTTCTTATCTCATTCAATTCTATCAATGGTTTTTTACCCATGGCTGCTGCTCCACAAAGACCACGATGTGTGAGACACAATATACAGGGTCCATGGGTCGTTGATGGCATCTAGACTTGCCTTATACCGGTCAAAGGCGTTGTGCCAGTTTGCTCTAGGACTCAAATTTTGTTTGAGGGTCGGGGATATATCAATATGGGATGGCATGACAATGGGTTTGGTGGTGTCAGTGTTGGTGGTAAGCCAAGGGTTGCGTAAAACCTCCTGGATAGTGGGATGATGGAGCGGATCGAGGGCGGTGAGACATCGGATAAAGTATTTGGCTTCACTGGAAGTGAGGTTCCAGTACGGACCCTGAAATTCTATTTTTGGGTCAGCATTTTTCTGGGCAAGGACGGTGGTGTTGTCGGCACGAAAAGGAGAATAGCTGCAGAGGAGAACATAGGTGATGTGCAGAGAAGGAGAGAAATGAACTTGTGTTTCGCGTGCGTATGCATGTGGAAGTTGTTTGCCGGGGGAATGGACGAGCTTTTCTTTGTGAAAAGATGAGCAAGAGGATCAAGGGTGGGAACTGGACTTGCATGCCAAAGTCGACGATGACAATGTCGGAGTCATTGGAGCGACAGAGGATGTTCTCGGATCTGTCAAGTAGGTTAAGGAAAGAGGGTGAGAGAGGAAAGTGTACTTGAGGACGATGCCGTTGTGGTGGAGGTAGTGGATGGCATCAAGAACGGAGCGGATGACGGTGATGGCATCGTGTTCAACAAACTTGCCCTTTGCGAGGACACGGTCAATTCACTCTCGACCGGTGGCGAGCTCAAAGGAAAAGCAATATTCTGTGTGAGACTCAAAGCCCTCCTAAAACTGGACCAGGGTAGGAGAGGTGAGCGAGGAGACTCGAAGCCTTTAGAGACAGTGACCGAGACCGGTGAGGATTTCTGTTAGATGCTCGCTTCGTCTTTCTTAAGCACATATTAGTGTTGACAAGGCGAAAAGCCGTCACAAGGTAGACAAACGACAGCACTCTGGCTGCTGAAAATTGATTGAGACCTAAGGAGACAAGTGGTGAGAAAAAATCACCGAAAAAAATGCCTCATGTTGTGGTGGCTGTGTTATGCGAATCGAAAGCGTAGGCGGGAGAAGGTGTCATCGGGATGTAAGAGAAGCAGTGGAGGCTCTACTGCATATCAAACATGTGATTTATCAAACATCTCGAAGTCATGAACATTACAAGTATCCGTGATCTAGAGCCGATAACCTAAATAGCATTTCCTGACACGGCGGACAGCTGATTGTCCGCCGCGTCTATAAAGCCTCATTTCTACCCTCTCTAATTCAATAGTCTTGTTCTTTCACTATGCTTCTATTCATCAAGGTCCCTTGCATCCTTGTCTCCACTGCCAACATCTGGATTATGCTAACCCCTCCTAACCCTCCGCCTGCTGAAAATGAAAGAAAAGCAAGATCGGTATCCTTGGAAGCCTTCATCTCCATGCAATTTACTCTCTACATCATCAAAGTCAGCTCAAAAGACACTAAATTTTCAGAACAGCTATTAAAGTCATCTACAGTACTTCATTGGCGCTGTTGCCTTGACAGAAATAGCAGTCCTAGTCGCCCAACATGCACTCGATCGGCATCACTTTTGCTCTCGTCTTTTACTAAACCACCTCATCTTCTCAGGTGGCTCTGTGGAACGTATATGTGTCTCTCGGCTGTTTTTCATCGGAACTTTGATGACAATTCTTGGAGGATTAATAAGATACACATGTTATCGAGCCCTGGGACACATGTTCACCTTTGAGATGAGCATCCGTAGAAACCATAAGCTCATTACGTCAGGACCCTATGCTATTGTTCGTCATCCATCATATGTCGGCAGCATACTTGTAGTTAGCGGAATGATGCTTATACATGGATCAAAGGTGTGTTGTTAATTGGTACTGGTGACCAGCACTGAGCCGATCTCCTCAGGGATCTTGGCTTAGGGAGAGTGGTATACTGAAGTTCACAGCCATAAAGACAACAATAGGACTTGGTTGTGCAGTGCTTGCAATGCTTCTTCTTGCAATACTCATATGGACATCATTTGAGGATGAGGCATTGCACCAGTTTGCTGGAAAAGAATGGGAGGAATGGACTGAAAAGGTTCCATATAAGCTGTTCCCTCTTATCTATTGAAGATATAATAGGGAGTACTAGTGCATGTGGTAGTAGCTAAGAAACTTGCTACACACTTGTGAGATATATACTCGACGATCTTCGTAATGTTATGCTCTTGATAATAAGGAAGTTGAAAGCGAAAAACAATACCTATTGGGTCAATAGTAGAAATAGTGGAGATAGAACTAAGGATCAACTGGGATTGACGAGAGGTTTCCAAGAGTTGACCTCTATTCTTACCTTCTGATCTTTTACGCGGCAGATATTTAACTGTCATCTAACTGTCAAGTGGGCATGGGAAGTGTTAAGTGAGTTACCTTAGTCACTTGGCTATACGAGGACCCCTCTATGTTATTTTAGACTAATATGTACTAACAAAGTTCAAACACCTGATCAAGGGTCACTAGGCACGAAACTATTTTATCCGATCAAAGTCCATCTATCCCTAAAGTATCGGGAAATCTGGCTTGATTTGAAGGAGAAACTCCAGCTCTGTGTGTTAATGACAAATCTTGACTGATATCACTTACATTGTCTGCAATGGTACCTTCCCAATAGCAAAATAATGCAAGTTCAGAGGAGATATTCTTAGACAAAGGTGGGTTGACTTTTTTTTTGTTCAAAAAATCATAAGAATTTGTCAGATTCTTGGTAATGAAACTAAAGATAAGATAATTGTTACACAGGAGCATACATCGTGGTCTTTCTGGAGCAGCAACAATGGGTAGAAAAAACATTGATAGGATCGAACGAGGCGTGAAAAAAACTGATAAACATGAAGAGGTTCAAATGTCGACCTTGGCCAGTGATCATATAGATAAATTAAATTTATTCTCATACATTTTCCGTACCCTGTTCCAAAATTGCCAGTGGAAGATTTACTTCAGGTCTGTTCTGAGCACACACTGACACCAGCAGTGGCCGCAGAGTTCCTATCCAAGTCTAATTCATCTCGACCTCAATTAAACGCGCCGTCACGTATACATGTCAAAAGAGTCAAGAAGACTGTCCTTGTACAAAACATCACTCCCTACGATGATCGACATGCTTTCGACATTGTCATGATGAGGCCGAAGACTGCGAGAGGGACATCATTATGATACTGTGCAGCGCTCATAACCTCACTTTCCCATATAGGGGAGGTTGCCGAGGTATGTGTCATGCCCAGCACAAGATTCATTGGCAGTGGTAAACGAAAAAAAACATGTCGCCATGAGCGCGAACTCAAGGTTTTCAGTGTTCCTAATAAGACTGTCATTGACTTACTCTTTGCTAGTCACGCTGCCAAGTAACGAGAGCATAAATTACCATATAGATCTCGAGCCAATACAGGTTCTGCAGGGCTGTGAATGGTTGAATTGATATAACAACGTCACTGAGAGAGAAAAATGCGGAAGGTATTGGGGACAATGGCTTTACAAATGGCTCGAGGGTAGAATACACCCTTACGCTCTTCAACATGAGAGTAGTGAGATATTTTCACCAAGAAGATTTTTCATGTGAGAAACATCGACAACATTCTCAAAATAGTGCTCCACAATATCACGATTCGCGAGGATAGGAATCCAATAACTAGTATGGCCCTTTGGTGCTTTGATACGATACATACTGAAGCAACCGGATAGACAAATAATACTACCAAACATAAACTCAAAAGCTTTCAACATGCGGTGACAATGTAGCACTGAAATCCTAGACGAATTTGAGTAGAAGAGCTCAGGAACAAAGAACTTATGAGCTGCCCTACATCATCACCACAAAGGTCTCCACTTTTTTCGCAGTCTTTATTTCATCGCAAAGACCCATGATTTGTTCGTCATGCACCATACAACTGACCATCCTCAATCAACTGGTATTGATCTGGAATAACACCAGCTTCCCTCCAAATTGGGTTGAAACATTCGTGCTCGAAAGTCGTTATCCTGTCATCGAACATCACCTTATGCAAGAATGCAATCAACACAATTTGGTATCGCGCTTGCCACAATTGCCTGGTTTCACACTAAGATCA
>Ga0153920_1000729_pt1 | contig 13843 bp, 11 predicted proteins | sample TSNJ004MetaG_FD_104713 | JGI IMG/M metagenome (GOLD analysis project Ga0153920, IMG submission 104713) | Attine ant fungus gardens microbial communities from New Jersey, USA - TSNJ004 MetaG | ecosystem: Host-associated > Fungi > Mycelium > Unclassified | place: USA: New Jersey, Brendon T. Byrne...
AGATTCAAATAAGCTACCCATGTTTACCCCTTCTTTCCTAATTCTGATTCAAGAATTTTAATTAAAGTTTTAAGTTCGTTCCGCTCTGCCTGACTTAGATTCTCCATTTCACTTTTAGCATAAACGGTTAATAGATAGATTTTTTCATAGTGGGCAAAGTCTATATAAATCACCCTTGCGCCGCCGCTTTTGCCCCGACTCGGTAAAGCAATACGGAATTTACGTATTCCCCCTGTGCCTTTTATAACAACTCCAATAGCAGGATCAAGTAGTAAAGCGTTCTCTATCTCTCGTATATTATCCTCAGTCAATCCTATATGTTTACGTTGCTTTTCAAATTCCGGCAAGCGAACAAACTCTCTAATCATATTGTTTCATCACCCTGCAATTATTATACCCTATTAAATAGGGTAATGTCAAATGTTTTTATTACGCATATACAAAATTCATCTGTTGGATTCTCACCCTTACCCGGATAAACCGGTGTAGGGGCGGGGGATTGCGGGTCGAGCCCGCAATGACGAAAGGGGGACGAAATCCTTCAGCCGGTAAAACTCTTCCGGTTTATCCGGGTTAGGACCTACTGCATAGGTTAATTTTGCCGTCCTACGTCGAATTTCATTTCTAAGGGAGTGAGCCGCAGGCAGCATAAAGGGGATCCTGCGGAACTAACAATACAAAGCTCCGCGGCATCCCCTTCAATTTCTCACATATACCGATCAATTAATTGTCATCATTTTATTAACAGCGCTGACCACGCCCCGCAGCGACGATTTTCCAATATTACTTGAAATTCCCGCTCCAAACCAGCTTTCCTTTTTATCGTCCAGGATTTGTATATAGGTAATAGCCCTCGACTTTGTACCGTACTCCAAGGAATGCTCATTGTAATGGACGATTTCGAAGCTTATATTCAGCTCTTCCGAAAGCGCCTTGCAGAAGGCGTCAAGTATGCCATTACCCACCCCGATAATTTTTTTCTTTTCGCCGTTTACAGTGATAGTGGCTGTTACCTCGCTGTTTCCGTTTGTTACCTCGTCATACCAGACAAGGCTTACGGGCTCCTCAATGTTGACGTACTCCTTCTGAAATATGTCAAATATCTCGCTGGGCTGAAGCTCTTTTTGGCTTTGGTCGGATACTCCGGTTATAAAGTTGCCCACATCCTGCTGCATCCGCTTGGGTATATGAAGGCCGTAATTGCTTTCCAGAATGTAACTGATGCCGCCCTTACCTGATTGGCTGTTTATGCGGATAATCGGCGCGTAGGTGCGTCCAACGTCCTGAGGATCAATAGGCAAATACGGCACCTCCCAATGGCCGGGGTGCTCCTCCGCCTTGGCCATGCCTTTTTTGATAGCGTCCTGATGGGAGCCGGAAAAAGCTGTATAAACCAGCTCTCCCGCGTAGGGATGCCGGGGATGGATTTTAATACTTGTAGATCTCTCATATATATCTATAGCGTCCTGCATATTTGAAAAATCCAGCTCTGGGTCTACTCCCTGGGTATACAAATTCATCGCGAGGTTAAGTATATCTACATTGCCTGTGCGCTCACCATTGCCGAAAAGGGTTCCCTCAACCCTGTCGGCGCCTGCCATGAGACCCAGCTCGGTGGCCGCCGTGGCAGTACCCCTGTCATTGTGTGGATGGATGCTGACAATGACGTTTTCCCGATGGTTGAGGTGATTACACATGTATTCAATCTGATCCGCGTAAATGTTAGGGGTAGACATCTCCACCGTCGCCGGCAGATTGATAATTACCGGGTATTTCTCGGAAGGCTCCCAAATATTAAGAACCTCGTTGCATATTTCCGCCGCGTAATCCAACTCCGTTCCGGTAAAGCTTTCAGGCGAGTATTCATATATAAATTTTTCCCGGCCATATTTTTCGCCCAGCTCCTTTACGATTTTGGCTCCCTCCAGGGCAAGGTCGATAATTTCTCTCCTGTTTTTTTCAAATACAACATTTCTCTGAAGGGTGGAGGTGGAATTGTACAGATGTACAACAGCTTTGTCTACTCCTTCCAAGGCTTCAAAGGTTTTACTGATGATATGATCCCGGGCTTGCGTCAGCACTTGAATTGTAACGTCGTCAGGGATAAGGTTTTCTTCAATCAGCGTACGTGTGAAAATAAACTCCGTTTCCGACGCGGCGGGAAAGCCTACCTCTATTTCCTTAAAGCCCATTTTTGTAAGGAACTTAAAAAAGTCGATCTTTTGGCCCAGGTTCATAGGAGTTTCCAGGGCTTGGTTGCCGTCCCTAAGGTCAACGCTGCACCAAAAAGGCGCCTTTGTCAAAACCTTATTGGGCCATTGCCGGTTAGTGAGGTTTACAGGCTGATAGTGACGATATTTTGTATAATTCTTCATAATGCTTCCTCCTTATTATTTTTTGAAAAAATAAAAAACCCTCCGTCTCATACAAAGAGACGAAGGGTAATCCGCGGTACCACTCTTTTTCGTTCCAAAAAGGAACGCGCTCAATCAGATACGGACAGTTGTCTGCCGATATCTTAGCCATAGTAACGGTTGGCGTCCGTCACGGCCTATTAAAAAGACTACGCGTCTTCAGTTCAGCCGACCACTTCCAAGGCCAGTTCAGCTTTCTTAGGATACCGCCTCTCAGCAAACGCGGCTCTCTGCAATCCATCCGAAAAACCTACTCTTCCTTTTCCGGCGCGTAACCCGCGCCATGTGTTTTGAAATATTGTTCATAAACTTATCACAATAAAATCCAGTTGTCAATAGGCAAATTTTCTTATTGCGAAGCCAAATTCGGGTTAGTAAGCGTCATCTTTTTTACCGCGTGGTCGTAAATCGTAGAGCGGATAGTTTCCTCCGTCTGCTCTACGCTCAGGGCTTTGGTATCAGCTTCTAATTGAGTTGCCTGCCCCAGCTCCAGCTTTGTATCAAGTATAGCCATCTCGGCCTGTAATTGAGCAAGCTCCTTAACCTTGGCCTCGTAGGTGCGCTCCAGGGTTTTTATGGAATCGTAATTGCTTCTGATGCTAATCTCGATGTTCGTTTTAGCGTTTTCCAGATTTCTGGAGGCCAGGGATACGGCATTCTTGGCCTCCTCCTTCGCCGTGTTGTACTCAGAAACTGTAAAATTCCCATTATTGTCAATCAGCTGATATGACTTAGTGTCGGAATCAAATTGAGCCAGGTATACATCATTCTCCAAGCCTTTTATCTCTGAGCTGTTTTCTATGGCGTGAGCTATAGTGGTTGTAAGGTTTATGCTTTCGCCTATAGGCGCATATTCAAGCTCAAGCACAAGGGAATACCTTTTATCCAGCTTCTGCCCCATAAGCTCATTTAGGTTGCGGTAATAGGACTCAATGGTGGCGGCGGAGTTATCACGGGATATAATGGCGGATTCATAAGAATACACAGCGCTGTCATAGGTACTCTGGCTTATAAGGCCAAGCTGCAGCCTAAGGGCCGATATGTCCAGCTCCCTCTTGGTCAGCTCCAGCTGTTTATCTGTAAGTACAAGGCCGTTTTCAGCCGCTATTATCTGAGCAAAATAGCTCTTAAGGTTATATTCCAGCTTTTCCTTCTGCACCTTGGTGTCCGTTTCAAGCAGAGAAAGCGACAGCTGGGCTTCCGTTACGCTTTTATAAGCGCTGACATAGGCTGTGTTGGTGGTGCTTTCCAGCATGGTGTCCCTTCCGGTGGTAACGGTATTCTTATAAGTTACTTCGCTTTCTTGTAGAGATTTGATTTTGTCGTTGTTATTTACCGCCATGGTCAAAGCCTGGCTTACTGTAAGCTCAGACAACTCCTCACTGTCCGCGGCGTAAACGGCGGTCTGGCTGAAAGCCATAACAAGCATAAGTACAAGAGCCGTTAATTTTAATTTTCTCATTTTATTTTCCTCCTTCATGACCTTCGGAAGCTGAATGGCTGCTCCGGCAGTCAGCTTCCTTCATTTATTTTTTTAAAAGCAACCGTAAAGGCAGTCCCCTCGCCTTCCCGGCTTTTTACATTAACCTTAGCGCCGTGCCGGCTTATTATCCACCGGGCTATGGAAAGTCCTAGCCCTGTGCCGGATATTTCCTTGCTCCGGGACTTATCGCCCCGGTAAAACCTTTCAAATATATGAGGAATATCCTCTTCGATAATTCCTATACCCTGATCGGACACGGAAAGCATGACGCGCTCTTCTTCTTCAAATATACGTATGGTTATTTTAACAGGTCTGTTTCCGCAATATTTTATACTATTTTCCAAAAAGATATGAAGCATCTGCTTTAGCATATCATAATCTCCAAGAATAAGCCCCTTGCTTTCCTCCTGAAGTATGATTTCCGGCGCCGTCTCGTTGTTTTCCGCCATTACCTCATATTCACGCATAATGTCACGGGCTATGCTTCCCAACGACAGCTCTTCTTTTTGCAGCTTATTTTTATTCTGATCTCCCTTGGCCAAAAACAAAAGCTTCTTTATCAGTGTAGACATATGCTGCGTTTCAGATTTAATAGAGTCTATGGACTCCTGCAATATGGCAGGGTCGGTTTTGCCCCATCGGTCCATTAGGTTGGCGTAGCCCTGTATGACGGAAATAGGAGTCCGCAATTCATGAGACGCGTCGGAGATAAACTGGTTTTGCTGCTTAAAGGAGGTGTCCAGCCGGTCTATCATATCGTTAAAGGTGACGATAAGCTGTTTTATTTCATCATCTGGCCCGGTGACCTCTATCCTCTGGCTGAGATCTTCAATACTGATGCGTTCCGCCGCGTTAGTTACCTGTATAATGGGGCGCAGCATCTTCTTAGCGATGTATTTGCCCAATAGAAACGCAATGATTATACCAACGATATTAAACGCGGCAAAAGCCAGGGAAAACCATTTCAAAACGTTGTATCCGCTGCCTGCCGTTCGTGATACCTGAATAAAAAAAGCATCTTCCCGGGTTTCGGCTATTCTTTCAAAATAAGAAAATCGATTTTTACCAAATATATTGGCTAAGGAAAAAGAAAAACGCACGTATTTATCGTCTTTAAACCTTTCACGGACTTCTTCAAAATTATCAGGGGGCGGAGGGCCAAAATTCTCCTGTGTGGTGGACATGTATTCCTGCCGGGTGTTCATGTTTGTTACCCTTATAGATATGTTATCATTGGGAAGCAGGTTCTTCAAAGCCTGTTCACTTATTTCTTCGCCGGATCTTATCAGCTCCGCGGTCCTGTCGGCTACATTGTTAAGCTCCTCCCGGCTTATATTACTGTAATACCCATAAGCGCTGGCGAACAAAAATATACTGGCCACCATTATGGCGACGGCAAAAACGCTGCCAAAGCTCAGAGTGATCTTGGTCGTTATTGTGGGGTTAATTTTCATCTTTAACATAGTAACCAACACCCCTTACGGTGTGGATGTATTTTTCTCCGAACCTGTCGTCCAGCTTGGTACGAAGATACCTGATATATACGTCTACCACGTTTGTTTCACCAAGATAATCATATCCCCATACATGGTTGAGTATCTGCTCACGGGTAAGTACAATGTTTTTATTCTGCATAAGATACGCCAGCAAATCAAATTCGGTTTTTGTCAGCTCCACCTCCGCGTCCCCTGCCTTTACGCTGTGCTTTAAATGGTCAAGGGTAAGATTTTTAACAGTCAGAACGTTTGCGTCCTGAGCAGGCTCCGCGCTTTTCTTGAAGGCCACCCTCATGCCGGCAAGCACTTCTTCTATGGCAAAAGGCTTGGTCACGTAATCGTCCGCGCCGGAATCAAGACCTACTACCTTATCCGTCACCTCGCCCTTAGCAGTCAGCATTATCACTGGGGTATCCGAATTCTTGCGTATCCTGCGCAGCACCTCCAGCCCGCTGAGCCCCGGAAGCATCAAATCTAAAAGCACTAAATCATATTTATTTTCATGAAATTTTTCTACCGCGGTTCGGCCGTCAAAGGCAGTGTCTACTTTATATCCCTCATATTCCAGTTCCAGCTCTACAAACCTGGAGAGCTTAACTTCATCCTCAACCAATAAAATATTTTTCATGTCAGCCCTCCCTTATATTTGCAGAAGTATTATATCAACAAATGCAGTATATTCTCAAATCCTAAAAAAAAAATAAGTGAGAGATTAAAATCCCATTAGAAAAAGGGTCATATTTTTTTTTAATTCATAGTATATATGAAAGAAGGAGTATTTTTTGAACAAGCGTATACCGAACGAGGAAAACATTAACCTCCTCTGTCGCCGATTAGTCGTTGAAACGTTCAACCAATCGGCTCGTCGTCAGTAAATGTTTTCACCGTTCGGTATAATTAAGGAGGAAACCATAATGGCAGGGCGATATGATCGGGCTTTTATCACATTAAAGCAGGAACGCGGAGATTACTCCATAAACGGAAAGGCGGCCATGGGCAGCTCTATAATAGAAAGCAAGGGTCATAACGGCAAAGTTTCCATGATAGTGCAAAACTTAAAGCCCAGGGTTTTATATAGATGTTATTTGATAAGAGTAAATAACGGCAAAGCCTTGGGGATTTCATTAGGGACGGTACCGGTGGACGCGAGAGGCAGCGGGCAGGTTAGAAAGGAAGTAGACGCCCGGGATGTTGAAGGCAGCGGTTTCCCCTTGGAAGACTTTAACGTTGTGGCGTTGATCGTCCCGAGAGATAAGGAGCTTATAGTTCCACTGGCGGGATATCGTAAAGACGATGTAAAGTGGAAGGACTCTTTTACCGAATACAAGCCAGGGACGCCGCGACAACGTCCGGCTGAAACGCCTGTTATGACGGATAAGGCGGTTGAAATACCGGAAGCGCCAATGGACACTGAAAATATAGAGGAAGAGCCTGAAACGCCTATAACTAACGAAAACGCGCAGGAAGAGCCTGAAGAGCCTGTAACCGATGAAAATATTCAGGAAGAGCCTGAAATGCCTGTAACTGCTGAAACAATCGAGGAGGCTCCCGAGACTTCCGATATGGCAAAAGATGTTCAGGAGGAACAGGATATTTCTGCTTCAAATGAAAACCAATGGAAGCATATACTTATTCATGATGATGCTTACATCCCGGATAACACGGCGGAGCTTAATAAGAATAATGATTCGCAAGACGAGTCACAAGACCTTGCGAAAAACGACGCAACCGGCTTTACCGCTGAGGCGTCTGAAGGCAAGGAACCGGATATACATGAGGAATTCCGGGCAATGATCCAAAGATTCAACAAGGAGTTAGAGGAATTGAAATACTACACCTTCCTAACAGAGGAAGAGCAGGAAGCGTATAAGGCTGTGACTGCCGAAGTGAACAAAAAGACTACGCCCGATAGCCTTAAAGATATTTTTGAAATCTATGAAAGCTTATCACCATTCGATCACCAAAGCCGTCCGGTTAAATGGGTAAGGATAACAACGAAGGAGCTTAAATATCTGCCTGTTGATTATCACCTTTTAATGTCAAGCCCCTTTGTGGCTTCGGCTTACCGGCAATATCAGCATTTAATTTTAGGATATGTTGACGACAATTGGGGCAGGCAATATATACTAGGCATACCGGAGCGTTATGATCCGGAGTATAAAACAAAAACTTTACGGATGGGCTTTAATCAATTCAAATGTTGTGAAAACGTAAGGCCCCAGGTTGGAGAATGCGGTTACTGGCTTATGGGTATAGATGTATAGTCTTGGACGCGGCCATTTGCCGCGTTTTTTTTAATGTCATAGGAAATTGCGTTGATTCCAGCCTTTCGCCCAGAAGCACGGCGAAAGGCAAAAGGAAGCAATTTCCTAGACAAATTGCGGAAAACAAATACGCGCGTAGCGCGTTTTGTTCATTTGCTAGAAAAATCAAGCTGGCGTTCAATTCTTTCCCTAGTATAACTCACTTTGAAAAAGGTTAAGTTATATATTGAGTAAAGGATGTGAAAAAATGTGAAGCCGGCTAAAAAATACTATTGTATACCTCTAGCTATATTATGCGCTTTTATTATATATATAATCATGATTTTTTTGTATTTTCCAAAAGAGCTTAAATTATTAGAAAATACAGCTCATCGGTTTGACTTTGGTTTTCCTATGGAGGCCACTATTTCGGCTGAGAGCATTGCCGCTTTAAATGTGAACAGCGAACCGGTAACAGAAAACATAACCGTAGACTTATCGAAGCCCTTGGTCATCGAATCAGGTGAAACAGGAAAAGCGGATATGACTCTGCGGGCTTTTGGCTTTCCTTTAAAAAGCATAACCCTTGACGTATTGCCCGATATGGAGTTAATTCCCTGCGGGATGACTATTGGCGTCAACATTTTAACAGACGGCGTCATGGTATTGGGAACAGGGCCGGTTAACGGTATTGACGGCTCTGCTCACAAGCCCTGCGACGGAATATTGAAGTCCGGCGATTTAATAACGCACGTCAACGGAGTTTCCATAAATAATAGTATAGAGCTGAAAGAAATTATTGAGTCAAGCGAAGAAGTTCATTTAAATATAAAAAGAGAAAATCAATCCATACAGGCGTCTATCCCTACCGTTAAGTGTATAGATGATAATCTTTACAAAATTGGCGTATGGCTTCGGGATAATACTCAGGGTATAGGCACAGTGACTTACTATAACCCTGTTACAAAAAATTTCGGAGCGTTAGGACACGGTGTAGTGGATGTAGACACAAAAAAGATAATAGTAATAAAATCAGGCGTTGTGATGGAATCTGAAATATCCTCTGTCAAATCCGGGAAAAAAGGAGTTCCGGGCGAGCTGGTAGGAGAAGTAAAAACCGACAAGGTGATAGGGGAAATTTACCAAAATACTACCTTTGGACTTTACGGCAAGATGAATTTTGACGCGAAGCTGCCTTCAAAAAAAATGAAGATAGGGATGCAGGATCAGGTGCATAAAGGTCCTGCCACAATTTTATCCAATATTGAAAAAGCAGTCGTAAAGGAATATGATATATACATTGAAGGAGTAAACCGTTACAGCGCTGATAATTCAAAGGGAATGGTAATCAGGATAACCGATCCGGAGCTTATAACAAAAACAGGAGGTATTGTTCAGGGTATGAGCGGCAGTCCAATAATCCAGGACGGCAGGATTATCGGAGCCGTCACTCACGTATTTGTGCAGGATCCTACAAAGGGGTACGGAATTTTTATTGAGCATATGCTTAAACAGGAGAACTATTCCGAAGATACTCAGCAAGAGAATGAATAAATTCACTGTTAGCTGGCTTATTGGAAATATCCTGTTTTAGATGCTTCTTATATTTCACCTGCATATCATTATCCCAAGCCACGCTTATAGCGTGGCGTATATTTCTTTCCACATTAGAGGGGTTAGTCTTATATTCTTTAGCCAATGTGGGGTAAAGCCATTTAGTAAGTCCTTCTGTTTCATTTGCGCTTTCACTCAGCATCACCAGTGCCCGTTTTAAATATAAGAACCCCTTTAGCTTTGCGGAAACGCCTAAATTATTAAGAAGAAAAGAAGCATATTTTTCTTGATACCGGTATCCGTCAACAGCAATATTTTCACAATTTTTAATTTTATCTAAATAAGCCTGCCGTATCCTTTTCGCGAGCACCTTCATAGAAAAAGGCTTCATAAGATAACAATAAGCGCCTAATTCTATTACCTCGCGAATATTATTATCTTCTCCTAAGGCAGACAATATAATTACCGCCGGGTTATTATCCATAGGATTTTCCCTTAATTGCTCCAGGATGTGCCGCCCATCTCCATGAGGCATAACCAGATCCAAGATAACTACATCCGGCTCGCTTGCATGGATAGCCTTAAGACCGCTTTCCGCATCATAAGCGAGGTTAACTACCTGAAATTCTTCCAGCTCCTCCAACTCATGAGCTAGTGTGTCACATAATGTTTTGTTATCGTCAATCAATACTACCTTGATTAACATTAAGCCCACCTCTTTTTACTGTTTGTACGCATGTATTAAATTACTAATAGTATTTTAACAGTTTTTTGTCAAAGTGTATATAGACATAAAACATTTTTTATATTTTAATTTTTTCAGATAATATGTCGGCGGTAATCTTGATTACAAATGTATTCAGCCATAAGTATAATTAATTGACACGTCAAATAATTTTTGATAACCTTTCATAAAAGGAGTGAATAGCATGCATAAACTCATAAAAGAAGGCTTGACCTTTGATGATGTACTGCTTATCCCGGCCAAGTCGGATGTTACACAGAACGATGTGGATATTACCACACGCCTTACAAATCAAATAATATTAAACGCTCCATTGGTAAGCTCCGCCATGGATACCGTAACGGAATCCAAAATGGCTATAGCTATGGCAAGATACGGGGGCATTGGAATAATCCACAAAAATATGTCCATAGAAGATCAAGCTGATGAAGTCGATAAGGTAAAACGTTCTGAACATGGAGTCATTACCGATCCGTTTTTTCTGTCGCCAAACCATTATGTTTATGAGGCCAACGACCTTATGGCCAAATATCATATTTCCGGCGTACCCATTACAGAAAACGACAAGCTTGTAGGCATCATAACAAACAGGGACCTCCGTTTTGAAACTGACCATAACAAAAAAATCTACGAGGTAATGACAAAGGATAACCTTATTACCGCGCCTGAAGGCACTACTCTGGAGGTTGCGCAGAAAATACTGACTAAGCACAAGATAGAAAAACTTCCTATTGTGGATGAAAAGGGCTATCTAAAAGGCCTCATAACGATAAAAGATATTGAGAAACCCATTAAATATCCAAATTCAGCCAAAGATAAACATGGCCGCCTTATTGTGGGCGCGGGCATCGGGGTGACCGTGGACATCATAGAGCGGGTAGACGAGCTGGTAAAAGCCAAGGTAGACATTGTAGTGGTGGATACAGCCCACGGACATTCTAAAAATGTTTTGGAAGCAGTTGCGCGTATAAGGCAAAAATATCCCGAGCTGCAACTGGCGGCAGGAAACGTAGCCACCGGGGAAGCTACCGTTGAGCTTATCCAGGCCGGAGTTGACGCCGTAAAGGTTGGCATTGGGCCTGGCTCAATCTGCACCACAAGAGTTATCGCCGGTATTGGCGTGCCTCAGATAACGGCTATTTATGATTGCTCCCAGGCTGCCAAGCCTTACAACATACCTATCATCGCCGATGGCGGCATTAAATTTTCAGGTGATATTACCAAGGCTATCGCCGCCGGAGCAAGCACCTGTATGATAGGCAGCATATTCGCGGGCTGCGAAGAAAGCCCCGGAGCAACCGAGCTTTATCAGGGCCGTAAATACAAGGTTTACAGAGGGATGGGGTCTCTGGCGGCCATGGAGCAAGGCAGCAAGGACCGGTATTTTCAGGAAGGCCATGCCAAGCTGGTACCGGAAGGCGTTGAAGGACGTATCTCCCACAAGGGCATGGTAGGAGACGTTATATTCCAGCTTCTTGGCGGGCTTCGTTCCGGCATGGGCTACTGCGGCTGCCGTAATATAGAAGAATTAAAGGAAAAAGCCCAATTTATGCGCATAACCAGCGCCGGACTAAGGGAAAGCCATCCTCATGATATTCAGATCACCAAGGAAGCGCCTAACTATAGCGTTGAATATTAGTTTTTGCTTAATTTTTGCCGAAGGAGAATACTATGTCTAAAGGGTTTACCCTTATAGAGCTGATAATCGTTGTTGCCGTAATAGGCGTATTGGCCGCGGTCGCGGTTCCCAAATTTGTGGATGTACAGGAGAACGCAAAATTATCCGTGTTTGAATCCAATCATAACTCTCTTAAGTCCGCCGTTATGTTATATCTGGCTGAAAACGCCGGCTCACCGCCGGAGGATATGAAAAATATCATGGAATATATTTCTTCTGATAAGGAAAGCTTAGACGGTCAACCCGGCGGAGCTACATATTTATGGAGTAAAAGCGACCGGAAATTAACATCTACAATGACGGTATCTCAAAAAATATATGATAAGTACGCCGGAACAAATGCCGGAAAGAAGGATAATGTCCGGCCCGGTGATTTCAAATCAGACGGAAGCGATTATACGTATACTATTACGTATACGCCCTAAGCCGAATAAGCCGGAAGAGTTTTGCCGGTTTAGGATAGTTGTGCAAAACACGAAACGTGGTATTGAATATTGCTTTCGTGCTGCGCGCGTGGCATTGTAAAGCACTTTAGACACAGATTGAACGGATTCACACTGATTTGCACGGATCATAAAGATTTCCGTGTTCATCCGTGAAAATCAGTTCAATCCGTGCCTAATTTCAATAATCATTATTTTCATTTGAAACTGTTCTGCAACAGCCTCTTTAAACTAAAGCTAACGCTAGTGGAATGTATCCACCGTTCCCCCTGCAAGCTATTGTTTTCCGGGGCTGATCTGTGCGCGGATCCGCATTTGACTTGGCGCGCTCCGTAATTAACAATTTCATTTAAAAACGACAGCCGGGGAGCTGCCGATGTGGAATACCCAAGCTACAAACCGGATATATCATCATATAGATAAATATGTTGATCGCTATTATTTTTTAACCCATTGTCTAACGCGTTAGCAGCTTCAAGGTAGTGTTTCCGCAATTCATATAGATTATCAAACGAACTGCTTATTCCGGCATGCATATTTTCCTGTATAAAAAGATTACGAAGCTTCCTTAATTCTATATTCACGCTAAGTTGTGGATTGTTTGTGCTGATAAGGATTACTATATAATCGTTATATATATAATATTTATACTTTCGCTGTGTTTGCTTGAATAAATCTCTAAAATGCCCAAGTTTATCAAGCGTATCCTGCGGAACCTTGACTACTGCCAAATAAATGTTAAGCGCCATGTCTCTATCAATATCCGTAAGTTTAGCTGTTACAAGCAGCTTGTCTATGGGATAACCACTTAACAAATCGCATATCAAGGTTTCCTGATATGCGCGGTCAAGTTTTTGATAAAATTCACTTGCCCGAATCTCTTTTGAAAGGATATCGCATATGTCTACAATTAACTCCGGATCGCCGTCCTCAAAGGGCTTGTCGCATGCTACAACAATCAAGTTTGCTATTCGTGTCTTATCTTTATCAAAAATTTTAGCGTTAATTCTATCATATTTTAATTTATCGCTATTCAGCAAAGCCATTTTGTCACAGTTTGCTACCGCGTCGATCCAATTCTCAGATTTAAACACGGTAAGCGTGTCAGTGCCAAAGCTGCCAGTGGCGATAAGCTCATTCCATAACGGGTCATCGGTAATAACATTGTCAGCGTATGCGATAAGATTATAAGAGAGGTCAAATGTTGCTACAGGATTTCCTAATACTCTATACAATTGATTTAAAAGATTTTGCATCCCTTTGCCATTCTTTAGTGACTTCAGTTCTCTTTTTTTACCAGATAAATCATCACGCATATATACATGTACTCCTTTTCTAATACTTCAAATACTTATTTTATCAAATATTTGAAAATATTCAACAGTAAATTTATAGTAACTTTATATATCCAACTAGCGCCCAATAGAAAAAGCCCGGCCGGATTAATATCCAACCGGGCTTTTCAACACCTGTTTTCCTTACTGCTTCCTTAAACATTCTTTTATACCGGTTCATCAAAGCAAACGGATCTTATGACCGGCTTTAGAGGCTTCATCATGATCTGCATCACCTTGCCAATCACAAGGGCGGAAATAACGGTACCCTCCCTTACGCCGGTTATTCCGCCGGTTGCGGTTAACGCGATTATGGCTGCTGTCGCAACACTAAGAGAATCCACGCAGATTTTTATCTGATGGAATTGAAAGCGCGGAAGTTTTTTGGAGATTGCGAGACTCATGCCTTCCATTGGCATGGGTACCAGCTCGGCGGTAAGATAAAACACCAGC
>Ga0153920_1000731_pt1 | contig 13793 bp, 8 predicted proteins | sample TSNJ004MetaG_FD_104713 | JGI IMG/M metagenome (GOLD analysis project Ga0153920, IMG submission 104713) | Attine ant fungus gardens microbial communities from New Jersey, USA - TSNJ004 MetaG | ecosystem: Host-associated > Fungi > Mycelium > Unclassified | place: USA: New Jersey, Brendon T. Byrne...
CAATAATTCCTGTGCTGACAATCAAGTGGCTTCACGGTGTTCCGACCACTAAAGGGTCTGGAGAAAGTTCGATTGCACGTAAGCTCGCTTGTACGACAACACGCCACATGCAGCCCGAATTCCGTGGGGTTTAGTTGGGACAAGAAGGCAATGATGAATCCAAACGAGATGAATGTCAGCGCCGGCACTGATTGGCCCTTCCACTTATCCTCGTTGTGGTGGAATATATCGAATCGTTTGATTGATGTTACTGAAGCTCAAACAGTTTTTTGATACAAGAGATAAAGAGAAGAGTTGTTTGTAGCTGAAAGGGATACGAAGGTGATTGAGTCAGAGAGAATTGTATAACTGTAACCGAGGAAGCAGGCGCCAAGGCGCAGTGGGCGAGATACTAGTAACTACACCGAGGCTTCTATTGTCTGCCATAAGCGTTCTAAATGCAGTGTGAATGTAATATACAGGTTTTTCTGTAGGGTTGGTGTACGTGAGCGTCGTAATAGAAGGTTGGTGATGGGATCAAACCGATATGGGTGGATCAAAATCCAAGTGGATGCAGAGTTTGGATCCTTCAGCGCGGTATCTTGGCACAGACCATTCTGTGAGTGTATCTCCATTGAAGAGACTTGCATGTACTGCCAGAGAAGACCCTTCAATAAGGACCCAATCGTCCCAGAAGGCCCCGTCCCTCTCTATGGCAGGGTTCATTGTCCTATTGCCTATTTCATTGTTGGCATCGGGAGCCATCATTTTGACTTTGACTCTGAACATTGTTCACTCGCCCCCCAGCTATCTCATACGTCTCCACACAGAGGATACCATAGTCATCTACTTGGTTATCTGCATAACGACAGTCTACTATGCACTCATTACAAGTTTCCGTCAGCCTCAATCTTTAATTGACGGCTTGGTGGAGCCTCCTATGATTCCCAGTTGGGTTCCATGGGTTGGAAGTGGATTTGACTATTTCGCTCATCCGCTCGCGTTTTTCAAGAAATACAGGTACAAAGAAATTTTACTTTTACCGAGTCTCAAATGCTGAAGCAATGGTCGGACAGCATACAGAATGGATCCGCTTTCAAATTCAGGTTCTTTGGCAAGACGATGGTGACTATCTCCTCTCCAACTGCAGTTTCCAATTTTCTCAGAGATCGGTCTGGAGCATTTGAAGCTATGGTCAACGCAGATAGTACCCATCTCTTGAGTGGGATCAACATGAGTGATGACCGGATTTCGCATGTATATTCAACCCTCATAGAGAAGTCCAGCGGTCCCACTCATAGAGCCCTGATGCCATCCAATCTACCAGCAATCTCGTCCAGATTCACACAATACCTTCTCAAGGAGTTTAAGCAGTTAAATTTATCGATTCCTCGAGTTTCGCTCCATGGATTTGTCCATCGAATGATGTATAACGCAACTTCCATGGCTTTTTTCGGCACCGATTTCCCCCTTCACACCTATGACGACTTCATGACCTTCGATCACGGCTCTCCTCTCATCTCACGCCACTTGGGCATATTTGCAAGATCAGCAACTACTGCTCGCGACGCACTCTATGCAGCGTGGAACCGCCATATCATTAGGCACTGGATCCCTGGGGACGACGGTTATCTGGAGGACGCTGTTGGTTTGATGACGAACATATATCGCGAGCTCAACGGGGCCGACCTGACTCAGGAAGAAGTTGCCCGGTTGATGGGTCTCGTCATATGGACAATACATGCAAATGTGTTGGGTTTAACCATCTGGGTCATGTGTCACCTTATGGCTGACAAGGATACATATACCAGTGCCTGTCAGGAGACTCGCGCATTTGTTGATGAGAGATTCCCTGATATTGAAGACATTGCCCAAATTGATCCGAGGACTCTCGAAGGAGAGGATTTTCCATTTCTTAATTCATTGATACGGGAAGTCATACGAACGAAGACAGCTAATGGTCCCACTAGAGTCGCAATAAGAGATGCGGTCATTCAGGATGAGGGAGGCAAGGCGATATTCATACGTAAGGGAGAAGTGATTTCAGTTAACTTCCAAGGAATGCATTTTTCTCCGGAGTTGTACTCAGAGCCTGAGGTCTTCAGAGCCGATCGATTTATGGATGAGGAAGCATCCCGCAATTTATTTATCTTCGGAATGGGCAAACATACTGTAAGACTCCTTGTTATACGCATGCATTAAAGATCTAATATGCGGCTGTCCAGTGTGCTGGACGAAACTATGCCAATTTTGTCATTCGTCAGTTCGTCATTCTGACTCTGACACTGTACGACATCCAGGTTGAACCCAACAGACCTGATGGCACTGTATCTGTCCCTGAGATTGAGAAATGCCTTGGGCTAACATCAATGATATTCTGCCGCCCCCAAAATGACTTGTTTATAACATTCCACAAACGCGTTCACTAAACTTGAGTTCGAATATTTAACATCTAGTCTCTTCATCAGTGAAAACTACAGTTCAATGTATAATATCGTAATTATATACTGAGAATGGAGTCGCAAAGCTACCAACATGCCTACAAATTTAAATTCTCAAGGGTAGAATGCAGGCAAAGACAGGGTGTGAGGTAAAGACAGAGCACGAGGTGAAACCTAATATTCAATCAGGCCCTTGCCTGGTATCCAAATAAGATAATAACTCAGATGAAAATTTGCAGGCTAAACCAATAATAAAAAGCTGTTATCTGCTGTAGTATGTCATGGAGATAGTGGAGTAGTGTTATTTCATTAATAAAATGGAAAGAAATGGAATAAAGAAATCTGAATCAGCCACCTTCATCTCAAATTATCCAAACTCTATTCTCTAACTCATGTTTTCCTTACTTACCGGGGTTATATTAAAGATTAACTACAATCAATCATTATAAGGTCATACCGAGCCGAATTCGTTTTTGTTTCAAGAAATCAGGTGGGCTGATACGCGTTTCAAAACAAGCTCTGCTCCAAATTTTTTTGTGACGATTTGTGTATATATGGGGGCTGTGGCAAATGTAAGGAAGCGGTCACACTTGTCCTGCTACATGGATGACTAGCGTCCATGACTCGTTAAAATGCCGTTTTGCAATGGATGACATTAGTGAATTGAGTTGTTGCTGGGTTCAGCCGTCCATCCTCATCATTTCCTTTGATTCTAATTGACATCATCACGACTCAGCGACCAGTTGTCAAAAAAAGATCGTCGTTTGTAAGAAATGCATTATGTGCACTTTACATGTTGTCATTCCAACATCATAAACTATCACAAGGCGTCTCAGTTGTTCTCGCTGAAGATATCAGAACCATGTGGTTTATCTCGGTTAGCCGTGCAGAAAAATATGACAACTCTTCACACCATCGCCGTTTTCTTCAAGCGCACCATATTTGGGGAGGGCTCAACAATGTAATGTGGCTTTGAATCAATGCTTTTGTTCGGTAGCAAATTCATTTTTTACCAACTGCCATTTCATGAACCATGGGTAGAGTGCGTGGTCCAGTCCATCGGCAAGGGCAGAATACGAGGGAGGCTATTTCCTTGGCGACAGTTGGTTTGACCCTTGATGTTCAATTCTTTCCGACCTTCTCAGGTGCCGCGAATGGGGAATCTGGGATTAGGCAGTTCCTAATATCCCTGTTCCCAGTCTCACCAAATGACAGCCGATGCTCTAGGAATCGTCGTATGAAGACGAAAGATGTGAAAATACCCAGTTCTTTTCTAGAATAATGGATCGGAAACATTGCCTGTACCGTTGACGGATCGACGGATCACTACGTGTTGACTGACATCGTTTGCCTCTGTCGTCCTGGATGTCTCCTGTGGCAAATGTGTCAAAAAGAGATCCCCCGCAGCTGTTCACACCTAAAAATAACACTCAGCGGGTGTTTTGAAACACAAACCCTTAAATCCACGTGCTACACAATCTGGGAAACCGAACACAACCTCTTGATCGGAGCCCTTAGGTGAAACACTGATATTAAGAGGGGCTTAAAGCCATTGAAAATCTACGCTTAAGCCAATTTGCCGTCCCGGGTATTGGACCACCGAACCAAACCATGCAGCTCCCCTCCCCCAACCCAACCTTTACCACGTCCACCATTCTATTACCTTTCTGAGACAGGTTTGGTATGTTTCTTGTGTCGGAATTGTTAGGGTTTTGGAGAACCCTGCGACCTTCCTAAATAAATCAAGGCGGCTGATTTGTATCCGGCGTGCACATATAAAGATGAAACACTTTACACCACTTCCTCTCAGAACCGAAATCATCTCTGCTTCTCTCTCTCTCCTTCTCTCCGTCATGTGTAAGCATCAAGTGTGAGTACTTTTGCCTTTATGGAGTACTATCGGTGGTCTAACGATGGCAGCCTATAGAGTCGGCGACGTTTACAGAGGATGCGGCGTATGTCGGAAATTTCTTGTTCTGCAGCAGCATTATTCACCATTCACATTTCGACAGCACTTCCACTCACGATATTCCACAGGCCTAGTTACGGACTGTGGACTAGTCGTATGCAAAACGAGTAAGCAACATATGCATGGCAATGCAAAAGACTGTTTTTGCCCAGAGGTAAGCTGATCTCCACTTGGGGCACGCGCTGGTGTTGTAGACATTATTCATGCTCATGTGATAATGTTAGGTCGTCATTGAAGACAGGAAGGTCGAAAACCTGTTCCTATATCCCTTCGCATCCTGTAGACGTGCAACGCGCTGATGTCATGTGTCTATCAACATTAGTGGTTTACAATGCACTGCAACTCCGAATATACCCCCTATGGCAGTGCAGTGCAGTCGTCCCGGTTTATATGTTTATATATTTTCGCCTGCTCTCCCTGTTTTGATTTATTCATTTCCTTCCACTTACTGTACGAACTTTCTTGCTGAAACCTAATCAACTACCTGCTGTTTACTAAGACTGGGTTCCGCTATTGTAGCGAGTTTTTCTAAAAGAGATATGTACAGCATGTGGTGAAAAATTATGCGCGTGGAAGATTCCCTTACGTGTCAAGTCCTCACGTGTCATTTTCTCAGTGGCTTTAATCACCTGTTCTCCCTCTTCCCCACATCAAAAATGCCGTCCTGTGAGCCAATATCCTCATTTACTCATGATCTAGATGATGATCCTGCCCAGTTTCCGATATGAAGGCCAAGGCGTCGAAACTTGCCAGTTCGGGGGCTGAAAAAGCCCAAGGTTTCCGAGATCGTAATACCAGGTCTGTTTTTCATACATTACGTAGCATGTTAAAGAAAGTAGTCGACGCTAATGAATTGGCAGTGTGCCTTTGAAGAAAACGAATTGGGATCCATACAGTGGTGCCCCGCCACCACCACCGGCACCTAAAGCCAACCCGAACAATAAACCCACGGCGCTTGCACCTCCTCCACCGCCCAGTCGCACCGGATCATCTATCGGATCAGGGTCTACTGGACCTGCGACACTTGATCGAACGACTAGTACTGCTCCAGCTGCCATCCCACCTTTGCCCAATCGAGGATCTTCAACGGGAGCTCCACCTCCTCTTCCTCGAAGGACTAGCACATTAGAGCCCCCGCCGTTACCTGTTCGACGTGCTTCAGTCTCCCCTGTATCATCTACCTCAGATGTATCCACTCCACCTCCCCCACCATCGCGTTCACTTCAGCCTCCGCCATCCAAGTTGCCCTTTCAGACGACCCAACCTTCTCCCCCAGCCCCAAATTTCTCTACAAAACCCGTTTCGGCACCCATCTCAAGCCCTCCTACATCTGCTACGCCAGTTGCTGCACCAGTACCCAAACCCTTGCCTGCCGTATCACTAAAATCCCCAACGCCGCAGTTTCATGAATCGGATGCTGAGCAGACAGAAATAGACTGGGCGAATTTAACGGAACAGGATAGACAGGTGTTTTTTAGTTGGCTTGATGAATTTTTCACTCACCTTCTCGGCGTCCCCGTCGGACCCCGACAAGGATCAAGGGTCATACATGCTTAAACGTTGAGGCTGCGCATGAGCCATTTCATGTAATTCAAAATCAAGCAGTGCTGGCATCGCTTCAGCGGAGCTTAGGTATGGCCGGCTGTCAACTGTGAAATTTCCTTCATTTAACTAAAGAAATTTACAGGCAGAACAGAATGAAGTGTAGTACGGTATTGTATATTAGTATGGTACAAGCCTGAATGACATATAATCTACGGACAAAGATATACCATATATGCTGACCACGAACAAAACTCATTTCGGGGTTTATAAGGAACTCACGTTGAAACGGATATGATCAGGAAAAATGGATCCCTACGTCGTGGAATGCAGATAACAGCCTGTCAAATGTTAGATGCGACAGTCATTTGTATGCTTGTCCTCGCACCTGAGAAGATCGTCAATGTCCATCTTGGATGCTCTACTCTCCAGATGTCCAACTTCCGTTAGAACTTTGTCTACTAGTTCTGAAATCGAGGTGTCATTGTCGACAGGCTGAGATAGATGGGCGTCAGTCGGCGGATACGAAAAGCGCCATCAAAGACCCCGAAAATAAAGGGTGAGTTATACGCACCATTTCCTGAGCACTCATCCATGTCCTTCTATTTTGTTCTAGCATCTTCATTACTCCTTTAGCCTGGATATTACCTCTAACCATTTTATTGGGGCGAGAAAAAATGATTCGGTTCATTCCGTCAAATTCTTCAAACTTGACTGGAGGAGGTGGGTCGAGCGGTACGAGGCGGATGACGGATGATTCAACTTGAGGCGGGGGACGGAAGTCGTTCCGAGAGACGTTGATGACATTGTCTACTTTTGCGTAGAGCTTGTATTCAGAGCCGATGATGAGTTTCTTTGGTCCACTTGATAAGATAGTTGGAATGCTTTACCTGGACATTGGCTGATAGCCGAGACCACAAATTACTACCTGGCCTAGCGACAAGTCGGAGGGCAAATTCTCGCTGAAACATGAGAATTGCAACGCGGAACAGAGGTCGATGTGAGAGAAGTTTGAAAACAAGGGGACTGGAAATTTGATATGGGGTGTTTGATATGCAGACTTCGAAATATGGCAGAGGGTCGACTTTGACAAAATCTCCAATCATAACGTGGAGTTTGCGGTGAGCCGGTCTGCATTGGAAGAAAGAAAGATCAAAAGGCGAAGAGAGAAAAAAAAAAGATGAAATTAAGAGAAGCATGTTGGTAGCTATTAGGGTGAACACGTACGTTCCCTGCACCCGCTTCATTACTTCTGCGGCCATACGTGGATCCATCTCAATCGCTGTAACGTGTTTCGCCTGTTCGAGAATCTTCACTGTGAGGTTTCCGGTACCGGGACCGACTTCCAGCACTTTGTCTGTCGGTTTCAGATTTGCCTAAACAGAGCGATTGCCATGAGGAACAGCGAGCTTCTAGGTCATTCATTTCAGAAAAACGAACCACGTCAACTATCCTAGCATAAATGAGTCATACACCTCGCTCAAGAAACAGGTGCATACCGCTGGCATGTTTGAGGGTTTTTGAGAATGTGCTGGCCGAAACGAGCAGTGTTGAAAATTGGATTGGTCACTTGTGCGTTGTCAGATGTCGATTTGCTGGTGCCTTTCTTAGGAGCTGATTGGTGTACACGAGAAAATTTTTCAGAGGTTGCGCGGGGCATCGTAGGTACAAAACTAGAATAAATTAAAATCAAAAAACTGACAAATAAACTATACCTTTTTTAAAATCATTGATCATAAAGTCGACTACCGAAAACAAAATGGTAGTCGACAATCGAGGGCCCAGTGGCAGATGCGGTACACGCTGTAAATGCATCTCCGATCATAAGACTAGGGCCCACCTCGAATAGTTTGATTGTCCCCCATACCCCCAGTCCATCAAAACACGGGTCACCCGCTCTCTGTATCTAATTGCTCATCGTCTGCTCTCATCAACAATCATCCAAGGCTCAACCCCTCAAAAACTCAAGCCGTCACCACTCAACTCAACTTGAAACTCTCTGCCTTGATCAAGTACAATTATAAACAATATAATCTTTACTCTTGACAAGCGTCAAGTTGATCATCGATCACAATCTGACTGTATAAGATTGCTACTTGCTCTTTGCTTAACAATAGCTCGAGCGTCAAAATTCAGGTTCCTAGTTATACTGAAGGAGAAGAGTCACTTTGTCAAACTAGTGGATCTCTTGCAGTGTTGAAATATGATGTATGCGGAAAAAAATTGACAACGAACGTTCGCGCCACTCTTCTGTACAAAAGAGAAGCTTTGTACTCTCATGGAGTTGTATACTGAGTTGCGAACAACGTCGATGATCCCTGACCATCAAATCCTTCTGAACTCTGCTTTTTTTACAATGATACGATCCATGCTCTGAAATCACCTTTGCTGGGGGTTGCCATCCTCAACGTTTACGATGCTGTGTTCATTCCATCTATTGGGTCCCGCAACACGCAACATGGTTTTCCTCCGTCCTTGACTCCGGAGCCAGTGCTTACAGCCACAGAAGATTCACCAACGGCACCACCTCTAATCCAAGTATTTTTGTTATTCTGTAGTTTTATCTGATTTCAATTAGCAGCTCTGACTCTACACAAGATTAACATGGACCCATGGCCCCAGTGTCTATGCATTATTACCCGCTCTTCTTGACGTCAATGGCCGTAGATCAATTTTATGGGAGTGTTCACGACATCATGCCACATAAAGCTGCCGTCCTTTCTGTTCATCTCATCCTCATTATAGTCTGGGCTTGTCATCAGTGAAACAATGAGAAGAATATGATGATACAGAAGAGGCGCTTTGGATCAAGTTATACCAGAAACGGCATTCGCAAGAGAAAGAGGAACAATGAATATGGATGTTGAATGCTCGTACCTCCATCAATCTTTTCATATACATTCACTGAGATATGTATGGTTGACAACAGTTGCTTCACATCGTTGTTTGTAACACCACTTGTACTTTTAAAGCCCACTCATTGGCATGCATATCCACCTACGCTGCGCAATCTGATGTACCAAAATTGATAATCTGGTGGAGTTGCTACGATAAGCATATCTGGCTTGAAGGTCTCCAAAATCTGACCTTTCTGCCATTTTGGAGCCGAACTGTGATATGGATAGCTTTACGATTCGATCCCATTAAAAACTAACCTTTGCTTCAGACATGCATGACATGCTCATTAAAGCAATTCAGATCTTGGTCACCTCGGCGAAGTCTTTCCTCAACCTAGCAATCCACATTTGAATTTCATGTCCAGTCTCCGAGAAACTGGACCTGGCATATATGTACCTCAGTAGACCATTCATGGAAGTCTCAGGTAAAGTCTTGTTAACCCAGTCGACTTTGTTATCATAGTCATCTCGAGTGCTGCATTTCTTCGGTTCTAGGACAATATAAGGGTTGTAGTTATCATACTCCTGTAGTTATAAGTGTTGGAGTGCACATACTAATTTTGCTGTTCTAATGAGTTCCATATTCCACCGTAATTCGGGTAATTGTCTCCAGACTTCGGAAGCCTGTTCGTTTGTAGGGAACAGTCTAAATAAGGGTGGTAGTAGCTTCGTCAAGCTCATGGCGTTCATGATGGGAAGTAAAGGGGTGACACATGTCTCCCACAAGGCAAGCGTAGGTCGTAATATACGCACAGCGGATCGTCAAGTTAAATTCATCAGTATCGTTCAACCTTGACTGTGCCGCACTATAGCTGTTGGATGCAAGATAGGAAGCCTCGCTTTGTCTAAGCAAAAGGACTTCAGGTTTGGAAACTATTAGAGTCAAAGTGCGTCAATATCGGCAGGAAATATCAAAATTGCTCATGAACACGTGGCTGTACAAATGCCCATACCAATGCATACTTTATAAGACCTTCAACGTCCCAAAATCCTGATTACTTTACATGATGGCAGCTCCCACTTACCAAGACTGTCCAATATTAGTCTGGATGATATCTCTCAACCGCAATTATAGCCAAGAGGTCAGTATCACCCTTACCCCGGAATCCTCCATCTTGACGTTGGATCAGGAATACGATGAATGTTATACCCTCGTCAAGGATTGTGTAGCAAATGTGAATATCGAGTACAATCCCACCGATCCGGACAGCTTTCGTGCGTTATTTCTTCGAAGTTTACTACAACCCAGTCTCCTGACGTTGAACAGGTAGTCTCCTCTTAGCAATGCTCCCATTGCTCATGATGCGCCATCGACGAATACCGAGATCAAAGTGGCGAGACTGTGAAACTACCAATGGAAAGCACTGGATCGAACAGGTAGGCCATACCTCATCTCTACTTGAGATAAGCTGAAATCCTTCATTGACTAGGACGACCTCCCCCCAGAAAAATTCTTGCACTCGATGATTGGCTATCACCTGGCTCAGGATCAGTCTTTGCTCGGAATGGCTATGACCCAGGGGCCACAGAAGAAAGTCATCAACATCGGTCTTGGTATTCTGGCGATGAGAATACCCGGGGGCAGTCAACTGTCATCATACATTGAATCTCAGCAGCACAAGGTAAACGCCTCCTTCTACTTCCCGACTCCGACTGAATTTTCCCATCCCAGCTGACTCCTTTGGAGCTAGAGGCTATCACCCGGCCACAGACACAAACCGATGTGCTTCGGAGGTTGTGTATCGTCCTGGCCCTCAAATCATCGTATGCTCGAGCAATTGGACAAACTTCTGCGTTCGACTGGGCTCGACTTGAATTTGACGTCGATAAGAAATGTGCAACTGCAGATGGTCATGCATTGACTGGTTGGGAATTCCGATTATATTGCGCCAAGCTCGGAGTGGCACGAGGCGATGAACCAAGAATCATAGAGGAAGAATACCAATGTTGTTGTGCATTTTTTAGAGGATGCGAGGAGCTGAAGTTTGTGTGGTATGACGATCCGAAGCAACTTGAGACATGGGTGCAGTTTATCAACATCGACCAGATGACAAAAGTAATACCCAAGCTTAGTGCATGACATGTACAAATTTATCATTATATTTATTCGGGTTCTCCAAGGAGTTATTATAACAATACATCAATGATTTTCAGGGAAGTGACTCTTGAATTCATGTGAGGATCCTTCATTCATGTGCACTAATTTCATACATGCAACATTGGAAGATTGTCAAAAGCTCTTGACCCTTGGCTGTCTTCTTTTCACCTGGCTAATTTGCCAATGAATTGTGATTCAGCGGCCCTGATTAGTCCAGTTTCTCATTTGCAAATCTTATGAGCATTGAACTACTACAGAAGTGTAATACAAAAACTCAAAGGCTCACTGAGGTTGAGCGCTCATCAAGAAATGTGCAAGGAAAGGCAAGGTCCTTCAGACACATGAATGTAAGATGTAACTCATTACCTGCCAATCATCTGTCGTTCATCGGATCTACACGGATCGCAGCCAAAAATTGCTCATAAAAATCGGCGTTATAATTCATGCGCTTAGTGTTAGGCCATTATTTCTTGGTGCCGATCAAGAACTTGGAGAGTTTCACACTCATCTCAGTTATGGGTTCCCTCCATCAGCGCATATGATTAATGTTGACTAACCAATATTGCCATGTCAATCTGCCTCACTGCTTGTATCTATATCCAATAGGAACAACACTAATCAAGATACCTTGCTTGAATCAAGATATTTTTACGAAAGCATGCATAGACTGTTATAATCGTGTCCGACGATCCTTGTTCATCTTATCAATCAGGGCTCTAGCTGAGAGTCGGGCCGTGTGGCGAAGAGGCTTGGGAAGGCAAAGAGATATGGAAGGATCACCGATTCTAACTTAAGGTGCGGTATCAGTGTATCTCGGTCGAGAGCTAGCTTTGATAGGATCCAGGTGCCGGATATATGGAAATTTAGAGAGGTCTAAGCGATATCACATAATTAGAGTACTCCTATGCGAGGCCTCAGAAATAAAGAAAGATAAACCGAAGTTTCTGCCTCGCCTGCGAGATTCTTTGTTTGAGACTCAATCTTCAGACACAGCCTGGTCGGATGACACAGAAATAGCAGATCCTAATGGAAGTAAACCGCTTGAATAGCAATGATGAGAGCATGATTTGGATTGTCACCTGTCCAGTCCAAATCTCAGGACGCAAGACGTGCACAAGCACAGACAACCATTCTCACATCGGTGTCGATTGCCCATCGCTTTGCCGGGATGGTGAGTGTGTTCTGACACCATTATGAGAATACCAATCTTCCCCTAATGTGGGCGACCATCTATGAGCATTGATCAGAATAACCTCGCTCTGAAGGACCATGTTAATATCAGGCAATGCGGGTCCTTTTAAATAGCTGCGGGCTTCTTCACGCATACTCGGAACTGTAGTATGATGATAATTGCACGAACTGTTTCACATTTTGATATCAGCCTTTATCCCAATAACTGACCCACAATATACTCCCAGCATCAGAAGGACATGAATTCTACATTCAACAGCCTTGGGAAATCACGAGACGACACGCCTTCATTTAGATAAGCTGTTAATAGCGAGCAACGGAAATTAAGCCTTCCTACCAGTAGCAGCCTTATGGAGAATCACTGCCCATAAAATCAGATGTATCCCTTCAGTGAGAAGAACAGGTCTCATTCTACTGCGTATAATACAAGTGCAGAGCATTGAGGACAAGCACCCTGTATTGCTATATTTAGACTTCAGTCAATTCTGCGTGTTCCGATCTGTATCTCTATCAGCTAGAAAAGCATTCAGAAATGAGATACACACCGGAATCTCGATTAAGGTTTAAAAATTTGTAGTGAACCTACACACGCAAGTCCTGTGTTTTCTGAGAATTAACTGGTGATAATATCACGAGGCGTTGGACTCCAGATCTAGTTTAGCTTCTTGGATCCTTTTCAATCCCATCTGCAAGGAAATCAATGGCATTACTGAATGTCCATGACCGCCTTTATGACGAATGAGCCTAACGGACTAAACCAAGTCCATTAGAACTTGCCTTGTTCGCCGTCTATGACATTTTCCAACCAATTCCCAAGGGGACTCAGTAGCTCCTTCTCCACAGTAGCTAGCATGTCTTTGTCTCTAATGCTCGTCTAGTAGTATTCCTTAGCATGTGCTTCTGAAATCCTGAGAAAGGCAACATGCCCTGTTGGCTTTATCCCATTTAAGGACCACATAATATAAGGAGAGGACCTCGATGATTCTCTTGAGTTCAGGATTGTCAAAAAAATCCTGAAGATCTAATTTCGTGTCCGGAACAAATAAGTCAGAGGGGCTTGGCCGGAATAAAAGGGGGCCAAAGACTCTCATAAACATGGGCGTCCGAAATGGATTCGGAGACTCCATAGATTGGGATTCCAGAGCCTCAAGCACAGCGTCCTTCACCAGACTGACTGCTGCAACGCGCATTTGCGGATATTCACAATTTGCCAGTATATCCGCCAGGAGCTGCAGCCGAAGTTGAACCGGGCTGCTTCCTAGTAGAAGAGAAAGTGCACGAAATGTTTGATTGCGAACTAAAGGGGATGTATGAACGCTGGAGAGGACGACAAGCACGGGTTTTAGGGTATTGATGACATCGGGCAAGAGTTCGGTTCTACTATCAACTCGATTCCGATGGAGAATCAGGAGGAGAAAAGCAATTGCATCATCGTGGAGGCGAGAGCTCGGTTGGAGCATCGTAAGTAAGCTCAACAAGAATGAAGGCAGCATTGCAACGAGAAGAGCTGACGAAGACGAGATCAGCCAAGTATGAACAAAGAGGATGACGGAGACCAGAGAAGGCGAAGACGCATATTGGTTTTGCGTGATGCACAGATCAGCGTAGGTTGACTAGGAAAAGATCAACAAGAGTATCGATAGTTTTTAAATTCTGTTTGTCCCTACCACATACGA
>Ga0153920_1000733_pt1 | contig 13782 bp, 13 predicted proteins | sample TSNJ004MetaG_FD_104713 | JGI IMG/M metagenome (GOLD analysis project Ga0153920, IMG submission 104713) | Attine ant fungus gardens microbial communities from New Jersey, USA - TSNJ004 MetaG | ecosystem: Host-associated > Fungi > Mycelium > Unclassified | place: USA: New Jersey, Brendon T. Byrne...
GATTTTGAAGTTCTCCCTTACGGCTTTCATTATTGCTTCGGAATTTGCAGCACTTCCTGCAAAAGATATGTTTACCGTTCTGTCGGATCTGAGCTTTGAATACAGAAAACGTTTTTCAAAGTGACGCACGGAGATAAGTACAGCAAGGGATACCAGGGTGGAACATCCTGCCAGAATAAACATTCCACACCCGCAAGCCATACCTATGGAGGCTACCACCCAAAGTGTTGCAGCAGTTGTAATTCCGGAAATACTTGTACCATGTCGCATAACTGTTCCTGCACCTATAAAGCCGATACCGGTTATTATCTGGGCCGCAATCCTTGCAGGGTCGTTAATACCCGAAACACCTTCAGCAGTTACAAATTTAAAGCCGTAAATTGATATTACAGTAAAGACGCATGCCCCGAGACAAACAAGAATATGAGTCCTCAAACCTGCAAATTTCCCCGTAATTTCTCTTTCGAAGCCTATTGCAAAGCCAAAAACTACCGAAAGAATTATTCTTAAAAGTATTTCCCATTCCTGCTGAAATATTTCCAATATCTTTTCTCCCTTTTTACACAATACTGATTCTTAAAGCTATTGTACAATATGTGCCTCAAGATTGGCAAGTTGAAGAAGTACCTATGCCTTTAATTTGCTTTTAGGGTCTAAGATATCCCTTAATGTATCTCCGATTAAGTTGAATGATAACACTGCAATGAAAATCAAAAAGCCCGGGGTTAAAAGCCAAGGGCGGTATATTATATTTGAAAATTCCTGTGCTTCTTTGAGCATATTACCCCAACTGGCGTCAGGCTGCTGAATACCGAGCCCCAGAAAACTTAATCCAGACTCGGCAAGAATATAATTTGGAACTGATAATGTTATGGCTATTATTACATAACTTGAGGTTTGGGGAAGGATATGCTTTAAGATGATACGGCTCCGGCGCGCCCCGATTGAACGCGCAGCCTTAACATAGTCCTGTGTTTTAATAGAGAGCACCATGCCTCTCACGACACGCGAAAACCCTGCCCACCCTATAAAGGCCAGAATAATCGTTATAAGCATAAACCTTTGTGCACTGGACATGCCCGAAGGTAAAATAGCTGCGAGTATTATTAACAGATAGAAGCTCGGAATAGACATTATGGCTTCAGCTATTCTCATCATTATGGTATCAACTACGCCGCCAATATACCCTGAAATGCCCCCGTATATAAGTCCGATGGGAAATGAGATAAAGAGCGCCAAAAAGCCTATTGTTAGGGATATTTGCCCGCCATATAAAAGTCTGGAAAAATTGTCCCGACCGTTAATATCGCATCCGAGAAGGAAAAGTTCCCCTCCCTTCTGCACTCCAAAAAGATGCCTGTCTGTGGGGAGAATTCCTAAAAATTTATAGCTGAAATCCCTGGGAAAAAGCTTTAGATAATACCTCTTACCCCTATCTTCTTTGAACTCTGTCTTTAGCGAATTGGCATCAAATGTACGTACCCAGTTGTACGTATACGGTCTTGATAACTTTCCTTGAGGAGTTATGTAGTAAATATTTGAAGGAGGAGCATACGCCAAACTTCTTTGAGAGTAGTCTTTTGGGTATATGGCGATGAAATTTGCAAGAGTAATCATTAAATACAGCACAAAAAGAACGCATAATGCCACTATGCTTATTTTGTCCTTTAGAAATTGCTTAATGTTATCCTTCACTGTATTTTTACCCTCGGATCCACAAACTTTAAAAGAATGTCCGCAAGCATGTTTCCTGCAACAAGCAAGACTGAACCTATCATTAGGCTTGCCATTACCAGATTGATATCAGTCCTTAACACTGCTTCAAGAATCAGCCGTCCAAGTCCGGGATATTGAAAAACGTATTCCGTAAGTGCCGCGCCGCTTAGAAGGGCTGCAAACTCAAAGCCCAAAAGGGTTACTAACGGGTTAATTGCGTTTCTGAGGGCATGTTTTACAATAACTTTAAAATTGCTCAAACCCTTTGCCCGTGCAAATTTAACGTAGTCACTGTCTAAAACATCAAGTAAGTTTGCCCTCATCTGTCTTGCAAGTCCGGCAAGAGATATAGTCGCAAGAACAACGGTAGGTAAGATAAGGTGGTGGGCCACATCGAGAATTTTTTGGGTAATAGTCATAGAATAAAAGTTTGCGCTTGTAAGGCCGCCTATAGGAAACCATCCTGTCTTTTGTGCAAATATAAGAAGCAGTATTGCGAAAAAGAACGACGGTATTGCCATACCGACACTCGATAGCAGGGTCAAAACTCTGTCAAAAGCAGTCCTGTAATTTAATGCGGCAATTATTCCTATGGGTATTCCGAGTAACCACGTCCAGAAAATTACATTCAAAGAAAGTAAAAGGGTATTCAGGGCGCGCTCTTTAATCTTATCTGCTACGCGCTCACCTGTTACCGAGGTCCCCATATCACCCTTTATAAAGCTTTTTGCCCAAAGTCCATACTGAACCCATATGGGCTTATCCAGCCCAAGACGCTTTGTCTCATGCTCAATAGTCTCTTTGGAAATGGCAGGATTGAGCTTTAGCTCAGCAAGTGGGTCAACGGGCGCCAAGCGTATTAGAAAAAAGCTTACCAGGGAAACTATAAAAAGTATCGGTATAGTTTGAAGTATGCGCCGTATAATGAATACCCAAATGCTCATAGGACAATACTACAACAAATTTTTTATTTTTGCATTTGCCTGTGTGGCGAGTGAAGACGGTATACAAAAACAGCCCCTATGTGGGGCTGTTTAAGATATTTTTTTTCTAACTAAGCAATGTACTTAACCTTGCTGCCGTCTTTATCATAGTCTGTTCTTTCACCTTTTTTGTTTATAACGGTTGCGCCCAACTCTCCGTGATGTATAGTCATGCAGCCGTTTTCTAGGTTTACGTTTACATCGCTATTGTTAACATTTTTGTCAGGCCTTATGTTTAAGAATTTTGTTTTTTCACCCTCTTTAGGCTCTTTAAAGAACATATCACATGTTTGGTTTCCGATAACAATATATGTATCATCGCCGTTTTTTTGGCGTGCTTCTTGTATCTCAACGCCGTTGGGTAAAGTTACTCTGGCTTCCATTCTGTCCGGAGACTGTTCTTTTAATTCCGCATCGCTTAAATAGCCTGCGTAAGTCACTGCAGTCAGTAATCCCGGCATTTTCTGAAGGACCGCATCAACTTTTGCATTCACAACTTCGGCATTTTCAGTAGTTCTTAGATTTGCTCCTCTGAAATTTACACTATTTATTGCACCAATTGCATTCATTTTCCATTTCCTTCCCTGTAATATTTTTGATGAATATATAAAGTTTGCGGAAAAGAAAAATTGTCAAAGGTCAGGGTTTTATTAAGAAATATAAATGCATTTTAAAACGAACCATAAAGCACAGGAAAAGACTAAATACCAATATTGTTTTAATTAAAAAGATTGTTCAGTCTTTCTTGTATTTCTTCCTGATTTATTTCACCCGTCACACTATTAACGTCGGCTGCTATTTGATAATATTTTGCTGCTTCAACTTTTTCACCTTTGATAGCTAATGACCGCGCAAGATTATAGTATGCCAGAGCGTAATTGGGGTTTATCCTGATTGCTTCCTGAAAACAGTCAATCGCTTTTTGAATATGCGCCAAGTCATCCAGGTAAATTACACCAAGGTTATTGTATGCAATGTCGTAGTCAGGCTCGTATTTAATGGAGAGTTCATACTCTTTTATACCTTCCGAAATGTCACCCATGCCCCAGTGCAAATACCCCAAATTACAGTGTATTTTACCGTTTTGAGGATCTAACTCCAATGCCCGCCTGTATACAACAAGGGCATTTTCGTAGTCTTCTTTATCGTAGAACGCACTTCCAAGGCTTATGTATATGTCAATTTCTTTTGGTGTCAAAGAGTGCGCTATTTGAAAGGAAGAAATTGCCGCTTCTATGTTTTTTGTAACATTTTGTTCTATATAGCCAAGGGTTTGTGCCACAATGCTCGTCCAGTCATGATGCGGGTTCAGGGTAATCGCAGTTTGATATCTGGCAATAGCTTTTTTCATCTCACCTTTCATGAAGTATAGATTAGCAAGATTGCTGTGCAATGTTGCGTTATTCGGGTGAATTTGAATAAATTTTTGATAAGTTTCAATTGCGTTTTCATAATCGCCCAACTCTTCATAAGCCTGTGCAAGACCCGCATAAGCAGGCAAACACAAAACGTCAATCCACTTGGCCATTTTGTACTCGACTATAGCTTCATCGTGGCGACCCACCGTTCTGTATACGTCCCCCAAAAGACAGTACAGCTCAGTAAAGCCCGGCAGTTTGTCTATAATTTTCGAATAAACCTCAATAGATTTCTCGTAATCTTTAACTGCGTAATAAGCAAAACCTTCAAAGAGCTGCGGAAGCGCCGCAAAGATTTTAAGCTTGCGGCAGAAAGACCTTATTGCCTCCTTGTCAAAGGGCAGAGTAATTACCGATAAGAAAAACTCCCACCAACTCAACATTTTTGTTTTAAAAGAGGAGAAAAATATTACCCTTAAAAGCCTGTGTCTGAGATAGTGTATTCTTGAAGACCTAAAAAGAGTGTATTTGAGCGCTTCTTTTGTTTGCGCCAGAGCGTCCGAGTATCTGTCTTTTTTCTTTAAGCACTGTGCAAGCATATAATGGCACTGTGCCTTATCTGCATTGTTTTGGATTGCAAGATTAAGATAGTTAATTGCCCTGTCTAACTCGCCCTTATGATAAAATGCAAAACCTATTTTATAGTAAATATCGCCGTTATCTATAAAACCCTCAAGCGCTCTTTGATATTGAGTGATTGCTTCATCAATATAGTGCTTTGCCTGATATACATCTAAATGCCAATCCATATAAAGGTCGCCAAGACGCAGATTTAGTTTTGTATTTGTAGGGTCTTTAATCAATACAGACTGACAATACTCAATAGCCTTTTGGATATCTCCCTGCTTGGTCATTTTTGTTATTCTTTTGTTTATTTCTCTTATGTCTGTTTGCATTTAAGTTAGCGCCCTTATACAGAATCTTACAATTTTATCTTGGTCATGTTCATTTATTTCAGTGAAGTTTAGAGCGTATATGTTGCCTTCAAAGACTTTTACTACTTGTGCCAACGCGCTGAAATCTTTTGAAAAATCATCCTCCTGAAATTTTACCTCAAAAACTTCTCCCGGTGTAAATACTTCGTTTTTATCGGGAATAATTCTCAAGCCCCCTCCGCTTATATCCTGAGTTGTTGCTCCGATAAGTTCCCCGTCTTTTTTGACAAATACTCTTATTTTTGCGTTTGCTCTCACAAACGACCTGTTTTGCGGGTCGGAAACAGCGGGGGCGCTCTCAATATGCAGCTCCCTTCCGGAGTTCAGCACCATAGATTTCATTTTTTTAATGCCCGCAGAAGTATGGACAGCCACAAGTACCTCATCACCTTCTTCAAGTTTGGATATTTGCCCGTCATAAACCTTAGACCACAAAAGCTTTATTCTGTCAGGTTCCGCTTTGTCGATTATAGCTTCAGCCTCACCTATTTTGGGAGACTTAAGTATAACTATCTGTCCTTTTGCTGCTTCTTTCATATATTACCGATTCTAAAGGATAATTCCTTATTGTGCAAATGTATTAAGAATAGAAAGCCAAAATACTAAAATTCCATAAACTCTTTGGGCGCAAGTATTGTTGCAACAGAAGGTCTTGTGAAATATTTCCTTGCCATATCCATAACGTCTTGTGCCGTAACGGAATTAACTTCTTTCTTGTACTTTTCCTCATACTCTGTCCCAAGGCCGAGTATGTAGTCGTATCCCTTTGTGCTTGCTATATGCATATTTGTTTGCGAAAAATACTCAAGTCTTCCCAGTACATTTTCTTTAGCACCCTGAAGCTCTTCTTCGGATATAAGTGTTTCCTGAAGTTTTTTAATTTCTGCCATAAAGCCGTCCAGAGACTGTTTTATATTTTTCGGACTTGTGGCAATGTATATATTCCAAATTGCTCCGCGCTCAAGAACTTCATAACTGCTTCTAACCGTATAAGCTAATCCCTGCTTGTCTCTCAGCTCGTAAAACAACCTTGAACTCAGACCGGATGCACCCAGTAGATTGTTTGTAACTATAATTTTAGCGTAATCTTCACTATATAAGCTTTCTACTACCCAACCCTGTATTATTTGCGCCTGTTGGGCATCATTTTTAACCATTTTCACCACAACATCTTTGTCAAGGGCTTGTACTTCGGGTATGCCATAAGAATAATTTTCCGGATTTTGCATTATACTTAATTTCTCTGCAATTTTTTGTGCTGTTTGCTCCATGTCCTCAAAATCTCCGACAATTGAAACAACTTTCTTGGAACTTCTTAGTTGTTCCAAAATTTCAAGCATGTCTTCTTTCTTGATTCTATCTAATTCATTAAGTGTTTTTGTAGGACCGTTTTCATAGTAGTGGCCTTTAAAAATTTCTCCTATAAAAGCGTCTGAAGCTTTGGTTTTTGGCATATCAAGCTCGGAAGTTATCTCCCCACGAATTTTATGAACCTCTTTTTCAAAATCGTCAAAGGTTGAATTTTCGAGTAAATCTGCCAATATATCTAAGGCTAAATCAAAATCTTCATTCAAAAATAACGATGTAACGCGTATATAGTCTTGTTTGGCTTTAGTTGTTGTCTCAATAGCATTATTTTCCAGCTCTAATGCCAAGTCTTTTGCAGAACGCTTTTTTGTTCCCTGCAAAAGTAGTTTTGCAAAAAGAGAATAAGCCCCTGCGTACTTTTCGGGCTTGTTAATCGAAAAATAACAACAGACAGCAGTTCTTGGAGTGAGTTTATTGTTTTGAATTATCACATCTACATTATTGCTTTGTATTAATTTCATTAATTCACCTCCAAATGTGCTGTTTTTGGTATCAATACGCTAACGGAACACAAGTCGGGTGACAGATATTTTACAGCAATCTCTTCCAAATACCTTGTGTCAATTTCTTCAAGAAGTCTCTGATAGTCGTTTATCATATTCAAATCTTCGCAAACTGTCATGTAAAATCCTATTGAGTCTGCAATGTCCGAAACTGTTTCGGCGTCTTGGGCAAACTGAGCCTTTGTGCGCTTTTTTGCTTTTTTAAGTTCCTCTTCGCTTATCTCATTAAGTCTTGAAAGTTCTTCTTTAATCTCGCGCAGAACGTCATCTTTTTTTGAAGGCTCAAAATTTGCATTAACAAAGAAATTCTCTCCGTCTTTAAACTGGTAATGCGCTGTATCAAGTGCGTAATAGTGGGGTTTTTCGGCTTCTTCTATAAATCTGATATTAAGCCTCGAGCTTTTACCGTCTCCCAAAATTATGGAAAGCAAATCAAGGGCAATGCTTTCCTTGAGGTTTTTTGCACTGTCGGCCAAAAACCCGAACATGGCATAAGCGGTATTTACTTCGGAAGCTTGCTCAATGTACGTAGGTTCTTCTATTCTTATCTCTTTTTTATGGATTTCATTCTCTGTCTTTTTTGCGCGCTTAAAAGTAAACTCTTTTGAAACTTTTTCAAGCACATCTTTCTCATTGAAGTCTCCCACAACTATTGTGGAGATATTTTCAGGCGTGTAATGTGTTTCGTAATACTCCATAATAGAATCTCTGGGAATGGTTGAGATAATTTCCGCGGTACCAATGACGTCACGTTTATACGGGTGTTCTTTGTACATAGCACTGTTGAGTTTATTGTATACCTTGCTCCAATTTTGGTCTTGGCGCATTTTTATTTCTTCAATTACCACATAACGCTCCCTCTTGTCTTCGGGAGGCTCGCCGTTTATATCAAAAGCAGGGCCTATCTCATCATCGGGGATGGTCGGGTCTGTCATCATATCGGCATGCATCTTGATTGCAAGATTGAGGTGTTCTTTTGTAATGGTCACATAATAAAATGTATAGTCTTTCCAAGTTGCGGCATTAATTATACCGCCCTTGGATTCCAGTATTTTGTCAAACTCACCTGCTTTATACTTGGTTGTTCCCTTGAACATTAAGTGTTCTAAAAAGTGCGAAACACCGTTATTGCAGGAGTTTTCATTAATAGAGCCGGTTTTAACCCAACTTGAAATGTTAACCATACCACTTTCTTTTTTTGCAAGTATTACTGTATGACCGTTTTCAAGGGTATACACTTTAACCGGTTCTTCCAGATACGGATATTTTACCTGATTTTCTTCTCTAATTTTAACCATCAATCTACCTTTATTCTGTTTTGTTATAAGTCGGGCCTGAGCATCTTGGCTCCGCCTAAATATTGGTGCACAATTTCGTCTTGTTTTTTATCTGTATTAACTACTAACATAACTCTTATGCATTTTTCTATTGCACCTTCGACATTCATTTCTTCATAGCACATCATCGGTACATTTCTAAAGCCGCATTCGGTACGTGCAAAAGCCGCAGGGAATGCTGCATTTATATCTTTCGTAACAGTAAAAATCGTAAAAGCAATGTCTTCAAGGGATATTTGATTTACATCTAAAGTGGCATCCAAAAGTTCTTTCACTGCTTTTTTAATCTCTTCTTTAGTATTGGAAGTAATGGTAATTGCCCCTCTTATTCCTCTCGTCTTACTCAAACTTGTCCCCCTTTTTTATGCCGCTTCCGAGACTCCAACTGTAAGCGCTCATCGTACCCTTGCCTTCGGGTTTGATTTCTTTCAATACAATCGCTCCGTCGCCGCATTTTACTTTTATGCCCTCTTTTGAAATATCTATTATTTCGCCGCAACAGGTACTACATCCTTCATGTGGAACTGTGGCAGACTTTATAAATTTAATTATTTTTCCGTTGTAAAGTCCCTGAGTAGTGTAGTTATCCATAAGAGCCCTTATTTTATTGTGGATTTCTATGGCATTTTTCGTCCAGTCAATAATTTTATCCGCTTTGGTAATTTTCTTTGTAAACGTTGCCTCTTCGTGTTTTTGCGCAGTCGGTTTAAGTTCGCCCTTAAGTATTTGCTCAATTGTTTTTTCGATTAATTTTGGAGAACGTTCAGCTATTATACTTGAGAGCTCTTCTGAGTTTATATCTTCTGAAAGCTCTATCTCTTCGCAGAGGCAAATATCTCCCGCGTCCATTTCAAGAACGGTAAGCATAGTTGTAATACCCGTTTTTTCTTCACCATTTAAAAGCGCTGTGCGTATAGGGTCTGCACCCCTGTGCTTCGGTAAAAGTGAAGCGTGTAAATTTATAGTTCCGTATTTTGGAATGTCCAAAACTTCCTGACTTAAGATTTGACCGAATGCAAAAGTTACAAAAAAATCGGGCTTCATTTCCCTGAGCTCTTTTATGGTTTCAGTATTTTTTGAAATCTTTTCTGGTTCATACACTCTTACCTTATGCTCAACAGCAAATTTTTTTATGTCGGAATCAGCTACTTTTTTTCCCCTGTTCGCCGCTCTCGGCGGTTGTGTGACAAGAGCCAAAATGTCATACTTGTCTGACATTACAAGAGCTTCAAAAGATTCAAGCGCAATTTTAGGAGTAGCAAAAAAGACTATTTTTGTCATTTATTCACTCTCCGATTCAATACCCATATCTTTTAAAATCTCTTCTTCCAACTCTGCCTCTTCGATGAGTTTTTCATTCTCAACCGGAGGTAAATTGTATTGTACCAGTATAGTATTCGCTTCTAATACATTTCTGGCATGGTCTATAAAGAGAATGCCGTCCAGGTGATCAAACTCGTGCTGAATTGCCTTGGAAAGCAGCTCGGAGTCTGACTCCAATATAAATGGTCTGCCATCTATATCTAACGCTTTAACTGTTACGTTTTTATATCTTCTTACATCAGTATACACTTCCGGAAAGCTTAAACATCCTTCTTTTGTACACATAGCACCTGACTTTTTAATAATTTTGGGGTTGATAAATACCTTGGGGTTCAAAGCTTCATCGGGTTCGGAGATGTCTATAACAAATATCCTGAGGCTTTCGCCTACTTGCGGTGCAGCAAGACCTACGCCGTTTGCCAAATACATGGCTTCTAGCATATTGTCAACTAACGCCCTGACTTTTTTGGATATTTTTGAAACTTCTTTTGCCTTAGCCCTCAAAAGAGGGTCTCCGTACTTTAGTATTTTTAACTTGGCCATAGAAAGAGTGTAGCATATTTTAAAAAATTTGTATATTTCACTTGACCGTTGTTTATGCGGGTGCTATTTTAGTAGGGTAGTCGGTCTTTGCGACATTGTGTCAACCAATAAACAGCATTTTCCGACATATTAAAGTCGTCACGGGCCTGTGGCACTCTGCCGAACAAAAGTTGACTAAACGTCAAGTTTTGTGAGAGGTAGGTAGCGCAAGCTACCGCCAGCCCGTTGAAAATCGAATATTAAAGTCGTCACGGGCCTGTGGCGCAGCGGTAGCGCAGGGGACTCATAATCCCTTGGTCGTGGGTTCGAATCCCTCCGGGCCCATATTTATTTAACTTTAAATTGTATACATATTTTAAATATTGGGGTTTATTAATGCAATTTGAAGTGCTTTCCGACTGCCTGTGTCGGGCTTTGTGTTTGAGATGGAGGCTGATTTTGAGCAATTGACTGAAAAGTCCTAAATGTACCATTTTTGCACAATTTTTGCATGAAAAAGTTCGTTTATTTCCCGCTATGAAAAATAATTTGGTATGAAAGCCCCTTACTGCTTGGATTTTAGCAATTGAAGGAATATTGCAAAAATGTGACTTTTGAAATGGGTAATTTTTAGTCGGAAGTAAAGTCGGAAGCAGGCTTGGGGATTGTAATACAGACAAATTAAAACATCTGAGAATATGTCAATACCATAAAAAATTCTCGTTTTTGCTCATATTTTAGAGAAAAAGTACGTATTCCAGTCAACTAATTTGCAAAACTTTTTTAAAATTTGAGTCTATCCCTATGTAAATTTCTTAGCACAAGGCACGGCTTTACCTTTTCTTTGTTTTTACTTTTTCATTGTAAAAATCAATATATTTAGGGTTTATGACATGTTTGTCTATTTTTAACTGTGGCAAAATAAGCATTTGCGCAAGATAATCAAGTCTTTTGTGGCAATTGGGACATACAACCATCATATTATCTTCATTATCATAGCCATCAAATTTTAGTGCTTTTATATGGTGAACTTCTATATATTTTTTACCATTACAAAAATCTATGCCCGTTTCTTGTCCACAAATTTGACATTTATACTCATATAAATATTTTAATTTTCTGACTTTTTCAGGGTCTCTATCGTATTTAGATACAACAGATAAATATTTATCAGGACTAGCCTGAAACTCCTCCGCTATTTTTTCTTCATTAAGTAAATCTTGCCCGGTTATTTCTATATATTCTATACGCTTTTTGACTTCTTCATTCATTTCAGGGTTCCCATAGTACACTGGGGATTGACAAATTAGCTCATATTTGAGCTTGGGTCTTAGACATGCAGGGATTAGATGAGCATTTCCAGCACTAGTTCTGGCAAAATATTTGACATTATTGCCCTTGAGTATCTTGGAAGATTTTTGGGATTCTTTATAAACAATGGCATCATCATACCACCCTATCAATTCAAATCCTTTTTCTTCTGGCGAGGTGGCAAGGAATACAACTTTAAAATTTTCTACTTTTCCATTATTAAAACATTCAGGAAAATGTTTATCTAATCGAATGCCTTTATTACTATTATCTTGGGAACAATATCCAAAATATCCAGTAAAATTATTCTCCGTTCTTTCTTGAAAATTAAAACCTTCATGTCCGTATCCTTTTTCTTTTGGATATTTTCCACCACCAATTATAGGGTCATCATTAATTCCATATTTATCATAGTCATAGTGCTTCATCCAACCAACTATGAAGTATATGATTTTTTCATTTATATTGTAGTTGGGGTTCAATTTGGCTTTTAAAATTTCATTCTCTATTTTATCCTGAGGAATTTCTTCTATGCACAACAGCTTGGAAATTTCGGTTAAAGCCTCTTTTAAATCGATTGGTGTAGCCGCGATTATAGTATTTTGAAAAATTTTGCTTATATCTTTATTTTTAATGGTGGTCGTACTCATGCGAGTTCTTAAATTTTCGGTAAATTTTTTGCTCACCTTACTTTCATGCTTCAAAAGAGGTATGGCTTCATCAGAATTTTTTGGAATAAATTTCCATGATATTCCACCCGATTCATGAGCCAATCTTTTAAATTCATCTTCATTTGCTGGATAAAAATAATAATCATTATTGCCACCGTCTAGACGCTGAGCAGAATAACCCCAATTATTTATATCCTTATAATCTTCCACTATAAATTCCCTTATAAATACAATTGTAAATGCTATTATAATATAAATTATAAATTTAAGTTCTGATACAGTTCATATTTTAGCTGCTCAAACTCTTTTCCATATCTCCAAATATGTTCGGCACCATGGTGCGGCATAAATTTCTTCATCGTGCTGTGATTTATGCTTCGTTTTAGCCTTGAATAGATGATTTTGATTTGTAACATTTCATTTTTGGTATGCTTGGTTAAGTTTTCAGATTTCAAAATTTTTTTTGAAACAAATAATTTGCTTTTATAAAAATAAAGAAAGACTGAGACGTCATAAAATGTTCTGACGCAAGCAATTTTTGGGTTTTTATCAAAATAATTAATTAGTTCTTTTTCTTGTTTTTGGTATAAAGTTTGACGGAAATATTTGTTAAATTCATTGATAACATCTTCGCTTGGTTCTAAAATCAAAGCCGATTTTGTTGAAGTTAATCCGGCACAAAAACATTTAATTATCATATCAATTTCTTCTTTTGTATGAAATTGAAAAAACATCGGCAAATCGGATTTTTGGCTTTGTTTTTTAATGTAAAAATAAGTACCGTTTAAAAAGTTTAAGATCTTTTCACTAACTAATTCTTCTAAAATTGGCTTCCATTCTGTATCATCAGCCAACAAAATCGGCTCAATTTCATCAAGGGTGAATTTGTTTAAGCGTTTTGCGAGTTTTAAAATCTTACCCCTCATTGATTATTCCTTGCAAAATTGTTTCATCGATTACATCAAAATTATTCATCTTTGCAACGTTTTCAACCTTATTAATTAGTTTCACAAGTTGGCGGAACTGATTGAATTTTGGTGCGATAAATTCAATTGCCTCATCTGCAAATTCAACTTCTGAAAGTTCTTTAATTATTTTTTCAACATCAGTTTTATTAAAAGTTGTAAATTTCAAAACCCCCAAAAGCCTGTCGTTAATGTGTTTGTGACGTTTTAGTTTTTGCTCGGCAAGTCCCATTCCAACAAGTACGATTGGAACGCCGATTTTGTCATGTAAATCCCTAACAACTTCAATGGCGGAAGCATTATTGAGTAGAAAATCAATTTCATCAATGACAATAATTTTAGGATTAAATTTCAATTTATCTTCGATTTGCTTGAACAAATGTGAGGATTGATAATAAGGAATTTCATCAAATTCTTCAACAATTTCAGACAAAAGCCAACGGGCTGACATTTTGTGGTTGCAGCGGACATAAATGGCATCGTTATTTGTAACCCACCACATAATAGTTTGAGATTTGCCAAGTCCAAAATCACCGTATACAAGTGCCATTTTGGGTAAATTCGGTGGAGCAGTTTTTAAGGTATCCATTAATTCAACAAACTTTTTTACATTTTTTGTCATCACAAATTGTTTATTCATAAATGCTTTTGTACTCCTCGCTTTCCTGATAGTTGCTTAACCAAACTCTGTCCTCTGAATTTGTACAGCCAACTTTCATTAACCATTCAA
>Ga0153920_1000734_pt1 | contig 13780 bp, 10 predicted proteins | sample TSNJ004MetaG_FD_104713 | JGI IMG/M metagenome (GOLD analysis project Ga0153920, IMG submission 104713) | Attine ant fungus gardens microbial communities from New Jersey, USA - TSNJ004 MetaG | ecosystem: Host-associated > Fungi > Mycelium > Unclassified | place: USA: New Jersey, Brendon T. Byrne...
ATGGTGTGACGGGCGGTGTGTACAAGACCCGGGAACGTATTCAACGCAGCGTGCTGATCTGCGTTTACTAGCGATTCCGACTTCATGCACTCGAGTTGCAGAGTGCAATCCGAACTGAGACTAAGTTTAAGAGATTTGCTCACTCTTGCGAGTTGGCGGCTCGTTGTCTTAGCCATTGTAACACGTGTGTAGCCCAGAGCATAAGGGGCATGATGATTTGACGTCGTCCCCACCTTCCTCCGGTTTATCACCGGCAGTCTCGCTAGAGAGCAATATATCAGTATACCGATATATGCAACTAACGACGAGGGTTGCGCTCGTTGCGGGACTTAACCCAACATCTCACGACACGAGCTGACGACAACCGTGCACCACCTGTCTTGACGTTCTCCGAAGAGCACCCACTGCTTTCGCAGAGGTTCGTCAGATGTCAAGCCCTGGTAAGGTTCTTCGCGTTGCTTCGAATTAAACCACATGTTCCACCGCTTGTGCGGGTCCCCGTCAATTCCTTTGAGTTTCACACTTGCGTGCGTACTCCCCAGGCGGGATACTTAACGCGTTAGCTGCGGCACTGCAGGGGTCGATACCCGCAACACCTAGTATCCATCGTTTACGGCCGGGACTACTGGGGTATCTAATCCCATTTGCTACCCCGGCTTTCGTTCCTCAGTGTCAATTACGGCCCAGTAAAGCGCTTACGCCACCGATGTTCCTCCTGATATCTACGCATTTCACCGCTACACCAGGAATTCCCTTTACCTCTACCGCATTCAAGCTTGCCAGTATCCAGTGCCGAACCGAAGTTGAGCTTCGGGCTTTAACACCAGACTTAACATGCCACCTACGAACTCTTTACGCCCAATGATTCCGGACAACGCTTGCACCCTCCGTATTACCGCGGCTGCTGGCACGGAGTTAGCCGGTGCTTCCTCTGTGGGTACCGTCAAATTTCGTCCCCACTGACAGAACTTTACACCCCGAAGGGCTTAACATTCACGCGGTATTGCTGCGTCAGGCTTTCGCCCATTGCGCAAAATTCCCTACTGCTGCCTCCCGTAGGAGTATGGGCCGTGTCTCAGTCCCATTGTGGCTGATCATCCTCTCAAACCAGCTACTGATCGTCGCCTTGGTGGTCCATTACACCACCAACAAGCTAATCAGATGCAGGCTCATCCTTTGGCACCGGAGTTTTCAAGATACCTATTTCAAGGTAGCTCATATGGGGTATTAGCAGTCGTTTCCAACTGTTGTCCCCCTCCAAAGGGCAGATTTCCTACATATTACTCACCCGTCCGCCACTGTCCAGTTTCCGAAGAAACCTTCTCGTTCGACTTGCATGTATGAAGCATACCGCCAGCGTTCGTCCTGAGCCAGGATCAAACTCTCCATTGTCAGAAAGTTTATGTCCATCGATTATCTCGCTAAAAGATAATCTGCTCGACTTTGTTTGAACACTAACGTGTGTTGTAAGTATAAATACTTACGTTGCGTTAAATTTTTCGCTCACGTATTATGAGTTGCAAGCCTTGCACTTCTGCAAGTCTATTAACTCTACGCTCGCTCGTTCTTGTCCGAATCATTTTTTTTTGTTGAATTAACAAGTAATTGTTGTTGCACTAATAAAATTAGTGCGATTCGTTTTCAGCTATTCTATTGTCAATGTTCAGTTTCAACTATTTGCCTTAAAGCTAATCTTGCGTCTCTTTAATTTTGCAGAACACAAGCCAGATGCTTTGGGGCTAGTTCTTTTTTAAATTAGGCAGACTCAATCGAATCATTTAGAAGCCTAAAACTGTTTTTTGTTTCCTCACCAGTTATTTCCGTTTATCACGGTAATATTCATCTTATATCTTAAATTTTTATTGTCAAGTGTTTTTTGTTTTTACTATTTATTTTATTTAACAAATTTTAACATTTGGAAAAATCTACATATATTTCGGTTTAAGGTTCATTGTGCATTGGGCACATTTATTATCTTAATCCAAAAAAATTTATAAATCAAGCACTTATTTTCATCTTTTTTATAAACTGCCTTAAAAGCGCTTTATTTATAAGTTTCGGGCATTTACAAAAATTCATATTGAGCCTTGTTTTTATATGATGCCTTATTACATAGACGGCATGTTTTTATATTTGTTTCCTTTTTTTTTAAAATTTTAAATAAATTACTTCAACTAAAGGATTTTTTTTTATTCAGGCGGTTTAATAATAGTAATTAACATGAAGTGTTAACTTTCTAATTTATAAATAAAAGGAGATTTGAGAAATGAAAAAAATTTTAAGAAATTGCACATTTTCACTTGCGTTTTTATTAGCATGCTCTGCAACAGCTTTTGCTGATGGAAATGCTTTCACACCGTTAAACTTTGACGACACTGTTTACGGAACACCGGCTAAAACATCTGTAATATCTAATGACCCGGCTATTGGTAATACTAAAATGCAAAGCGCTATTTTAGAACTTGATAATGCTCAGGTTGATGTTAGAAATGAACTTCTAAATTACAAGTCAAAATATTCTGATGTTGATGCGCAATATGTAGCTGTTAGAGCTGAAAGAAAAGCTTTAGGAAAACAAGTAAAAGCAATTGAAAAAAGAATTAAACAAATAGACAAAGCTAAAGAAAAGATTAGAAAAAATATGATTTAGAAAATAAACAAATAAAAAAAGAGCCTGTAACGGCTCTTTTTTTTGTGACTTGAAAGGTATTCAATAATTCTTATTTTATACTATTTTTCACATCTTTGCAATAGGGAAGAACAAAAGAGGGCGGGAAGACAGGTAATCTTGTATCGGCCATGACAGGTGTATCAATATGGCTATTTAATTACCTATATATTCTTATGTAATTCCAGTAGCTTCTGAATACTTTTTTGACATAAGCCTGGGTTTCAGGATAAGGAATTTGTTCAATAAACTCATCGGAATCATTATAATATAATGTGGATTTCCATCTCTGCAGCGAGCCTATCCCGCCGTTATAAGCCGCGATTGACGAAATATCTGCGCCACTTAATGTGCTTTTCAAAAATGCATAATAATGATTACCCAACTGAATATTAAGTTTGGAATTAAATAAACAATCAGTAGAAACCATGCCTAAATTATATTTAGAACTCACTTCACTTGCCGTTACCGGCATCAATTGCATAAGACCGCTTGCACCTGCTGCACTTTGTGCTAAAGGATCGAAATAACTTTCTTCACGCAGTATAGACTGCATTAACGGAGCATTATTTCCTAACTTATCGGCATAAATTTTAACAATATCATAATAATTTAAAGGATAAACTAATCTCCATCGTAAATCGTATTTATCAGGCTTAACCGTCAACTTATCCATTGCGTTTCTTGCTTCAACAACTGATTGTGTATATTCGCCTTTTTTATATAAAACCCAACTTTTAATAAATCCGTCGTCATCGCAAAGTTCACTTATTACATCATAATCACCGAGTTCTACTAATTTTACTATTATATTTTTTCTTGTGTATTTATAAGGATATACTATAGGCTGTTTTTCGATATAGTTTGTGATAATCGGCGTATTTATATGATTCAGCCTTAAATAAGCCCTGTATGCATAATAATTATCAGGGAATTTGGAAATCACACTTTTATAATAACTTGTATATTCATTATAATTATTTGTTCTTTCGTTAATTTTGCCCATCCAAAACATAACCTTCGGAGCTGAAGAAGATGTCATAAATTTATTCAAATGATCTTTGCCTATTTTTTTAGCGCTGTTTAAATCATTTTTTCTTATTTTTTCAAAGAATATATTAGATAATGCATCTGCAGAAAAATTTCCGTCCGGATATTTTAAATACAAATGACTGTAACATGCTTCCTTATCATCCGGAGAAATGTTGCTGCATTTTAAATTCAACAGATAATCCCTGCCTTTTTTATTAGCAATAGTTAACAGATAGTTTAAACTGTCATTTCTTGAGTTGGCTGTTTTTAAATAAATATCTACAGCATCATAAATATCTTGGTCGCTTACGTATTTAGAATATTTAGCAAGCCCTATTTCGGTCATCAGTCTGGCATGCAGATAATCTTTTAACACATAAGCATTTTTAACATCCAACGCCCACGTATCAGCGGGTTCTGATTTTAATATAAGGCTGCGGGCTTTTTCATTTTCGCCAAACAAATAGCAAGTTCTCGCCATTAACAAATAATCATCTGCGTTAATCTCTTTGGTTAATGTGAGCCAATTATTTACCGTGTTTAAAGCATGCCTGCCTGAAGGCGCATTTGTGAGATAATGTCTGAAATAATTTTCCGCATCTGTTTGTTCGGAAACAGGGAACGGTTTATTAGAGTTTTTATATTTATTCAAAAGAATAACGCCGGAATAATATTCTGAAGCGATTGCATAATCAGTATTAGGATGTTTTGCTAAAATATATTCAAAATGTTTTTTTGCCAGCTTAGGATTTGAATCTATAAGTTCCTGTGCGGCAAGATATTTTGTTCTTAAACTCAACTTATGTCTCGGATAATGTTTAAATACGAATGAATACCTTTTAATTGCGGTATTTTTATCATTTAATCTTCTTGCGCATTCAGCCTGATGATAAATTGCAATAGGTTTTAAATCAGAAAAAAATGAGATTTTCGAAAACAAATAATACGAGTTGGAATATTCGCCGCTTTCATAGTCTTTTAAAGCTTGAGAATAAATACTATCCGTTTTCGCGGGAGATTGATAAATCTTAAGGAAATAAAACCCCGTTGTAAATATAATACCAGCTATTATCGCTCCCGCAATGACTTTTTGTTTGAAAGTTAAATTTATCATTCTCATAATATACTAACAAAAATACATAGAAAAGAAAAATTTTTTACATAAATAATATTATCGGAACCAAACATAATGTTTGGATCATTCGTGCGCCCTTGAATCGCAAAGATAATCTTGAAATTCCACATGCGCGGGTTTTAACCATGTCATACCGGAAGCTATTGTTATAGGAGCATTAGCGACTTAAAAACAAAGCTGTCCGGTATCTTTTTTTTGTTTTAGTATCTTACAACTGTTAGATTCTAATAATCTTTGTAACGTTCATTTTTTCTTTTTTATTGCGATGAAAAAAGAAAAACACGCGACCAAAAAAACGAGTTATCAGGAACCAAAGGTTCCCGAACCCTCCTTGAGCGAAATTTGCTGGTTCGACCTCATTGAAGTGAGCAATTGGTCTTAGCGAAACAACAACAAAGCGAGTGCTGTGTGAGCATAGCGAGTTCACTCGCTCGGGTTGAGCGTTAGCACCAATTAGCGAACGCAGATATGGTCGAGAGCTTCTTTGGGTACTTTCTTGTCGGCACAAGAAAGTACCTATAAAAAATATTAGATGGATACCCATAATATTATTTATGTATTTTACAATAGTATATATTTTATTGACATGACATTTTTGTTATTCTAATATTTAAAAACAAAGAGGAAATGAAGTGAATATCTTCAGCTGTGCCGCAACCGTAAAAGCCGGAACACTCGGAAACATTAGTATTTTGCTACGAGCTATAGCATAATGCAAAAATAAGTTTTTGATGTTGTCCTCAGAAGTAATCCGAATTATAAAAAAGAGGACTTTTTTAATGCAATTAGCAGCACCTGCAAGTAATGCAAGAATAGGCACATGTCCGCATGGACTTTCTCCGGGAGCATGCCCGATATGCAGCGGCATGGGCGGCGGAGGCGGAGGAATGAAGAAGGCTGATTTCTCCGCTAAACCGGGTGAAATGAGCTGGAACGAATGCGCCGCTATCGGAGCGTTTTTGAAAGCTCAGCAAAATTCCAAAATGCAAAGAGAACAAGATGCGCTGAATTTTGCAAAAACAGCTCAGATATTCCAAACAATAATGTTGAATGCAGGACAAAAGATAGCAAATCTGGCACAGATTATTTCAAACACAATGCCGCCTATAATTTCTAAACCGGCAAATTTTATTCTGAATACTATTGTCGGCGGAACATTAAATTTAATAAGGAATATTCCAACGGTTATAACAAATGTAATACAAACAATTTCTCAAAAAATTGCGGATATTTCCGACAAACTTGCTGCGGTAATGGGAGAACTTAAAGCCGCTATTGAAGAAAAAATATCAAAAACATTCAGCGATTTGAAGAAAAAAGTTAAATCATTGTTTGCTATATTTAAACCCTTAAATTCCGACAATAACGACAAGCAAGTCGATGAAACAAAAAGAACATTTGAACTAAAAACTTTTATACATGATTTGTATAGAAAGTTAATTAATGAAAAGGATGAAAATGATGACGAAAATCCATCAACTTAACGACAAAGAATCTCTCAGACAGCAAAGAAATCTGACCCAGTCGCAAAGGAAAAATAATTTATATACAAAAGAAGGCGTTGTGGTGAACTCATTCGTCAAAGACTGCCTCGGATGTGAAAATAACATTAATGAAACATGCGATACCTTGTTAATTTCGCAGGATGCAAAAATGCCTTCAAGATTGAACGAAACTCCTGTTTCAAGAGAAAAAAATCTTGCGCCGATTGCGGGCGCGGCTCTTGGTGTAATGGGAATTATCGCTGCAACTTCGTTTTATATAAATAAAAGTACAGAAGCGGCGTTAACCAATGCGGAAGCCAAGAAATTGCAAGATGTAACAAGAAACGTCAACTTGAGTAAAGAAACACATCAGGTTATTTATCAAATCGTCCACAGTCCGAATAAAAAGACTATTCTCGCGGGAATGGGGGTTTTGACTTTATCTGCCATAGCCTTTATGGGGAAAACTTTCTTCGACGGGTTCAAAGATGTTTGGATAAAGAAAAAAGAAGCTGATATTCAGAAAAACTTGCAAGAGGAGCTAATCGGGATTGAAACGCAATCATTTTCAGGCAAAATGCAAATTATCAGAGGGATGCTTGCTCAAAATGCTATGAAATTTAAAAAATATCTGTCCGATGAAGATCAGAGTAATATTGCATATCAGGGTAAGTACAAAACCTTAGAGAGTGTATCTTTTAAAGGTCAGCATAAGAACGGTAAAGATAGACAACATGGCATGGGTTATTTTTTAATGGGTGCTGCAACAGTTGCAGGTATCGTCGGTTTTGGATTTTTATCTTTGAAATTTCTGTCCGGAACTAAATCTCGAATTAATGCTTCTTTAGGAGAAAAAATTAAGGAACTAGGTGAAATAATAGGCAAGTCTACAGCAGGTACTATGGAAAATGATCAAACCAGAATGATGGATTTATTTAAAATCATTGATGATAAATCTATAATTGAAAAGAATATCAACTCAGCTAACTGGGCTGATGAAGCAAAAAAAGAATTCATTAAACGCGTTAATACTACATTGGATACATCTGTAGAGAAGGCTGAAAAGACAATTGCGGGAAGCGGTGTACCTAAACCTTCATTTAATTCTTTTGTTGATGATTATATTGCATTTTGCTATAATTGGCTTTTGGATACTCAAAACAAACAATTTAAACAGTTATTCTTTGGTATTACAGGGTTGACTGCAGCTACATATGGCGGCAGACTTACGGGTGAAGCAATAAAAGATATTCAGGTTAAAAAGATGAATGCGCAAACAGAGGTCAATTTACAAAGCAGACTTGTTTCAACTGAATTAAGAAACTTTAAAGCTAAAAAAGATGCTTCCATTCAGCCTTTGATTCAGGATTTTTATAAACAAGCAGACTGCGGCAAACCGAAATCTGAATTAAAAACAATGGCGGAAAATATACTGTTTGAAATCAAAAATGGTCCGCCATTCGTATATTCGTAAGTAGTGAAAGGAAAAAGTATGACCACACAACCAATACAATATATTCAATATAATTCACCGTTTCGAAATAATACAGCGGATATACAGCATCCGACTCATAAAAGAAATTATCATATCTTTGATAATCAAAAAGTGGATTCTTTTGTTAAACAAAAAGAGAATGCTCTCCCGTATCTTTCTGAAATACTTAAACATTCTCAAAACGAAAACCAAATAATAGAAACCTTATATATATTAGACAGAATGATTGATAACAAAATAAAGGGTATTGATAAATTGTATCCCGTTTTATCAAGATTCAACAATACACAATCCCCCAATATACAAACATTTCTTGCCGGAATTTACAGAAAAATACAAGTTCCCGACGCATTCGGACCTCTGGTTAATATGTTAATACAGAATTCTATAAACCCTAAAACTTCATTTTTCGACCCGAATGAGGAAATAGGCGGCGCAATTTTAAGCTATATATCTGATAGATTTAGGAATTAATTTAACAAATAAAATCAATCTATAACTAGAATACCGCCAATTATTAAATCTCAAAATGTTACAACTTTGTAACATGATTAAAGACATGTTTAAAGTTTTTTTCTGTATATGCCGTCATGTAAGACAGATGTAACTTTATGAAAGGAAAACAACAGCAATGGGAATGTCAGCTTCAGTGCTAAGAAATCATGCTCTTGTGGCAAGAAAAACCAATGTTGAATATGAAGGACAACAGATCAACCAGCAAAGAACTACTTTAGCTAACCAATCTGCTAATTACTATAATCAATTGTTGGGAATGACTGTACCGGTTCCTCCTTCTGTCGACAGTTATACTAAAGTTGTTTATTCTTTCGAAGATGGAGCTTTAACTAACTCTTTGACTGCTTTAATGGCGCAGGCAAATGGTAAATTTACAGTTAGTTATTTAAGAGCCTGGACTGATGATTTTTCTCCGGTATCGGCTTCTACAAGTATTGTTACAAGAAACGACTCAAATAATTACAGCATAGGCGCTGCAAAATTACGTGAGCTCGGCGAAGCTATCAGTGAGTATGACTTTAGCTATAAATATGTAGACAACGGTATAACAACGGTTGTTACAAAAGATCCAAATGATGATCAATATTATACTACTGATGAAAATGGTAATAAAACTTTATTCACTATTAGTGATCCTACAAAATTAAGTCAAAATGCATATACAGGCAATGATGCTTATCTTAAAACCTTAACCCCTGATGAAATTACAAAGTTACGGGAAGAAGAACAATATTACAAGACTATGTTAGAGGATAAGTATGGTGTTGATTCTAAAGGATGGCTTGTAAGATATGTGGAAAATTCTTCTACAGGTAAATATACGCCGTATTTCTATCAGGCATCAAAAGTTTTCAACAGTGACGATGGCGGCAGCGCTATATACAGTGAAACAGGTTCTTCGCAAAATAATATACCTTGCTATACAATCGGAAGCTCTAATAAAACAGAAGAAGTAAAAGCAATAAAAGATTGTGCAATTGAAAGAGACAGCACCGGAAGATATATTAATATAGCATTCCCTGAAGTGGATGAAAACGGTGAAGTAATTAAAGATAGCAACGGAAATACTGTATATGGCGCAACATATGCATTAACAACCAATACTATTACGGATCAAGATGCTTATACCGATGCAATGAACCAATACGAATATAACAAATATGAGTATGATCAATCAATTGAAGAAATTAATGCCAAAATTGCTATCATTCAACAACAAGATAAGAATTTAGAACTAAAATTAAAACAATTAGATACCGAGCAAAAAGCTATTTCTACAGAAATGGAAGCATTAAGTGACGTAATCAAAAAGAACATTGAATCATTCAAAGCTTTCGCATAATAATATATCAAAATTCGAAAGCAAAATAAATTTTCCTTTCCCTTTTTCCTATTGATTTTCCAACGACATGCAAATGTCGTTTTTTTTTGCCCAAACAGAATGTTTGACTAATTTGTAATATCGTAACCAGTGAACCGATCAGCAAAAAGAAGTGGAATGTCATACCGGAAGTGACTGTTTGTTGAGGCGAAGCCGATTTACAAACCGCACTGTCCGGTATCTCCTATAAATTCAAATTTTTTAAATTGGAGATCGCGCAACTTCTTGTTTTTACAGCTCATTACTTCGCCTCAAAACAATGTCGTGCGATGACATAATAGACAGCACATGTCATTGCGAGGCAGGCGTAAGTCCGACAAAGCAATCCAGCCCTAAGTAGTTGAAGAGTTGAAAGGTTTCCCTCTCCTTACAGGAGAGGGAATCTACCAAACATTATATTTTATCTTTCCTATAATTACAGTTTATGATAATATAACGACATGAGCTTTAATGAACAATACCAAAAAATCTTAAATATTGTAAAAGACGATATTGAACAAATTAATAAAAGATTAATTCTGCATATAGATATTAACGAACCTATAAAAACAAATCTTTTAAATTTTTTAACCGCTCCGTCAAAAAGAATTCGTTCTTTGTTAGCAATCCTATATTTGAAAGCAAATAATATATCTATTAAAGAAAAACATTATGATTTTTTGACCGCTATTGAATTAATTCATAACGCGTCATTAATTCATGATGATATCATTGATGAATCAAGCACAAGACGTTTACAAAAAACCCTTAATACAGAGCTTGGCAATAAACTTGCCGTAATATCAGGCGATTATTTACTTTCTTTGGCAATGGCAGAAATAGGTAAATTAAATTCATTTGAATTAATAGAAATACTTTCAAAAACACTTGAAAATATGTGTAAAGGAGAAGTATTCCAACAGATTAATAAATTTAAAATTCCTTCCTTAGAAGAATATCTCCTTAAATCAGAACAAAAAACAGCAAGTCTCTTCCAGTCTACACTTACAGGAAGTATTTTAATAAATGATTGCAATACTATAAAAAATACCTCGGAATTCGGGCTGAATTTCGGGCTTGCATTTCAGATTAGAGATGATTTGAAGAATGTTATATCATATTGCGAAACCAAATCAATCAATAGTGATATTTCTGACGGAATATACAATGCACCGGTAATTTTTGCGGGAAATATATATGATTTAAAAGCCGGTATTGAAAAAACTTACGGTTTGTTAAATAATTATATAGATAAGTCATTAGAACTGATAAAAGATTCTTTAGAAGAAAATCAATATACAAGAACAATAATGGAGCTTTTAGAATTAATTAGAGATGAATAAAGAAAAATTATTAAAAACATACGAAAAATATAAACCGCTTATTAAAGAAACCGTTGAAACAATTATATTTGTTGTTGTAATGGTCATAATAATAAGATTTTTTGTGGGAGAAATCAGGTGGATTCCGTCCGGTTCAATGAAGCCTACTCTTATAGAAGGTGACAGAATATTTGTAGAAAGATATTCACGATTTTATAAAACACCGCAGAGAGGCGACATTATGGTATTTTATCCGCCGTTTGAAAAATTGGAAAACTCTCCTTCTAAATTATTTTCGAGACTTACAGGTTTTTTCTGCAAAGATATAGCGTATATAAAAAGAGTTGTAGGCTTACCTGGAGATAAGATGGAAATTAAAGCCGATGCAACAGGAAAATATACCGTTTACATAAATGATAAAGCTTTAGATGAACCTTACATTAAAAGTCAATATGACTACACGCCTTGTATGCCGACAATGTATTGCGGTCCTATGGTTATTCCCGAAGGTAATTATTTAATGCTCGGGGACAATCGCGGCAATTCACAAGACGGAAGATACTGGGGATTTTTACCGGAAGACAGATTTATAGGTAAAGCCGTTTTTTTATTCTGGCCGTTTAACAGAGCACAAAAATTAAAATAAGTAATTACATAATTAATGTTATCGGAACAAGACATGTCATTCTGAACTTGATTCAGAATCTAGCCATGCTTCTTTTCTAATGATTTTTTGTAACGTTCATTTTTTCTTTTTTATTGCGACGAAAAAAGAAAAAACGAACCAAAAAAGAAAAACACGCGACAAAAAAAACGAGTTATCAGGAACTACGTTCCCGAACCCTCCTTTATTAATATAGATATGGTTGAGAGTTTTTGCCCTACATTTGTACCGACAAAAGTAGGTTTATAAAATATTAGATAGGTACTAATAACATTAATTATGCATATATAAGATTTTGAAACAGTATTGAACTTTCCTTTGCAGTTGGTCTTTGTTTATATTGTTAACAATTGTAACAAAAATAACGACTTGTGAAATCAGTCATTTCCAAAATACTTTATATATACAAGAGTAACTAATATAAGGAGAGACGAGATGACTTTTTTAGCCATTGACGCACAGAAAAATTTATTTACTATGCAAAGAGGACAACTGGCATACGAACAGTCTTTAATTATGAACCGAGCTAATATTATTAGCAGAGAAATGGGTCAGTATGCATCCTATTCAGAGGCTGAATATGGTGAAAATCATAATTTAGAGAATGACGCTTATTATATACAGTTGCAAAAAGAAAGTGATTACCTGGAAACAAGACAAGATTCGTTAGACACTCAAATCACATTATTGGATCAGGAAATTTCAAGTATGAAGCAGCTTGTTAATAACAACATTAAAAGTTCTTGCAGCTTGAACTTAATCGGCGGATAGCGAGAGTAAACTGAAAATGTAGCCGGTTGCGGTTTGGATGCAAATCGAGCAGGACGAAATTTTCACTGAATCTCGAATATTATGGGCCTGGTTTATCCGGTCACCAACTTTTGTATGAGCATCCAAAGTTAAGTTTTTCTCGAAAGTTCCAGGGTGTTGAGCATCAGTGACGTTATTGTCATCGGTCCGACACCTCCTGGGACCGGAGAGATGTAAGAAGCAATCTTAGATACATTATCAAAATCGACATCTCCACTCGTTTTCCCGAATTCATTTTTAAATATACCTACATCAACAACTACACAACCCGATTTTAACATATTTTCTACAATAATTTTTTCCCCTACTGCAGAAACAAGAATATCTGCAGTTTTTGTTATTTGAGCAAGATTTTTTGTATGGCTGTGGCATACCGTAACTGTTGCGTTACGATTTAACATCATTTGTATAAGCGGTTTACCCACAATATTAGAACGTCCGATAATAACAACATGTTTGCCGTCGATTTCTATGTTGTATTCATCAAGCAACAGTAAAATTCCTCTCGGCGTACTTGGGTATACGTAAGGATCTTGTCCCGAGAATAATTTACCGAAATTCTCCGGCGTAAAACCATCAACATCTTTTTTAGGACATATCGCGTTAATAATATTATTCTTATTAATATGCTCAGGCAAAGGAAGCTGAACAAGAATTGCCGTAACAGCTTTATCATTATTTAATTCTTTTATTTTATTTATAATTGTTTTTTCATCTACATATGCAGGATAATGAAACACAACAGAATTTATACCAAGACTTTCGGCTGTTTTTTTCTTGTTGTTTACATAAATTTTACTTGAAGGATCATCTCCGACAACAATAACAACCAGAGTAAGTTTTTTTTCATGCGAATCTATCTGAACCTTTAATTCAGAGAGAATTTTATCTTTTAGTTTTTTACCGTCGAGAATTATTGCCATTTAATTATCCTTATTCTTTTTGTTGAGGGAGATTAAGCCTAAAATAAAATTGTTTAATTGAATTTTGAACTATTTCGGAATCACGTTCCATAGAATTTACTTTTAGGGTTTCATCAAGAGGAATTACGCCTAAAATATCTAAATCATACTTTTTAAGAAGTTCATATACTGATGTCAAATCATAATTTTCAACTTTATTAATAACAACGCCAAGCTGACCGCCTGCCGAGTATTTTGCGCTAAACTCTTCTATACGTTTTGCTAAATGAGCCGATTCATCAGTCGGATTTGCGACAATAATTGTCGTATCTATATCGGTGTCAACTAACTGATTAAGATATTTCAAATCGAACTCGCAGTCAAATATAACA
>Ga0153920_1000745_pt1 | contig 13698 bp, 10 predicted proteins | sample TSNJ004MetaG_FD_104713 | JGI IMG/M metagenome (GOLD analysis project Ga0153920, IMG submission 104713) | Attine ant fungus gardens microbial communities from New Jersey, USA - TSNJ004 MetaG | ecosystem: Host-associated > Fungi > Mycelium > Unclassified | place: USA: New Jersey, Brendon T. Byrne...
ATGTATTGTATACCTTATAAAAGCATCCTATCACAGTTTGAGTAAGCTCTTCGTTTATAAGCATTCTTTGCTTCACACCTTTTTTTAATCCGCGTAAATCCGTTAAATCCGTTAAATCCGCGTTCTTATTCATTCCTGCTGGCCAGCATCAAGCCAAGCTGATCTGCCCGCCCAGCTGGTTCTCCACCTTATCCTTTTCCGTGATAAAGTGGCCTGCGGAAGGAATCTTATTAATTCGGTAATATTCCAAATCATGAGATATAAATTCCTCCGCCGGATATAGCCTGGTCATTTTATTTTTCTTGCGAAGCGTGCATACCTGTACGCCGGTGGCATTTTTTGACGCGTTTACGCTTAATAAAGACGTATTAAAAAGCGCCGCCTTGTCCATATCCCTAATAGCTACAAAGTCCTTGTCCTCAGGTAGCCAATAGATAGCCACAAGCTCGGACTTGCCGGAATAAGCGTTCACCAGCTTTTTACGGTTGGTTTTTGTCGCGTAGCTTGACAGGCTGACCTTGGCTATCTTGCCGTTGGCGAAGGCAAACAGCAAGCTGCCCTCATAATCCTTTGTAGGCATAAGGAAAATTATTCTCTCGTCCGGCTCCATATCAAACAGGTTGTTAAGGTATTCTCCCATGCTGGAGGCTTTGCAGTCCGGTATGTCGTACAGCTTCGACTTAAAAGCGCTGCACTTATTGGAGAACAAAATCAAATCCGCCTTATTACCGGTCTCCAATTCTTGAATGATTCGGTCTCCATCCTTTACCTTCTGCTCGGAGGCGGAACGCAGGGACGCCAAAGAAATTTTCTTCAAATAATTCTGTTCCGTCAAAAACAGCTTCAAGCCGTAATCTTCAATAAATTCTTCTTCATCTATTTCCAGCAGCTCCTCCTGAACCACAATTTCAGTTCGGCGCTCCTGCCCATATTTTTTAGCAACGTCCCGAAGCTGGCGGCAAATCAAGGTTTTGATTTTGCCTTCATTTTCAAGATAAGAGTTTAATTCCTCCAGCTCTTTTATGAGCTTGTCCCTTTCGTTGACCTTGTTTAAAAGATATTCCTTGTTTAAGTTTCTAAGGCGTATTTCAGCGATAAACTCAGCCTGCTCCCGGTTTATGTCAAAGCCCTCCATTAAGTTTGGAATAACCCGGCTGTCCTCCTCAGTTTTACGTATAATCGCAATTGCCCTGTCTATATCCAGCAATATTTTTGAAAGGCCTTCCAACAGGTTCAGCCTTTCATTTTTCTTTTCTATATCAAAGGCTATTTGACGCCTCAAGCAGCCGGCGCGGAATATGACCCACTCCCTCAATATTTCCCTTACGCCCATAGTTCTGGGCTTTCCTTCTATCAAAATATTAAAGTTCGCGCTAAACCTGTCCGACAGGGAGGTCATGCTGAAAAGCCGCTGCATCAAAAGCTCCGGGCGCACGTTTCGCTTTATGTCTATTGCTATCTTAAGGCCATGAAGGTCCGTCTCATCCCGGATATCATTTATCTCTCTCAGCTTTCCGGCCTTCACCAAGGCAACTACCTTATCTATTATAAACTCAATAGTAGTGGTATAAGGAATTTCATAAACTTCTATACAATTATTCTTTTTATCGTAACGGTATTTAGCCCGTAAAGTAAATCCTCCCCGGCCTGTTTCATATACCTTGGCCGCTTCCTCGGCATCCTGGATAAGCTCTCCGCCGGTAGAAAAATCCGGCCCTAAAAGGTACTTGGACAAATCCACATTCGGGTTTTTAATATAAGCCTCAGTAGCGGCGCAAACCTCATTCAGGTTAAAGCTGCAAATAGAGCTGGCCATAGCAACCGCTATACCCTGGTTAGGCGTTACGAGCACATTTGGAAACGTAGTAGGAAACAGCGTCGGTTCCTTGGTGGTTCCGTTATAATTATCCATAAAGTCAACAACATTTTTGTCTATATCCCGGAAAATCTCCTCACAAAAGGAGCTCAGCTTCACCTCGGTATACCGGCTGGCCGCGTAAGCCATATCCCTGGAATAATGCTTGCCGAAATTCCCCTTTGAATCCACAAAGGGATGAAGCAAGGCGTCATTTCCCCGGGTAAGCCTTACCAAGGTTTCATATATAGCGCTGTCGCCGTGGGGGTTAAGCTTCATAGTCTGGCCCACCACATCGGCGGATTTTATTCTGTTGCCCTTCAAAAGCCCCATCAGGTACATGGTATACAAAAGCTTCCGGTGGGCAGGTTTAAAGCCGTCGATCTCCGGTATTGCCCGGGAAACTATGACGGCCATGGCATAGGGCATATAATTCAGTTCAAGCGTGTCGCTTATATTTTGTTTAATTATGTTCTCTTCCGGTCTTTTCTGTTTCTTTGACATATTTTTACACTACCTCGCTCATATCGATGTATTTATGTCCAAACTCTTCGATATGTTCCTTTCTGCCTTTAAGATTATCCCCTTGCAGAAGGTCAAACATGAGCCTTGTCTTTTCCTCATCCTCCGGCATTACAAGCACAAGCTTACGGGTCTCAGGGTTCATGGTGGTCTGCCACATCATCTCCGGCTCATTTTCCCCCAAGCCCTTTGAGCGTTGTATGGTATGCTTTCCCTTAAGCTTGGATACGATATCGTTTTTCTCCTTGTCGCTGTAAGCGAACCAGGTTTTTTTTCCGGAGTTTATCTCGTATAATGGGGATTCGGCAATAAACACCTTTTTTTCATTAATTAATGTAGGAACCAAACGGTAGAGCATGGTCAGAATAAGCGTGCGTATCTGGAAGCCGTCCACGTCCGCGTCGGTACATATTATAACCTTGCTCCATTTAAACTGGCTTAGGTCAAAGGAATTGAAGTTTTTGTTGTGCCTTGTTTTTATCTCCACTCCGCAGCCCAACACTCTGAGAAGATCTATGATCACGTCACTTTTGAATATCCTTTCATAATCCGCTTTAAGGCAATTAAGGATCTTTCCACGTATAGGCATTATTGCCTGAAACTCCGCATCTCTCCCAAGCTTACAGGCCCCCAGGGCCGAATCTCCCTCCACTATATAAATCTCCCGGCGTTCGATGTCCTTGGTTCGACAGTTTACGAATTTCTCAACCCGGTTGTTCATATCCAAGCCGCTCATAAGGTTTTTCTTTATATTTATGCGGGTTCGCTCTGCCGTTTCACGGCTTCTTTTATTAATTAGCACCTGATTGGCTATCTTATCGGCTTCCGCCTTGTTTTCAATAAAATATACATTAAGCTGCTTTTTAAGATAATCCGTCATTGCTTCCTGAATAAATTTATTTGTGATGGATTTTTTCGTTTGATTTTCATAGCTTGTAATAGTGGAAAAGGAATTTGAAATGAATACTAAGCTGTCTTCAATATCGGGATAAGTGATTTTCTTTTCATCCTTTTTATAGAGCCCACCCGCTTTTATGTAGGCGTCAATGGCCGATAAAAAGCCCGACCTCACGGCCTTGTCCGGTGAACCTCCATGCTCAAGAAAGCTGGAATTGTGGTAATACTCCACTTGGTTTATTTCGTTGTTAAAGCAGAAGGCCATTTCAAATTTCAGCTTATATTCAGGCTTGTCCTCCCTGTCCCGGCCGCTTGTCTCATAGGTGAAATATTGAGGCTCCGTAAAGCTGGTCTCTCCCGCCATCTCAAGGATATAATCCTTAATACCGTTTTCATAATAAAAAACGAAGGAGGCGTCCGTTTCCTCATCATAAAGCTCAAAGGTAAGGCCGGCGTTAACTATTGCCTGCCGCTTTAATATCTTACTATAGTATTCCAGCGGTACATTAATATCCGTAAACACATCCCTGTCGGGCCTCCATATAAAGGACGATCCGGTAGACTTTTCCGCCGTCCTTTGTTTCATCAGCCCGCCGACGTTTTCTCCTTTTTCAAACCTCAAGTTAAATTCATAACCGTCGCGGATTATCTTAACATCCATATACTCGGAGGCGTACTGAGTAGCGCAAAGGCCCAGACCGTTAAGCCCCAGGCTAAATTCATAATTATCGCCTGTATTATTATCATATTTTCCGCCTGCGTACAGCTCGCAGAATAACAGCTCCCAATTATACTTTTCTTCCCGGGGGTTATAGTCTACCGGACAGCCTCGTCCAAAATCCTGCACCATTATGGAATTATCCTTGTAGCGGCGCACCAGTATTTTTTTACCGTAGCCTTCCCTTGCCTCATCTATTGAATTGGATATTATCTCAAATATTGCGTGCTGGCACCCCTCCAGCCCATCCGAGCCGAAAATAACGGAGGGACGGAGCCGCACCCGGTCGGCTCCCTTTAAGGAGGTGATGCTTTCGTTGGTATATGTGTTAGTATCTTTTCTGTTTTTCATTCATATGTTTCCTCTCTTGTCTTGTTACAACAGCTTTCTTATGTCACTGAAGGCCACAAACACGGCCAATATCATGAGCATTACCAAGCCGATAAAATGCACCATGCCTTCCTTATCCGGCGGCACCGGCTTGCGCCTTACGGCCTCCACAAACAGGAATATCAGCCGGCCGCCATCCAGAGCCGGCAGAGGCAGCAGGTTAAAAAGCCCTATGCTTGCGCTTAACATAGCTACAAAGGTAAGCACGGTTTTAACAGTATAGGAGACCCCTAGCTTCATGCTTGCGTCATAAGTTTCCCCAATAGCTGTGACTATTCCGATAGGGCCGCTGACATCGGACATATCCGCTTTAAAGGTAAATAGTTGGACGATCCCCTCCAGATTAACCCGGATAAGGAACAGCATTGTATAATAACCGTCGGATATAGTATCGGTTAAGCTTGCCTTTGTATACTCACCTGTGGATTCGCCAGCCGTAAGAGGCGCTTTTCTTTGGGGATAAAACCCCAATATATAGCGATTCTCCTCCTGTATATAGACAGGCACAACTGTTTTATCAAGCAAAGCGCCATCTCTTTTTACTGTAAGCCGTACTTCCATATCCTTAACCGAAGAAAGCTCATAGGACAAGTCGTCATAAATATTTATTTTACGCCCGTTTATCCTTACTATCCTGTCGCCCTTTCGCAGCTGGGCGGTTTCTGCCGGAGAGCCCGGTATGACCTCGTTGATTACAGGCTCAACCATACCGTTGACGGCTGATATTCCGACGAATATTATCAAGGCCAGCACGAAATTCATAAAAACTCCCGCGCTTATTACGGCTATTCTGGCCCATACGCTTTTATTATTAAACGCGCGGGTGTCATCATTCGCCTCGTCCTCCCCAAGCATTTTACAAAACCCGCCTATTGGAAACAGACGGAGAGAATATAACGTATCCCCTTTCTGCACGCCAAAAAGCTTTGGGCCCATTCCGATGGCAAACTCCTCCACCAATATGCCTGCCTTTACAGCCACAATGAAATGACCAAATTCATGAATGAGCACGATTACTCCAAACATCAGTATTGCTATTATTATTGCCAAGCTCTACACCTTCCTTAAATACTCCCTGGCCCACCTGTCCGCTTCCAACGCGTCCTCCAGATCGAAATCATATTTTACAGTATATGCGTCCATAGTCATTTCTATTAACCGCGGAATATCGGTAAAACACAGCCTTCCCTTTAAAAAACCGTCAACTGCTTCTTCGTTTGCGCCATTCAGTACAGCCGGCATTGTGCCTCCGGTTTTAACAGCGTCGAACGCAAGCCTTAGACAAGGAAACTTTTCCATGTCCGGTGGTTCAAATGTCAGTTTGTTTCTGGTAAAAAAATCTATTTTATGTGCGGGCCCTTCTACCCTTTTGGGATATGTCAGGGCATATTGAATCGGCGTTCTCATATCCGGCTCGCCCAACTGGGCCATTACGGAGCCGTCCATAAACTCAACCATAGAATGTATGATACTCTGAGGATGTACAAGCACCTCTATCTGCTCAAGTGAAAGGTTAAAAAGCCATTTTGCTTCTATTACCTCAAGGCCCTTATTCATGTATGTGGCGGAATCCACCGTTATCTTTCTTCCCATTGACCAGTTGGGATGCTTCAATGCGTCTTCAACCGTAACCATCTCCAGCTCTTCTTTCGTTTTATCCTTAAAAGGTCCGCCAGAGGCTGTCAGGTGAATTTTGCGTACTTCATTACCGGAGTTACCCTGCAAGCATTGAAAAATAGCGGAATGCTCGCTGTCTACCGGCCTTAGGGCAACTTGCTTTTCCCTTACCCGTTTCATTATGAGCTCTCCGGCGCTTACAAGAGTTTCCTTGTTGGCCAGCGCAATGTCTTTCCCTGCGTCAATAGCCTTTACAGTGGGCATAAGACCTATATTGCCCACCAGAGAATTAAGCACCATATCGGCGGAGCTTAGAGAAGCGATTATCTCCAGGCCCTCCATCCCATAATATACTTCTATTTTTTCCCCGGCCAGCGTTCTCTGCAGCTTCAGCGCAGAGCCTTCCTCCATTACCGCTACCGCCAAAGGCCGAAACCTTCGAGCTTGACTCTCAAGTAATTCTATATTTGAATGGGCGGTCAGCCCAACGATTTCTATTTCAGGTACGGCTTCCGCCACTTCCAGTGCTTGCGTCCCTATGGAGCCGGTAGAGCCGAGAATCGAAAGCTTCATTAATATCTTCCTAACGTTTATATTATCATTTTATTAGTAAAAGCATTACAAAGTAAACCGCGGGAGCTGTGAACAATACGCTGTCGAAGCGGTCAAGCACGCCGCCATGTCCCGGTATGATCTTTCCAAAATCCTTAATCCCGGTATATCTCTTAATGGCCGAGGCAGAAAGATCACCCAGCTGGGCAAACACCGCTCCGGCAGCTCCGGCTATAGTGCATAGCAGCACAATATTGATATCTTCTAAGAAAAACAGCTTGGAAACAGCAACGCTATATATATACGCCAAAATTACCGCTCCCAGCACGCCGCCTACAGCTCCTTCCACGGTTTTTTTCGGGCTTAGCGTCGGCACAAGCTTGTGCTTCCCGAAAAGCGTTCCCGTAAAGTAAGCAAAGGTATCGCATCCAAAGGCGCAGATAAAAATCAACCAGACAAAGAAGCGCCCGTAAGAATAATGCCTGACTTGATAAACAAAGGAAATCAACAGAGCTACATAAAAAAATCCGAAAAACGCAATAGCGCAATCTATTATATTAATTTTCGGAAATTGAAAGACAAGGACCATCATCAGGGATATTAAAAAAAGAGAACAGATCGCCATTATCCCCTTGGTCCCTTCCATGTCTATAATCATATACAGTATTATAGCGAAAGCATAGCCAAGATAACAAATTAATAGTCTTTTTTTAAACATCGACATATAAAATTCCTTCATCCCGACAATTGCCAGCACCATATTAGTCACCAGGAGGGGAATTCCGCCTGTGTATACCATAAAAATAAGCAAGGGCAACCCAATTAAAGAAGAAATTATCCTAACTGCCAAGCTTTACACCTCGTTCCTTCCGCCATATCGCCTTTCTCTTTGCTGATATACGGCTACAGCCGCTTTTAAGTCTTGTATATTAAAATCAGGCCAGAGCTTGTCCGTAAAGTATAGCTCCGAATAGGCTGATTGCCAAAGAAGAAAATTACTGAGCCTTTGTTCTCCGCTGGTTCTTATTACAAGGTCAGGGGGCATCAGCTCCCATGTATCAAGAAATTTTTCTAATTCCTTTTCATCCAATTCATTTATGCGCTTCAAAGGATTCGTATCCCGCAAAAGCTCCCGCCCGAATTTTTTCACGGCGCGAATAAGCTCATCCCGGCCGCCATAGTTTAAAGCGATCACAACTGTCATGCCTTTTTTATTTTTAGTATAATTCTCCAAAAAATCAATTTTGTCTATCAGGTCGTCATCCAATCGGTCTCTATCCCCGATGACAAGTATTCTCATTTCATTTTTATCCTTGTCATCAATGTATTGCTGGATATAATCCCGCAGTAGTCCCATCAGATAGTCTACTTCTTCCCTTGGCCGGCTCCAGTTTTCCGTTGAAAAGGCATAGACCGTCAGACATTTTATTCCAAGCTTTTCCGCTTCCGCAGCCAGCTTCCGCAGCGCCTGGGCCCCCGCCTTATGCCCGGCGGACTTGGGCAACAAGCGTTTTTTAGCCCAGCGTCCGTTGCCATCCATAACTATAGCCACATGCTGAGGTATGTTTTGTAAATCCAGTTCCGACTTCATGTCGCCTCCTAACCCGTATAAACCGAATTTCGTCATTGCGGGCTTGACCCGCAATCCCCTAAAATTCGGTTAAATATTATGGGTACATGTGCAACCACCATTAGGGGATTGCGGGTCAAGCCCGCAATGACAAGGGTATGGCTATTGCACAGTTCGAAAATTTTGCCATCCCCATATAATTTCCGCATAATTATATAGACATTATATCCTTGTTTTTAGCTTCCACAATTTTATCTATTTCTTCTATTTGCTTATCCGTAAGCTTCTGCAGCTTTACTTCCAATTCCTTTAATTCATCTTCAGTTATTTCGCTTTTCTTCTCCATTTTTTTAAAGGCATCCATACCGTCCCTGCGGATATTACGTACCGCAACCTTGAAGTCGTCGCCCTTTCTCTTGACGTCCTTCGTCAGGGTCTTTCTTCTTTCTTCCGTCAGCTCCGGGAAAACCAAACGAATTACCCTGCCGTCGTTAGTTGGGTTGATCCCCAGGTCGGAGGCCTGTATAGCCTTTTCTATATGCTTTAATAAGCTTGTGTCCCAAGGCTGGATTTGTATTAACCGGGCTTCCGGTATGGTTACATTGCCTACTTGGTTCAAGGGTGTTTCGGTACCGTAATAATCCACAGTGATCTTGTCCAACACATGCGGGTTAGCCCGGCCCGCCCGTATGGTATTCAGCTCACTCTCAAAGCTTGCGATGCTTTTGTTCATTTTTTCTTCATAGGGCTTAATTTCATTACTCATAAAATACCTCCTCTATGCCTTCGGCTATTTTTGTGCCTATTTTATAGGTTTCTTCATTATTAAGGCAAGCCGAATAAATATTTTCCGGCTCACGCAGTTCATATACAAGACATGTCAGCTTTGCTTCCCAGGCCATATTCATGGCGGCAGGATCTATGGCGTCCAAATGGTTTTCCAATATTGCGCTGTAATTCAAGGTTCTATACTTTCTCGCGCCCTTCTCCTTTGGATGCCTGTCATAAACCCCGTCAATATTTTTCGCAAATAAAATGCAATCGGCGTGAAGCTGCGCTCCCCGTAAAACCGTAATGGTGTCTGTGCTGAAATAAGGAAGGCCCACTCCGGCTGCATGTATCACCACTGTTCCCTTGCTTAGATATTCTTCCGCTTTTTCAACAGAAAAGCTTACTGTAAAATCATGAAGCGGAAAAGGCGTCATCACCACGGCTTTAATAGGTTTTTCATTAAGCCGTAAAGCCTCCGACAAATACATAGCGTTCATAACAGTTCCCAGCATCCCTATTTGATCAGCCTTTGTACGGTCTAAATCCAAATACGTTTCCGGAATCTTATCCGGGTCCTTTTGCACTCCCCGAAAAAAATTACCTCCGCCTACTACCAGCGAAACCTCAGTACCCTGTTCCACAATTCGGCCTATAACTTTTGCTATCCTCTTTGCGATATCATCATCAAAATGCTTTTTATCTCCAGCCAAAGCCTCGCCGCTTAGTTTTATTACGACCCTCTTGAACATTTCTACCTCCCTTCATAGCATCATTGTTCTTAATTTATCACATTTTGAGAGAGATTTCCATAGGTACGCAGGAAAAATCCAAACATACGGATACAATATAGACACAATTAGTCGTATAATTAGTCGTATAAGTCTTGACAAACTCTCAATTGTTGCTATACTTCAAGAAAAAAAGGATAACCTTGTGATGGAGATATCACCGCAACTTTTAAAAGAAATAACAGAGACAAAATATTTAACAGCGGAGAATCACTCGCGTTACCGTGTGATTTTGCGCTTTTTTTTCTTAGAATATGAGAAAATTCGTTACTGGCTATACAAGGAAGACGTATACGCTGAGCTTTCACGGCATTTTGAAGGATATACTATGGAGCAGTGCAAGCAGGACCTTGCCGCTCTGACAGATTGGGGCAACATAGCGGCCGTGCAGGATTCCTCAAAGGTAGCAACAGTGGAGGAATTTAAAAACAAGCAATTCAGATATTACTTGTCAGAATATACGGTGGAGATCGAGCGTCTGACGCGAAAGCTAGAAAGCCTTTTTGTGGAAGGCGCGTCGCTGTCGCCTAATTTATTTGAACGGATAAGGCTGGCCATTTCCAAAATACCCTCAACAGATAAAAAGCCTCTTGTAGAAATAGATTCCTGGTGGAAGGACCTGCAAAGTGATTTCCGCCGGCTAAACCAAAATTATCAGGATTATATCAGGAACTTTTACAGCGCAGATTCCGACAGACTCATGAAAAGTCAGGAGTTTATCGTGTACAAGGACAGCCTGGTAAAATACCTGAGGGAATTCGTAAAGGAGCTGCAAAAAAACGCCCCTGCTATTGAAGGGATTATTAAAAAGCTTCCTGATAAAGTGATTGATTCCCTTTTAGCAAAGGTAATCATTTATGAAAAGTCTATCCCCAGAATGGACCGTGAGGTGGATGAAGCCCTTTTCGCAGAAAACGTATACGGAAAATGGGAAAGCCTCAGAGACTGGTTTTTGGGGAAGCCCGGCAAGCTTAGTGAGAGCTACCGGGTTTTGGAGATAACTAATGGCGTAATATCCCGTATATTGCTGAACGCCTCGCTAATATTGCAGATGCGTAACGCCGGAACGAATCGCAAAGAGGATTACAAAAAATATTTTCAATTATTCCTTCGGTGTGAGGATATAAAGGAGGCTCACCGGCTTTCCTCCGTAGTGTTTGGGGCGCCATCAAGGGCAAGCCTCATTGCGGACAGGCCCAGGAGCACAGAAAGCATCACCAGCAGTGTATATGACGAGGAACCCAGCACCTTTGAAATAAAGCCCAGGGTAAGAACTTACCGTCCCAGGTCTGAAAGAAGCGGCTTTGCGGACAAGTCCGCCGAAAAGGAAAGAATGTTGGAGCTCTATATGCAGGAGCTTGAGGAAGAAAGAAAGCTTATAGAGGATTATATATCGGGCAATAAAATTGAAATATCCGCTCTGCCTATGCCTGTCGCCTCTAAGGCCAGAGATATATTTTTGCAGTGGATAAGCGCCGCCAACGCAAGAGGTACGGGCCGCACCGAGGAGGGCAGAGCGTACCGGCTGGAGCTTGACCCGCGCAAAGCATTCTGCTTGCTGGAATGCGACGATGGAATGCTTAAAATGCCCCCATATATATTGGTTTTTGAATAAGGAGAACAGGAGATGAAGGAATTAGACGCATTACTGGACAGACTCTGGATAGTAAAGGAACAGGACAGAGAGCTGTATAACCAGGTAAAGAACGGCATACATAAGGCCAAGCGCTTTATAGAGGAGCTTCTGGGCTACAGGCTGGTTGTCAACAGCAGGCTCATCAAGCTGGAAAAGAAACCGGGTATACCGGAAGCATTTATGGGAATACAAGATTTTACTACTATATTGGATTATTGTATTCTTTGTCTTTTGCTTATTTTTTTAGAGGATAAAGAAGAAGGAGAGCAGTTTGTGCTGTCCGAAATCACGGAATTTATCCGGGCAAATTACTCCGGCATACGGTCGGATAATTCGGATACTGACTACGATGCGCCTATGGAGTTGGATTGGACCTTATTTACACATCGGCAGTCTATGATACGGGTTTTAAAATTTGCCGCCTATATTTATATGATAAAGCTAAACGATGGCAGCAGTGAAGCCTTTTTGCACGATACCTCCAACGAAGTGCTTTATGAAAGCACAGGGGTTTCCCGATATTTTGCCGTTAACTTTTCCCGGGATATAGAAGGGTTTGAGAATATTGACGATTTTATAAACAGCGAGCTTTTGGATCAGGATGCCGACAGAGGCCGCATCAGGATAAACAGGGTATACCGCAGGCTAGTAATGTCTCCGGCGGCATACTGGGAGCATCCAGACGATCAGGACTATTTGTATATAAAAAATCAACGTGGTATGATAGACAATAATCTGGAGAAATATACCGGTGGAAGGCTTCATGTGCATAAAAATGGGGCCTTTTTGCTGTTTAGCGACGAAAAAAGCGCAAAGCGCACCTTGCCCAATACCAAAGCGATTTCAGACATTACGCTTTTTATGTGCAGGCTCATAAATGAAGAAGTACGAAAGGGTAACCTTTTAAAGGAAAGCAATGATTTTATTCTTATAAACCGCAACGCGTTTCAAGCGCTGATATACCGCCTCAGAAAGGAATACGGCTCCGGCTGGAGCAAGGAATACAGAGAGCTTCCATTTGAAAAGCTCTGTGACCAACTTGAAGAATACATGGAAAGCTGGAGCCTCTTAAGGCCGGAAAAGGACAGAATCATAATTCTACCGGCAGCCGGGAAAATATCGGGACATTATCCACAGGATTATAAAGATTATAAGGTAAGCGAAGGAGAAAATGAAAATGAACTGGAAGATAAATAAAATCGGGTTGATTAATTTCTGGCTGTACGACCATGAGGAATTTCAGTTTTCGGAGGGGCGGCTTTTGCTGAGGGGAACCAACGGCTCCGGTAAATCCGTCACTACCCAAAGCATTATACCTCTTTTGCTGGACGGCAATAAAAGCCCTGAACGGCTGGACCCTTTCGGCACAAGGGCCAGAAGGATAGAAAACTATTTGCTTGGAGATAACGACGACAGGGATGAAAGCACCGGCTATCTATACATGGAGCTTACCCGGGGCGAGAGCGGCCTTATTACCGTAGGCATGGGCCTGAGGGCAAGACGGGGCAAGCCGCTGGATTTTTGGGGGTTCTGCATTACCGACGGCCGCAGGATAGGCGTTGACTTTCACCTTTACAAGGACCTGGACGTGAGGATTCCCTTAAGCAGAATAGAGTTAAGAAACGCCATAAGCGGCGGCGGAGAGTTTTACGATACTCAAAAGGAATATATGGCTATGGTCAACCGCCACATCTTTGGCTTTTCGGATTTGGATGATTATGATCAGCTGATACGTATATTGATCCAGCTGCGCTCACCTAAGCTTTCTAAGGATTTCAAGCCGACTGCTATATATGAGATTATGAATAATTCTCTTCAGACCTTGTCCGAGGAAGACCTAAGGCCTCTTTCAAACGCTATCGAGGCTATGGACAACATACAGATACAGCTTGACGGGCTAAAAAGCGCCAAGACAGCTATGGACAGGATGCAAAATGTCTACGGCAAATATAACAGGTTTATTCTCAGCCGCAAGGCCGGCTGCTACGCGGAAGCGTATACCGGCTATACGGAAGGTCTCAAGGCTGTTCAGAATATGAACGCGGATATAGAGGATTCCCGGTCCAAGCTTATCCGGGAAGAGGGGCTTCAGGCGGAATATGAGGCAAAAACGTCCAGACTTACGGCCAGACTGGGAGATTTGAGCGATAATGAGATACGAAAGATGACCGACGAGCTTTTGAGCTTGGAAGAGCAAATCAAACAGCAGACCCAAATCATGGAGGACAAAAGGGCCGTTCATCAGAAGAAGGAGCAGGAATGGAAAAACGGCTCATATAAGAAAAAGGAATTACAGAACCGGTCGGATATGATAGAGGCCGAGATTGAGAAAGCCATTTCTCTTCTTGACGAATTGAACGAGGAAATATTATTTTATGAGCA
>Ga0153920_1000746_pt1 | contig 13667 bp, 11 predicted proteins | sample TSNJ004MetaG_FD_104713 | JGI IMG/M metagenome (GOLD analysis project Ga0153920, IMG submission 104713) | Attine ant fungus gardens microbial communities from New Jersey, USA - TSNJ004 MetaG | ecosystem: Host-associated > Fungi > Mycelium > Unclassified | place: USA: New Jersey, Brendon T. Byrne...
AAAGTCGTAAAAGGGCAGGACGGCTGTTCATTGATGAGAAACCCTCAGCTTGCCTCAGATTTGGTCAAAGCGGCAAAAGACGGAACGGACAAACCTGTTAGCGTAAAATTTCGGTTGGGATATACTTTTGATGAACTGAATTATGTAGAATACGGACAACAAATGCAAGAAGCAGGAGCGGAATTTATCACAATCCACGGTCGCACGCGTTCGCAAATGTATTCGGGCAAAGCTGATTGGAAGTTAATAAGAGAATTAAAAGAAAATATCGATATCCCCGTTTTTGCAAACGGAGATATTATTGACATTGAAAGTGCGATTGAATGTCTGGAGTTATCAAAAGCCGACGGAGTCGCAATAGGACGCGGAATGCTCGGCGACCCGACTTTGTTATACCGTGTGGAACATTATTTATCGGCAGGTGAAAAATTATCGCCGCCGACTTTAGAAGAAAAAATAGAAATGCTTAAATGGCACTTGGACGAAGAAATAAAATTACGAGGCGAAGATATCGGAATTAAATTCACCAGAAAATTTTATCCGTACTATATTTCAGGAATAAAAAACGCCGCCAAAATCCGCGGACAACTGATTACCGAAGACAATTACAAAAAAATCATTGATGTGTTAAGCTCATTAACTTAAAATGGCAAAGGTAACTCCATCATCTCACAAGATCCTAATTGCATTATATTTTCAATTCTTTGTTTGTCAACAAGCATGCAATTGTAAGGTTTAACTTCGCTCAAAACATCAATTAATTCTTGGAGAGTATCTTTATTTTTTGTGTTTGCTGTTATTTCAGTTTTCTTTACAGATCTGCCTAATGCGCTTGATATAGACAAAACACCCGGTCTGCTACGTGAATAAGAATTATCAAATCTAATTGACGTTATTTCAGGAAGTTTATAGTCAAATGAAAACTCACAGAAAGGATTATACTCAAACCCTTCATCAAAATATATAGGACCTGAATATTTTTTTATAGTATTTATAGTATTTTTAATTAATTTAATATCTTCTTCATCAGAAATGACTTTTGACTGCTTAGTAATCGTACAATTACCTTTAAATATATTATAATTAATGACCGGATTAATTCTCATTTCACACTCCATTTTTAAATTTTTAATATTAAAACAGGTAAAAAATAAATTTGTTATTTTTTATAACAAAAATTTACATTCTTTCCGGTGCGGTTACGGCAAGAATATCTTCCAATGCGTTATGAAGAATAGTTTTTACTGCCCACACAAGCGAAACCCTCGCTGTCATTAATTCCTTATCATCGCAGATTACGCGGTTTGAATTATAGAATGAATGAAATTCTGACGCTAACTCCTGAACGTATCTGCAGATTGTATAAACCTGTCTTGCTTCTGCCGAGTTTTTAATTACTGATTTATATTCTTCCAGTTTTAAGATTAATCTTCTTGCATTCGCAATAGCCGGCATTAGAATATTACTGCTGTAATTTTCGATTATATTATTAAGTTCTGCTTGAGTCATAGGCGCAGGAGTTATTTTGCCTGTTTCGGTGTCAACTTTTTCATTTACAAGATTTCTCAATATAGAACAGGCTCTTGCATGAGCGTATTGGACATAAAACACGGGGTTTTCATCTGAATTGGTTTTTGCAAGTTCAATATCAAAATCAAGGGTAGTATCGATATTTCTCATAGACATCCAGAATCTTGTCGCATCAACTCCGACTTCATCAATAAGTTCGTCAAGAGTAACCATGTTTTTACGCTTGCCCATACGTACTTCCTCGCCGTTTATAACAAGGTTAACAAGTTGACCTAATAATATTTCAAGTTTATTCGGATCATAGCCCAGTGCTTCAATAGATGCCTTAACCCTTGCTACATAACCGTGATGATCCGCACCCCAGATATTTATCAGTCTATCATAACCTCTTTCAAGTTTATCTATATGATAAGCAATATCAGCTGTAAGATAAGTGTTTGAACCGTCAGCTTTTTTAATAACTCTATCCTGGTCGTCGCCATATTCTGAGGATTTAAACCATTCAGCACCTTCCTTTGTATAAATTTTGCCGCTGTCACGAAGTTTTTGGACAGTTTCTTCCACTTTGCCTGAATTGTGCAATGCTGTTTCAGAATAAAAGTTATCAAAATGTACTCGGAAATTATTTAGAAGTTCTTTTTGAAGATTTTCCATTTCAGTTTTGGCGAAATCACAAAGAGTAGAAAGGTTGAAATTTTGAAGGGTAGAAATATTATATTCAGAAATAAACTTTTTTGCTACAGGTATTAAATACTCGCCCGGGTAGAAATTTTTTCTCTCTATTTCATCGGTCGGAAAATCAATATCTTCACCTAATTCTTGTCTGATTCTGATTGCTAGAGAATTGCCTAATTTTTCAATCTGGCTGCCTGCATCATTAATATAAAATTCTTGATAGACTTCATGCCCATAGAACTTTAAAAGATTTGCAAGAGCGCTGCCCATAGCCGCCCAGCGTCCATGACCGATATGAAAAGGACCGGTAGGATTTGCGGAAACATATTCTAAAAGAATTTTTTCTGTTTGAACATTTTCCGGCTTACCAAATTCTTTATTTTTTTCAAAAATCTCTTTTATCAAATCTTTTAACAAAGTATCGCCGGCTTTGAAATTAATAAACCCTCCAACTACAGAGTATTCATTATCTTTTTTATCGACATATTCAACTATTGTATTTGCTATCGCCGGAGGAGATATCCTTGAAAAACGCGCTAACGATGACACATTTACTGCAAAATCCCCAAAATCAGGATTTTTAGGTCTTTCAACAGCCAACTGACCTTTTACATACTCCTTCATCTCTCCAAGTTTATTATCTTTAATTGCTTTTTCGATTGCTATTTCTATCTCGTCTAAAAAATAATCTTTTATCATTTTAATTTACTCTCCATCGCTCTTTTTACGATAATTATAACCCAAAAAAATTATTTGTACTATAATATAAATATGTTAAATATTTCAAACGTAATCGACAGACTCCGCGAAATTATGGCGGATGAAACATTAATTCAACTCAAAGATGAGTTGAATAGTTATCACGTTGCTGATTTAGCTGATATTTTTCAGGAATTAAAACCTGAAGAAAGACTTCAATGTTTTAAACTTCTTGATATCGAAAAAGCGGCTGATGTTATGGAATATTTACCTGCCACTCTACAAGTTGAGTTGCTAAGCGACATAGACGAAGAAATGGCTTCAAGAATCCTTACCCAACTTCCTCATGATGCGGCGGCCGACGTATTGGGAGACATGGAAGAAGACGAAAGTGAAACTTATCTGGACAGACTTCCTCACAAATTCTCCGAAGAAGTCAGAGAACTTTTAACATACAATGAAGACACTGCCGGCGGTATTATGAACCCGGTTGTATTGACAGTAAATTCAGATATGAGTGTGCTTGATGTCTTAAATCATATACGAACAAAAGCCGAACATGATAATATGGAATTGTATTACGTATACGTTGTTGATAAACAGAATCACCTGTTAGGTGTTGTGTCCTTAAGAAAACTCTTAACTTCTCCTATAAATCAAAAAGTCGAAGATATAATGATTAGTGATATAGTCAAGTTGCATATTGATGACAACAGTGAATATGTTGCTGATGAGTTTATGAAATATCAATACAATGCTCTTCCTGTAGTTGATTTATACAATAGACTGAAAGGGATGATTACCTGGGATGACGTTCACGATTTAGTCCAGGAAGAAGTTACTGAAGAAATTTACGCTTCTTCAGGTATCTCAACCGAACTCGCAGATGAAGATGAAATCTTGAAAGGTAATATTTTTAACTCAATTCGCGCAAGAACTCCATGGCTTTTTATAACATTAATCGGAGAATTTATTGCTGTAAACGTAGCAAATCATTTCGATCATACGCTTAACGCGCTTCCTATAATAGCAATATTTATGCCTCTTTTAGCCGGATTGGGAGGCAATATCGGAACACAGAGTATTACTCTTATGGTTCGCGGATTCTCAACAGGACAGGTAACTATGAATTCGGCGCTTCATCACATATTCAGAGAAATGTTTATAGGATTATTTATCGGCGGTTTATTCGGAATACTTGTAACTATGGTTACATGGGGATGGAAACATAATGTGGAATTGGGAATTATTGTGGGTCTTGCGATGACGATAAACATGACAATGGCAACTGTTATCGGAACGTTCACGCCGTTTGCCCTAAAATCAATAAAAATTGATCCTGCCGTTGCATCAGGTCCCGTTATTGCAACAACAATAGACGTACTCGGACTGGCTATATACTTTACTCTTGTATCTACCTTCCTGGTTAAGGTAATGTAATATTAAAATCATCAGGTTATTGTATATGCTTTTCAGAAAATTTATATTAAATTTATATTAAATGAATAAAAATAGGTGCTTTATACATGACAAATAATACCGGAGAAAATAATAAAAATACAAAAAATGAACCCCAGAACCCTTATTTAAAAAACGCAAAACGCAGTATTGAAGACCAATCTTCTTTTGTAAGAACATTAAATATAATGTTAATAGTGTTTGTAGGGATTTTATTAAGCATATTTATCCTTGCTGATAACAAAGACTTTTTGGAAGATAAATTCGGCAATGATTCTTTAATAACAAAATTATTTGTCAGTCTTGCCAAAAGTAAAAGTAAAAAAGAACATGCTGAGTTTGCATTACCTTTTGGTTTAAAAAGACAAAATATACTATTTTTAGGTGTAGATGCAAATAATTCCGGTTCAGAAAAAGACCGTTGGTCAAATACAAGATCTGACACGATTATTGTTGTTAATATTGATCCTAAAACAAAATCAATTAATGCAATCTCCGTGCCAAGAGACAGCAAGGTTTATCTTCCCAATAATAAAGGTGTAAATAAAATCAATGCTGCTCATGCACTGGGCGGCGTAAGAATGACGAAAGAAACAATTGAAGATACATTAGGCATAAGAATTGACAGATATATTATTGTTCATGACGATGCGGTCAGAAAAATAGTTGAAGCGCTTGACGGTATTGATTTGTACGTTGAAAAAAACATGTATTATAACGATTATGCAGGGAAATTGCATATAAATCTGAAAAAAGGCGAAAACCATTTAACCGCAAATGAAGCTGTCGGATATTTAAGATTCAGACATGATGCAACGGGAGATATAGGAAGAACACAAAGACAACAATGGTTTATGCGGGCGCTTATTACTAAACTGCAAGAACCGCAAACTATAACAAAAATTCCGGATATAGTTTCTGTTGCAAAAAAATATGTAAAAACAGATATGTCTTTATATGAAATGTCACAATATGCCGCACTTATGAAACAGATTGATTTAGATAAGATAGAAATTGCAACACTTCCGGGAGCTCCTAACAAAAGAGGTTACATAAGCTACTGGATTTTAGATCCCGAAAAAACACAAGAGACTATAAACAGATTAATTTATAGAGATAAAGTCAGTATAAATGATGCTAACCATTTTGCAGCAAGCGTTATGTACTCAAGCGAAAATAAAGAAAACGCCGAAAAGTTGATTGATAATTTAAAAACAGCAGGAATAGAAGTAAAATGCACCGGCTCTGCCAATAAAATGCACACACAATTTATTTCACATTCAAACAAAGTTACTAATGAATATTACAACTGGCTTAAAAAGAAAGCACCGGGATTCAGCGGTATCCAGTTTGTATATGACCCGGCAAATTATTACTGTGCAGAAACAGATTTTACGATAATTCTGTCAGGAAAATAGCAAAATTATATTTGGTGTGCCTGGCGGGAGTCGAACCCACGACCTACACCTTCGGAGGGTGTCGCTCTATCCTGCTGAGCTACAGGCACTTACTTTTTCTTTTAGAAAAAAGGAAAAGTAAGCAAAAAGAAAATCATTATACTGGTTTTTCACTTATTGTCTCTTCCTTTCCTCTTTATTGTTCTTTTGGAAAAAAGACCCGCAAGATTTTACTTCTTGCTACTTTCTTATTAAAAATTTTCTCTAACCGGTACTCTGCCGCAAGATTTGTCTTCATCGCAATAGCCTAGCCGTTCGCATTTTGGAACTAAGTATTCTTTTAACCATGGTTCTTCTGCGATTAATACTTCACACATCTTTTTAACTAATAGTCTAATTTCATATTGTGCTCTTGTACAGAGTCTTAAATTTGCAAGATGAATCATTTCTCTCAAGTTCAAACTCGCAACCATAGAACTTGCAGCAGCATTTGGGAGAACGAATCTTGCATCTTCCGCAGGAATTCCGGCATCCACAAAATCCTGATATTGATTAGAAATACTCTCCATGAAAGTAACAAATTTTTCTTTTAATTCGGGATTTTTTTCAATGGTTGGAGGAATTATATAATCAAACTGACCTTTTTCTTTAACATAACGCTGTGATTTCTGCGAAAAAGACATATGTCTGTGGCGCACCAATTGATGAGTACATGCGCGTGACACATTTGATATTGCAAAACTAACCTGAATATGCTCAATTGTTGAATAATGACCTGATGAGATAACTCTTTCTATTAATTTAAGCATTTTTTCTTTGTCATCTGTGCTTTCATAAATATTAATAGGATAATCCGCGCTATAACAAGTCCTGCATGCCGTATAAACAGTTTTTAGCATATTTTGCGGTTTTGATATCAAATTAACAACAGGTTTATTATTTCCTTCCATTTTCCCCCTCCAAAATCATCTTTTAAAAATTATACCACCTTCAAAACTGAAAGTGGTATAATGTAAATTTTTTAAAACATAAATACTATTTTGTATAACGTTTTTTGAATTTTTCGATTCTACCTTCTGAGTCAAGAATTTTTTGCTGACCTGTGTAGAATGGGTGGCAAGCGCTGCAAATTTCAACAGTTATATTTTCTTCAATAGAACCTGTTTCAATTTCATTACCGCAAACACATTTTACGATTACTTTATTATAATCCGGATGTAATTCTTTTTTCATGGTTACCTCTTTTCTGATCATCAAGATTCCAAACTTGATAATATTTCGACTACTAATAATAGTATAACATAAATTTAAAAGTGCAAGTAATATAGTGAAATTTTAAGATAAATTACCAAATATTATGTTTGCTCATGCGTTTGCATGAGAAAATTCATGCTTACATGAAAAAAACTATTTAAAAGGATGATTTTAATCTTAGTAATATCTGTAATAATAAGACAGTAATCCGTTTTTAGAGGTGATGGTAATAGTATGAATCTGCACGAAAAATGTCTTTTAAGATATCTTCAAAATCCTGATGGGCTTTCGTATGCTACGGAAGTTCTAAAGTTAAATAATTATATATTGGAAAAACAGTTTCTTTTAAAAAACTTTATTGCCAAATCATCATCATTCAATTATACTGAAAGTACGAAGTAGATTTCTTTGGGATAATATTATTATGTTTAAAAGAATATTTTATATATTAGGTTTAGTAATTTTTGGTATATTTGTATTTCTAATATTAAAAAATGCAAATTTGAATACATTTATTGAAAATATTGAAAGCAGATCTTTTGATTTACGTCAAAATATAATGATTAATTCAAACTTGAAAGAACCGAGCGGCGATATTGTAATTATTACTATTGATGATGCGACTTATGAATATATTTTGAATAATTATGGCGAGTGGCCTTTACCGCGCGACGTTTATGCCCGTATAATCAACTATCTCGAACTGCAAAAACCGAGCAGCATTGCATTCGACTTAATGTTTGTAAAATCTATGAAAAGCAAGAATAGAGCCGATGAAGAATTGGTTAATGCTATAGCGGGAAATAAAAATGTTTTTACGGCTATGAACTTTGATAATCAACCTGAGGAACTTCGTATACCGCCATTTTTGCCTGAATATTTAACCGTGGATGTTGAAGATAATTCTCATAAAATAGATTTTTCAGATCTGACTTTTACTAATTGCAGAACAATACTTGAAGAAATACTTAAAAACACCTCAAATATAGGTATAATAAATGTTTCAAGAGCAGATGACGGAATTTTAAGAAAGATGCCTTTATTTGTAAAATATCAAGATAAATTTTATCCGCAGCTTGCTTTAAAAGTCGGATTAGATTATTTAAGACAGACAGAAGGGTTAGAGGTTGAAAAATTTAGAATAGATAAAAACTCTATTCTGAAAATAGGCGAACGTGAAATATTTTTAGATAATGATGGGAGCGCAATTCTAAACTGGTATGGTCCGGCTGGAACATATCAGCATATTCCTATGTATAAATTAATTAAGGCCGTAAACGGTGAGAAGGTTGATTTAGGGATAGGATTTGAGAATAAAATTGTTTATTTCGGAACTACAGCTTCAAGTTTATTTGACATTAAAACTGTGCCTGTAGGAAAGTTATATCCCGGTGTTGAAGTGCAGGCGACTTATGTTAATAATCTGATAGACAACAACTTTATTAAGAAAACAGGAAGAGGACTCACACTCGCTGTAAGCGCATTTTTAGCAATTCTTATAAGTATAACGGTAATGAGGCTTTCATCGGCTTATATCGCCTCTCTGGCGTCTCTGTCGACTTATTTTATTTACCTGTTAACTTCATACTATATAATGCGCTTCGGGAATATTTGGATGGAAGTAATTTATCCGTTAATATTTTCAATCCTTGCATTCACATTCGCGTTTATAGTTAAATACCTTATCAAATCACGTGATTTTGAACAGCAGTATAAGCTTGCTACTACTGACGGTCTAACAGAGTTATATAACCACAGATATTTTCAAGAACAAATGCAAATGCAGACAGAACAAGCAAAACGTTATAACCGCCCATTTTCTTTAATTATTATTGATATTGATCATTTTAAAAAGTTCAATGATATTTTCGGACATCAATCCGGAGATGCGGTATTAAAGCAGGTTGCAATTACTTTAAAGAAAAACGTGCGTTCTACTGATATAGTTTGCAGATACGGCGGCGAAGAAATGAGCATAATCCTGCCTAATACAAGCTACGAAGAAGCAATGACAACAGCGGAAAAAATTTGTACTATAATAGCCGAGAAAAAATTCAAACTTAACCATGACAGAGAAAGCAATGTAACTGTCAGTGTCGGAGTTGCAACATTCCCTGCAGACGGTGAAACTGTTTCTGATATAATAGAAGCGGCTGATAAACGTTTATATAACGCAAAAAACACCGGCAGAAACAAAGTCGGAAAATGATTTTATATAACCGGCACGTCAACAGGCTGGGTAAGTATTACATTTAAAACTTCGCCTTTTGGTATATTTACGTCTTTACCTTTTCTGATTAAATCGGCAACACCTTCATAGACATAATATGCTCCGCCGCCTACACCGCCGCCGATTGCAGCTAAAGGCACAGTTAAGATTCTAAAATATCCGCCTGCAAAATCTTCAAATGTTTCATTACCCCATTCAGTTGCTGTTTTAGCAATATCTACCGTTTCATTCCAATTCTGCACAACGGCTTCTTTGTAGCCTCTTGTAGTTGTAACCCCGCCGTCATAAGTCAAATCAGTTCTTCCCACAATAGATAAAGAAAGCGGCAATTGTCTTCCGTTAGGTGTCACGACATGGTCAAAATCCATATATAAAATAGCGCCTTTTGAAAGTCTTTTTGCCGGGACGATTTTTGTAATATTTCCTCTGACTAGCGAACCCATAGGAAGTATTACATCAGACTCAGCAGTCTGATCAGTTAGTAATATAGCAGAAAATTCCGCACCTGTCTGATTTGATATCGTTGTCAAAGGTGTTAAAAGCTGGAGAGATAATTTAGTACCCGCAGGTATTCTCTTGGTTTTAGCTTTAGCGCTGAATGGTGTTGCCGCCATTGCAGTCTGCGCCAGTAAAACAATTGATAGCATAATCAGTAAAATTTTATATTTCATAATCTCTCTCCTTTTCTATAATTCTATTCAATTTTGTAAAAAAAAGCAATAGAACTTGAAGCAGAGTTAACAAATTGATTTTCGTAAAGAAAATTGTTATTATATCATTATGTCAAAATTAGATAAAATAGAAGAATTACAAGAATTTTTAAGGGAAGACCAGTCGAATTTTCAGGCAAGACGTCAGCTGGCCGTTTTGCTTTTGGACACCGGTTTTTCAGAAGAAGCTCTCCAGCATTTTCTATACCTTTCAAGAATATTCCCTAATGACAGCGGGATTTTTTACAACCTCGGTATAGTTTATGAAAAACTTAAAAACTTAGACAAAGCTGAAATTTCTTATCTTAAAGCAATTGAATTTTCGCCGGAAGAAGTTGATGCTATGTATAATCTGGGTCTTGTTTATATTGATAGAAAAGAATACGACAAAGCAATTGATTGTTTTGAAAAGGTTCTTGAAAAAGACAGTGATGATTCTAACGCATATTTCAGCATAGGACTTTCTTATTTTAAGCAGGGTAAGGCAGATGCAGCGCAATATTATTTCCAACGAACAATTGAACTAAATGATGATGATATCTACGCTCATTTTTACATTGGCAATATTTTAAAAGATAAGGGAAATTCACAAGAAGCATCCGAGAAATTTAAAAAAGTTTTAGAATTATCTCCTGATTACAGCTGGGCATATTTTAATCTTGCGGTTATTGATTATGAAAACGGCAATATTAACGGCGCAGTTCAAAAACTTCAAAAAACACTTGAACTGAATCCGAAAGACAATGACGCGTATAAAATATATTCAAAAATTCTTATAAAAGAAGAAATGTTTGATAACGCGGAAGATGTTCTTAATCAAGCAATAAATTATTGCGGCGCAAACGGTGATTTATATTATATACTTGCTCAAGTATACAAAAATAAAGAGAATTACAAAGAATACGAAAAACAAATGAATTTAGCGCTCAAGAACCATCAAACATTAACAGCCGTACCTAAAGCAGTAAAAGCAGAATTTGACAATTATACAAAGAATAAAACAAGCTCTCGTGCATAATAATTTTCAGCATGGTAAAATACCTTTATAAAGAAGGTATGAGGAAAAATCAACTATGAGAATGTCAAATTTATTTGTGCAAACCCTAAGAGAATTTCCTTCCGATGCGGAGGTTGTCTCTCATAAAATGCTTGCAAGAGCAGGTTATATAAAAAAATTATCGAGCGGAATTTATAATTATATGCCGTTAATGTGGCGTGTATTGAAAAAAATAGAAACTATCGTTCGCGAAGAAATGGATGGTGCAGGCGCGCAAGAACTTTTAATGCCTTTCGTGCAGCCGCGTGAATTATGGGAAGAGTCAGGCAGATGGGAAGTATACGGAAAAGAATTAATGCGGCTTCAAGACAGACACGGCAGAGACATGTGTCTTGGACCGACTCACGAAGAAGTTATAACCGCGATAGCGCGAGACGGAATAAAATCCTATAAGCAAATGCCGGTTAATTTATATCAAATTCAGTCAAAATTCAGAGATGAAGTAAGACCGAGATATGGACTTCTTCGCGGACGTGAATTCATTATGAAAGACGCTTACAGCTTTGATGTTGATGAAGCAAGTCTTGATATTGCATATGAAAAAATGGCAAGAGCATATACACGAATTTTTGAACGATGCGGGCTTGAAACAAAAATGGTTCAATCGGATTCCGGCGCGATAGGCGGAAGCGTAAGTCACGAGTTTATGGTAATTACAGACACAGCTTCAGGCGAAAACGACGTATTCTACTGTAACGGATGTGTTTATGCGGCAAATTCAAATCACGCCGTATCAAAATTACTTGATCATGAAATAACAGGTAAATATACAAAACCGGAAATTATTGACACACCGGGCACTAAAACAATTGAAGAATTGGCTGAATTTTTAAATATACCTTCAAAATACATTTTAAAAGCGCTTGTTTATATTGTAGACAAAAAACCTGTTATAGCCTTGATAAGAGCAGACAAAACAGTTGAAGAAACGAAATTAATGAATGCAATAGGCGCAACTGATATAAGAATTGCGACTTCTCCTGAAATCAAAGAATTAATGATGGAAAAAGGATTTGACGCCGAACCCGGTTTTATAGGACCAAACGGTATGGACGGAATTCAAATAATTGCAGATGAAACAGTTAAGCATATGAAAAATTTTGTTGTCGGCATAAATCAAACCGATAAACACTTAGTAGGTGCAAATTTAGATGTTGATATGCCGCACATTAAACAATTTGTTGATTTAAGACTTGTAGAAGCGGGAGAATTATGTCCTGAATGCGGTCAACCTCTTTGCGTAACAAGAGGAATTGAAGTCGGAAATATCTTCAAACTCGGCACAAAATACTCTAAACCTATGAATGCTGTTTTTCTTGATGAGAACGGCAAAACTCATCCTTATGTAATGGGCTGTTATGGAATAGGGATTTCAAGAACTGCCGCAGCTGCCGTAGAAGCATATTATGATGAAAACGGAATCAAATGGCCTATTGCCATTTCACCTTATCACGTTGTAATAGTTCCTGTTAATATCAAAGACGAACTTCAAATGGAAATTGCTGAAAAAATATATAAAGAATTACAAGAAGCAGGAATAGAAGCCGTCATTGACGATAGAGATGAACGCGCAGGTGTTAAATTCAAAGACGCCGACTTAATAGGTTTTCCATATAGAATTACTGCAGGAAAAACTGTTAATGACGGGTTTGTGGAAGTGAAAACACGTGAAACAGGCGATATTGAAACAATAAAACCTGAAGATGCCGTTTCAAAAATAATTAATATAGTTAAGAATATTTAAATTAATAACAATTTTTTTTTTTACAGGATTTAAAAATAATATGAAACTTAATTATATTAAATCCTCAAAATTTCTTTCATATATTTCTTACAAGCCTGTAGGTCTTGAAGATGTTTTATCACTACGCAAAGCCGAGCAGGTTCATTGTGATTGCTATCTTGTTTCTTCAATGGAGGCTCTCTCCAGAAGTAAAAACGGTAAAAAAATTATAAGTGATAATATACAAAATTATAAGAGCATTTACAAATGTACTTTTAAAGATTTAAAAGGTAAGCCTGAAGATTACTATATTACACAAGAGAATATAAACAACTCCAGACATGCTTATAAGCAGAAGAATCCTCTTTTAAAAGTTTTAAATATTGCAATGGAAAGATTAGTGCAAAGATATTCCAATAAAAAAGATGTACTAAGCTGGATTATAGCACCTGATCAATTTACATTTGAATATAACAGACCCTCGAGGTTTATGACAATGTTTACAGGTAAAAAACCAATAAATATTGCAGAATCTTCCTTTAACCTTAATCTGAAAAGCCGAAAAAAAGAAGTTCTGGAATTATTTGAAAAAATGGGAAAAACTCCCGGCAATGACTATAGTTTTGTTGCAGGAACAGGTTTTCGCTCAATCACTGACACAGGAGGCACCTGGCATTGTTTTACAATTATCAAGGTTGACCTAAAAAACAAAGTTATACACGCTAAAAATAAACGTACAAACTATATTAATAAACTTGATTTTGACACTGCACTCAAAAAGTTTAAGTTTATAGTCGGATATTTTAATGAAAATCTAAAATAAATTAATCACCTTAAAATTATGAAAGATGAAAGGCTACTTAGCTAAGATTATTGCGTTTGAAACAGGAACTCCGCCTTGCTGCTGAGGATTGTTTACTATCTTGTCGTTTAC
>Ga0153920_1000747_pt1 | contig 13665 bp, 13 predicted proteins | sample TSNJ004MetaG_FD_104713 | JGI IMG/M metagenome (GOLD analysis project Ga0153920, IMG submission 104713) | Attine ant fungus gardens microbial communities from New Jersey, USA - TSNJ004 MetaG | ecosystem: Host-associated > Fungi > Mycelium > Unclassified | place: USA: New Jersey, Brendon T. Byrne...
ATTTTTGTTGTGGAAAATTACTATGTTTTATTATATTAATAATAACTAGTGAGCATAAAAATCTAAAGTTCTAATGTAAAGACAGCATAGATTTTTAAAAAAACGGTGCAAACGAATTAATTCCCTATCAAATAAACTAGATTATTCTAGTTTTTTTATGATACAATAACTTTATGACCCGTTGGTGAAGGGGTTTAACACGCCACCCTCTCAAGGTGGTATTCACGGGTTCGAAACCCGTACGGGTCACCAAATTTAAAAAAATTGCTACCCCTATAATCAGTAATAATTATAAAGGGTGGCATTAAATCATATATTGAACAATCTTTTTATGTTGAAGTTTAAAACTATAAGGCATTTAAAATGATGATAAAGATTTTTTAGCGTTTTTAGGTACAAATACTACTATTAGAGCGAATAACTGATGGCACCATATTAGAGATTAAAAAAATAAATATTCAAATGGATTACTGAAAAGTATTACCGTAAAGAATATTTAAAAAAGTTAGAAGATTATAAATTAGAATTACAAAAAATAAAAAGGATCAAAGTATGAAGATAGTTCAGTAGATGTTTAGAGAATAAAAGTTGTTTTCATCGCTTTAGAATAATTGAGTTGTAAGTATTTCAAAATTAGTGTTTTAGGTGTATAATCTTTTAAAGATGAGAACAATAACTTATTGTATTCGCATTAAGATATTAATGTTTTTAGGAGGTGAAAGATGAAACAAAATATATATGATAATGAAAAATTCTTTAATGAGTATAATGAAATGAGAAATAATTCAAGTGGTAAAAATGCAAATGATTTAATAGAGATGCCGACATTGTGGGCCTTACTTCCCAATTTAAAAAACAAACAAGTTCTTGATTTAGGATGTGGAATTGGTAACAATTGTAAGAAATGTGTTGAGTTAGAAGCTTCATATATTTTAGGCATTGATATATCTAATAAAATGATTGATTTAGCAAAGAAACAAACAAATAATTGTAATATAGAATATAAGGTTTTAGCCATGGAAGAAATTTCTGCAATTGATAAGAAATTCGATGTAGTAATGAGTTCATTGGTCATGCATTATATTTTGGATTTTGATAAACTTTGTAAAGATGTCTATAATCTCTTAAATAAGGAAGGATATTTTATTTTTTCGCAAGAACACCCGATTGGAACCGGGACAATATTCAATATAATAAGAGAAGAAAAAGAAAAATTCTATATAAATGATAAACTATATTATTTAATTTCTGACTATAATCGCAATGGAGAGAGAAAAAGACAATGGATAGTTGATGATGTAATAAAATATCATAGAAATTTTAGTTCTATCATTAATAGCTTAATAAATGCAAAATTTAAAATTGTTGAAATTGTTGAACCAACTCCAAATGATGAAACTTTAAAAATAATGCCTAAGTACTCAAATCAATTTGATAGACCATATTTTCTTTTTATAAAAGTTAGAAAATAATTTTAGTTTAAGTATTCCTAAATTAACATTTTGTATATAATATTCTTGTAAGAAGGGGTAACAACCTTTATCTAACTGGTATCAAATAAAATTTGTCGAACTATTAAAATATAGTTCGATTTTCTTTTAAAAAACATTTAAAAGAGAACTTATGTTTGGTATAATTGTGTTAGGAGGATTGAATATGAAAAGAAACAATAAAATTATAACAGTTCAAGATGTAGATATAACAATATCTTTGATTAATGAAGAAGATTATATTTGTATAACTGATTTTGCAATAATAAAAGATAAGGGTTCAAGAGCGGCAGATGTTATAAGAAATTGGCTTAGAAATAGAAGCACATTGGATTTTTTATCAACTTGGGAAGTTTTATATAATAAAGATTTTAAAGTGTTCGAATCTGAACACTTTAAAAAGCAAGTTGGCTTGCTTACTTTTACACCTAGTATTTCAGAATGGGTTAATAAAACTAATGCTAAAGGTTTATATGTTAAAAAGGGCAAATATGGTGGTACTTATGCTCATAAAGATATCGCGTTTGAATTTGCATCTGCAATCAGTCCTGTCTTTAAATTATATTTAATTAAAGAATTTCAGAGATTAAAAACAGAAGAATCTGAGAATTTAGAATGGAATGCTAAAAGATTTTTAAGTAAAAATAATTATTTGATTCACACTGATGCTATTAAAAACTACATACTGCTTAATTCAAAATACTCAAAAGATAAAGAATGGGTTGTTTACGCAACTGAAGCTGATTTACTTAATGTGGCAATTTGGGGTTGTATGGCAAATGAATGGCGACAAGCAAATTCTGATCTAGCTTTAAAAGGTAATATTCGGGATTTTGCGTCAATTAATGAATTAACAATTTTATCAAATTTAGAAACTCATAATGCTGAACTAATTAAAGATAATAAATCTAAGGTTGAGAGATTTGAAATATTATCAAATATTGCTAAGTATCAGCTTAATGTTTTGAATTCAGCAGAAATAATTAGAAATGATCAAAATAAGAAAGCTCTGATTGAAGACAGATGATTTATAAGGTATAGATAAAGGTTGATAACCTTTATCTCTCTGGCATCAATATTTTAATGTAACATTAGTAATAATGTTTTTTAACCGTCTTATGATATAATAATTCTTAGGTGAGATATATGCATAGGATTCTAATAGTTGAAGATGAAGTAAAAATAAGAGAAGAACTAAAAACTTTCTTAGAAAAAAATAATTATCAAGTTGAAATCTTAACTGATTTCGAATCTTCATTAGATAGAATCTTGAGTTTTACTGGAAATTTGATTCTATTAGATATTAATATTCCTAGTTTGGATGGTCAATATCTTTGTAAAGAAATCCGAAAAACTTCTGATATTCCTGTAATTATTGTAACTAGTAAAAATACTGAATTAGATGAATTATTAAGTATGAACTATGGAGCGGATGATTTTATAACAAAACCATACAATTTACAAATTTTATTAGCACGAATAGAACGAATTTTAAAAAGAACTAATAACATCAATACAAACATAATCCATTTTGCGAATGCAACACTAAAGATGGGAACTTGTGAAATTGAATATAATGATAAAAAATTAGAGATTAGCAAAAATGAAATGAAAATTTTGCATTGTTTATTAGAAAAAAAAGGAAATATCGTAACAAGAGAAGAAATCATGATTAAATTATGGGATAGTGAATTTTATATTGATGATAATACTTTAACCGTGAATATGAATCGCTTGCGAAAGAAATTAGAGGAAATAGGCATGACAGACATTATTGAAACAAAACGTGGATTGGGATACATTATCAAATGACATTCAAAAATTATTTAAAAGATCAATTTTTTTTCATTTCCATTTATTTCATTTTTGCCATCATTACTATTTATTTTCTTTTTGTCTTTCAAGTAAATTCTTTTCTTTTAATTTACTTTCTTTTCTTATTAATTGTAACTGGTTTTATTTTACTATTTGGTCCTTATTTAAGAAAAAAACATTTTTACAAACATTTAATTGCCACGGTAGATCATCTTGATCAAAAATATTTAGCTTTAGAACTTCTTGAAAAACCAGACTTCTTAGAAGGAAAAATTTTATATCAGATGTTAAGTGAAATAGATAAATCGATGATTGAACATATCAACAAGTATAAATTCAAACAAGAAGACTTTAAAGAATATATCGAAATGTGGATTCATGAAGTAAAAACTCCAATTTCCTCTAGTAAATTAGTCATTGAGAACAATGCAAATAAAGTAACAAATAGTATCAATGAAGAAATCGATAAAATTGATTCTTTACTAGAACAAATTCTTTATTATGCCCGAAGTGATAGTGTAGAAAAAGATTATATTATTAAAGAAATAACCATTGATAAAATCGTAAAACCAGTTATAGCTAAAAATAAAAAAGATTTTATTCACAAAAAAATCAGTTTAGAATTAACTGCATTAAAAGATATTGTTATTACAGATAGTAAATGGCTTGAATTTATTCTAAATCAAATCATTCAAAATAGTATTAAATATGCAAAAGGAGAAAATGATAAAATCATTATTACTTCTGAAACAAATCATAATAATGTTATTTTAAGAATCGAAGATCATGGAATAGGAATTCACAAAAATGATTTATCAAAGGTATTTGAAAAAGGATTTACAGGACAAAATGGAAGGAAACAATATAATTCAACCGGTATAGGATTGTATCTTTGTAAAAAGTTAATAACAAAACTTGGTCATGAAATCATGATTAATTCAATTGACGGCAAAAAAACGATAGTGACTATTATTTTCCCTAAAAATTCCTATACAATGAAGTAATCTTACATTTTTGTAAGATTATTTTAATATAAATCGATTATTGTTTTAATGCTACTTCGATAAAATGTTAACAGATGGAGGAAATTTAATGAAAATTTTAAAAGTAGAACAAATAGAAAAATATTATGGGAACAAATCAAACTACACCAAAGCAATTGATAATATTAGTTTTGAAGTAGAAAAAGGAGAATTTGTTGGAATCATGGGAGCAAGTGGAAGTGGTAAGACAACCTTACTTAATTGTATCTCAACCATTGATAAAGTAACTAGTGGTCATATATATATTAATGATAAAGACATTACAAAGATAAAAGGAAATAATTTAAATAAATTTAGAAGAGAACAATTAGGATTTATCTTTCAAGATTTTAATTTATTAGATACGTTAACAGCATATGAAAATATTGCTCTAGCCTTAACAATTCAGCAAAAAAGGTCTCAAGAAATAGAACAATTAGTTAAAGTTGTAGCTAAAAATTTAGATATCTTGGATGTTTTACATAAATATCCATATGAAATGAGTGGTGGACAGAAACAAAGAGTAGCTAGTGCAAGAGCGATTATTACTAGTCCTAGCTTAATTTTAGCCGATGAACCAACTGGGGCTTTAGATTCTAAATCATCAAGAATGTTATTAGAAAGCTTTGAAAACTTAAATAAAAGTTTAAATGCGACCATTTTAATGGTAACTCATGATGCATTTACTGCTAGTTATTCCAAACGAATTCTTTTTATTAAAGATGGTAAAATATTCAGTGAATTAATAAGAGGGGATATGAACCGTAAAGAATTCTTTGATAAAATCATCGATGTTGTCACACTTCTAGGAGGTGATTTGAGCGATGTTGTTTAAGTTATCTTTAAAAAATGTTAGAAAGAGTTTTAAGGATTATGCAATCTACTTCATGACTTTAATCTTAGGCGTAGCAATCTTTTATGTCTTTAATTCAATTGATTCTCAGCAAGCTTATTTAAGTATTAGTAAAGATCAAAGAGCAATATTACAATTGATGATTGATATGTTAAGTGGAGTATCCATTTTTATATCAATTATTCTAGGTTTTTTGATTATATATGCGAATCGCTTCTTAATTAAGCGCCGAAAAAAAGAATTTGGAATTTATATGACTCTTGGAATGGGAAAAGGAAAAATATCACGCATATTATTATTTGAAACCATTTTAATTGGTATTCTATCTTTATTTGTTGGACTAACAGTTGGTGTTTTTTTATCGCAAGGAATGAGTGTCTTAGTAGCACAGTTGTTTGAAGTAGATATGACTTCATTCACATTTAACATTTCTAATGCCGCGATCATAAAAACAATTATTTATTTTGGTATTATGTATCTGCTTGTGATGTTTTTTAATACATTCAATATTTCTAAACAAAAATTAATTGATTTAATCTCGGCAGGCAAGAAAAATGAAAAATTAAAAATCAAAAATCCTCTTTTCACAACCATTGTTTTTCTTATTTCTATTGCCATGCTTGGATATGCTTACTATAATGTAACAAGAAACATTCAAATCTTAGAAGCAAAAACGCTTTATACCTGTATTGGTTTAGGAATTGTTGGAACGTATCTTTTCTTTTGGTCATTATCTGGCTTTTTACTAAAAGTTGTTTCGTTAAGAAAAAAACTATATTTAAAAGATTTAAATATGTTTGTTTTACGTCAAATAAACAGTAAAATCAATACCGCGGTTATGTCAATGAGTGTCATCTGTATTATGTTATTCTTAACAATCTGTATTTCATCAGCAGCTTTCTCATTAAATAATTCTCTTAAAAAAAATATTAAAGAGTTAACTCCCGTTGATATAAATATTATACAATCTTATTATGAAACAGGAGAAAGAACTTCCGTTTTAGAAAGTTTGAAGCAATTTAAGGTCGATGAGACTATTTTAAAAAATTATATTGAAATTACAACTTATGCTTCCGAAAACATTACAATGGAATATATGTTTAGGGAAATTATGGCTGAATTATTAGAAAAATATCCATCCATCCGCTTAGCGGGAAATGAAAGTATGATTCTTCTAAGTGATTATAATAAATTAGCAGAATACTATGGACATGAAACAATTGCTTTAAATGATAATCAATATCTTATTGTTGCTAATTATGAGCAAATGATTGAATATCGCAATTTAGCATTAGAAAAAAATACTACGATTGAGATTGAAGAACATATTCTTTATCCAAAATATAAAGAAATAAAAAATGGATTCGTCAGTATGGCAGCGAATCCTACTAATATAGGTCTAATTGTGATTCCTGATTATTTAGAGCCATATCTTAAACCAAAAATAAATTTTCTTGCTGGTAATTATAGTTGTGAAGATAAAACCATTTGTGATGCAAAAATAAAAGAATTAAATGAAGACATATGGAACCAAGTAAATTCTGATTCATTAAATGAAACTGAATCATTCAATAAAGAATACTATTTTACCTTTAATACAAAAATAGAAATTTATGAAGCTGGAACTGGACTCGGAGCGATGGTAACTTTTATCGGTTTGTATTTAGGAATTATTTTCCTAATTTCAAGCGCGGCGATTCTAGCCTTAAAAGAACTATCTGAGAGTAGTGATAGTAAAGAACGCTATGAAGTATTAAGGAAAATTGGTACGAATGAAAAAATGATTCATAAAGCTCTATTTAGGCAAATTGCAGTCTTCTTCTTATTACCATTATGCCTAGCTCTTGTTCACTCCGTTTTTGGAATTATGGTTGCAAGAAATATTCTTGAAACTTTAGGAAAACAAGATTTGATTCTACCAATTATAATGACAAGCATCTTTATCATTGTAATCTATGGAGGATACTTCTTAATTACTTATTTCAGTAGCAAAAGAATTATTAGTGAAAGATAACTTAAAAGTTGTCTTTTTTTTAAAAAAAATTATTATAATTAATCTATCCTAATTGTTATCTAATACGAAAATTCAAAATCATCTTATATTATTAAGTAATTATGTTATTTGCGTATGACTCAAAAATAAAATGGGAATAGTAAATTATATAGAAAGAGATGAATAAATTTATGTCAGAAATTATCCAAGAAAAAGCTATTGATACAACATTATCTTTACTGCAAGAAGGCTATTTATTTATGAAAAAAAGATTTGAAAAATATCAAACAGATTTATTTGAAACTCGTTTGTTCTGTAAAAAAACAACTTGTATTCGTGGCAAAGAAGCAGCTAAAATATTTTATAATCCGGAATACTTTGTACGCAAAAATGTTGCTCCTAAACGTGTCCAAAAGACTTTGACTGGTGAAAAATCAATTCAAGGAATGGATAATTTAGCCCATACCCATCGTAAAGCTTTTTTTGTCTCATTATTAGATTCAGATCACGCAAAAGAAATAGCAAGATTAATTGCTAATGAATGGAAAAAACAAGCAAGTAAATGGAAAGATAAAGAGGTTGTCCTTTTTGATGAAGCAAAGATAGTTTTATGTAAAACAGCTTATCAATGGGTAGGACTTTCACTTTCGGATGAGGATTTAATAAAGGAATGTGCAGATGATCTGATATCAATGGTCTATTCTTTTGGAGCAGTTGGTAAAAAACATTGGAAAGGTTTAACGGCAAGAAAGAAAACTGAAAGATGGATATCAAAAATTATTGAAGATATTAGAAATAATAAACTACAAATTAATCATAATTCAATCCTTTATAAAATTGTTAATTATAAAGATTTAAATGGTAATTTATTAGAAGGGAATATAGCGGCAATAGAATTAATTAATATAGTTCGTCCAATTGTTGCAATCTCAACCTATATTACCTTTATGGCATTAGCACTAAACGAATATCCAGAGTATAAAGATCAATTAACATCAAAAGATAAAGAAAATTTAGAAATGTTTGTTCAAGAAGTAAGAAGATTTTATCCATTTACACCTTTTGTAGGTGCTAAAGTAAAAAAGGATTTTATTTGGAAAGATTATAAGTTTAAAAAAGGAAAGCTAGTATTGCTTGACATTTACGGTATCAATCATGATTCTCGCATTTGGAATAATCCAGATCGATTTCAACCGGAAAGATTTAAAAAATGGAAATTTGATTCCTATGAATTCATTCCTCATGGAGGAAGTGATCCTAGCAGTGGTCATCGATGCCCAGGAGAATTTGTTACAGTTGAAATTATGAAAGCAACTTTAGATTTTTTAGTGAATCAAATTACGTTTCAAGTTCCAAAACAAAATCTAAATTATAATATGCATAAAATACCAACATTACCTGAAAGTGGTTTTATTATGAATGAAATTAAATTAAAAATAACAAAGTCTAGAGAAAATATATGATAAAAAACAAGTGCCTTCAAAAGGTACTTTTTAATACCATTTATAGTCTAAATTATAAAAAAATTTATTCTTTTAAGACAAGATTTTAATGATTAGTATTTTTCATTTTGATATCTTGTAATTCAAAACGATATTTTTGACCATTTTTGTTTACTTCTTCAATAAACAAATCATATGGCCTAATCCAAATATCATTATTTCCATATAATTGACGATAAATAACTAGTTTTTCTTCTGTTTCACTGTGTCTGCCAATATCTTCAACTAAATATAAATCTCCACTATAATGTTTATAAACACCTTTTATTTTGACATCCATTCTTATCACCTAATTAAATTATAACAAAGAAAAAAAATATTTTCATACTTTTTTAATAATAAACATAACCAATTTTAGTTCGACACCAACTTGGATATTTTTTTATGAAGGTTGTATTATGAACAATATCATTATTATTCACAATATTTTCATCATTTAGCGAAAAAGATTCAAATCCAGGAATCGTTATAAATAAACGGGAATCATTAAGAGTACTCCAGTTATTATTAGACTTTGCTAACTTGAAATGTAATAGTCCCGCTTTTATCATCTGCCAAATCAGGTATTTTAACAGATAACGTACCTGTAGCAGCAGTATATGTATAAGTTACAGTTTTACCATCTAACTGCACAGTGTTTGCAACAAGAGCAATTTTGGTTATATCAAGAACATCCGTTACTTCAATGTTACTAAAGGTATCACCTGCATCATTTTTAACAACAATAGTATATGTTAGATTACCAGATGCCCACATTTGCTTATCAGCAGTTTTTGTTACCGTTAAACCACTAACCATTTGAGTTGTCACTTCTGAAGTTGTTAAAGTAGCAGGTAATGTTTTGTAAACTCCATCTATTTGAGCCGTATTAGTTACCAATAATATCTCTCCTTTCTTCTAAAAACAAATTAATGTTTACATTAGTATATGAAGCTGAAAAGCAAAAGGAAAGAGCGATTACCTATATAATATGCAAATTGATAAAAAAAGTGTATAAAAAAAATTTAAAAAAATAGTCAAATTTATTAATGATTATCATGGTTTATTCATATATATATAGTGGCGTATATTTGTTATTGTACAAAATAGACCTTTATTTTTTTTCAAATATATGATAAAATGCTTTAATGTTGAGGTGATTTACTTGGTGAAATATGATACCAAAGAATTTGATGATATCGTAATTGATATTTTAGAAAATGATAACTTTAGAAAATTAAATTGGGAATTGCACCACGGAATTAGTCGTTACGATCATTCTTTGAGAGTAGCAAAGGCGACTTATAGAGCAACAAAAAAATTACATTTAAATTATATAGATGCAACAAGAGCAGCATTATTACATGATTTTTACTTAAATCATGATTTTGATAATCAAAATCCTGCTCAAATATTAGAACAACATCCATATCAATCCTTAGAAAATGCGAAAAGATTCTTCAGCATAAATGAAATGCAAGAAAATATGATTGTTTCCCATATGTTTCCAGTTGGCAAGATTAAACCAAAATACACAGAAAGCTGGATTTTAACTACCGTTGATAAAAGTGTTGCAACTTATGAACAATTAAGATTTAAAGCCAGTTTAGTATTAGGAATATGGACATTATTTATATTTAATATGATTACATTAAATAACAGATAAACTGTTATTTTTTTTTGGAATAAAATATGTTAGAATATATTTATTAGGTGTTATTATGGGAAAAGCGTTAAAACAAAAGGCAAGAGTTCAATTAAAAAGAAATTATTTACATTCAGTACTAATTTGTATTGTTTTCATCATTTTAGTTGGAGGTACGACAGTACAAACAAAAAACTTTAATTATTCTTTAACAGAGGATCAAATTGTTATTAATATTAATGATCAATTACTGAATTTTAAATCTAATAACAATTCTCAAGTTGTTATTGAATTTTTACAAGGAATTAATGCTACTAGAGATGAACCAAAAGATATAAAAGCAACAGCTGGAGTCTTAGCCCCAATTGTTAATAATATTAATAAAACTGGATCGTTTTTTATCGGCACTTTAAATGCTTTAAATCAATTTTTATTTGAAGATCGAGTCATGGCCGGGATTATAATCTTAATTGGTGTGTTTATTGGACTTCTTTATTGGATCTTTGTTAATAAAACTCTTTTAGTAGGAAAAAAGCGTTTTTTCTTGGAAAGTCGAAAATATAAGAAAACCAAAATAAGTCGCTTATTTTATACCTTTAAAATAAAAAAGAATTATCAAATTGCTAAAAAAATGCTTCATTTAAATATAACATATTTCTTACATTGCTTGACCATTGTTGGAATATTTACCAAATTTTATAGCTATATTTTAGTACCATATATATTAGCAGAAAACCCAAATATTGAAATCAAAGATGCCATTGAATTATCTGAAAGAATGATGATGAATCATAAGTGGCAATTATTCAAGTTGGATTTATCATTAATCCCACATTATATTATTGGAATTTTAACTTTAAATATTTATAATTTGTTATACACCACACCATATCATGAATTAATTCATGCAAATTATTATGAAAAACGAAAAAGAATTGCAAAAGAAGATAATTTTGATAAAATAGAATTGCTTGGTGATATCAACCTTGAAGGTGATGAATATGGTATATGTTATCCAAAAAATGATTATGTTATTGAATATGAATTTAAAGATTGGTTAAAAATTGATTATAAAAAAAATTACACAATCCCTGTTTTAATCTTATTATTCTTTATCTTTTCAATGAGTGGTTGGTTATGGGAAGTAATGTTATTTTTGTTTCAAACTGGAACTTTTGTTAATCGAGGAACATTTCATGGACCTTGGCTACCAATTTATGGTGCTGGAGGAGTCTTAATTGTTATTCTTTTAAAGAAATTTCGGGATAATATCCCATTGACTTTCTTGCTTACTGTATTAGTCTGCGGAATAGTTGAATACTTTACTGGATGGTACTTAGAAGTTACAAAAGGAGTAATGTATTGGGATTATACAGGATATTTCTTAAATCTTCACGGAAGAATATGTCTAGAAGCTTTATTATTCTTTGGAATTGGTGGTTGTTTATTTGTTTATTTCTTCGCTCCAATCATGGATAACTTACTTAAGAAAATAAAAGATAAAACAAAATTGATTTTAGCAATCACTTTAATTATGCTTTTTATAGGCGATTTCTTCTATTCTAATAAAGTACCAAATGTTGGAGAGGGAATAACCAATCCAGTTTCCGAAACTCAAGAAGAAGCAAATGAAAATAAACTTGCATAATTAATATTTAAAATTAATAAAAAGAAATATTGTCATAATATTTCTTGAAAAATGTCCCCATAGTTTAACGGATAAAACAAGGCCCTCCTAAGGCTTAGATGCAGGTTCGATTCCCGCTGGGGATACCATATTATTATATTTAATACTCATATTGAGTATTTTTTTATGAAATAAAAAAGAAAAAGTAAATTATTCTTTAATACATATAATAAAAGAGGAATAATGTGCAAAATAATAAATTAATAGTACTGGATAGAGAAATAAGTACTAAAAAAATTAATGATAAAGATTATCTGTCAATAACTGACATGATTAAATCAAAAGATGGCGATTTTTTTATTAAAGATTGGTTAAGAAATAAAAATACTTTAGAATTTTTAGGAATATGGGAAGAACTTCATAATCCAAATTTTAATTGGGGCGAATTCGCCCTAATTAAAAATGAAGCTGGGGTAAATCGATTTAAAATAAGTATAAAAGAATGGGTTGAAAGAACAAATGCAATAGGATTGCAATCTGTTGCTGGAAGATATGGTGGAAGTTATGCACATTTAGATATAGCTTATGAATTTGCTATGTGGATATCTCCAAAATTCAAAGTATACTTAATCAACGAATTTCAAAGACTAAAAAATAAAGAAGAAAAAAATTTGAAATGGAATATCAAAAGAGAATTAACCAAAACAAATTACAAGATTCATACAGAAGCTATAAAAAGAAATCTAATACCAAAAGAATTAACGAAAGAAAAAATTAATAAAATATATGCCGATGAAGCTGACGTTTTAAACGTTGCATTATTTGGACTAACAGCCAGTGAATGGAGAAAAAATAATTCTAATTTATCTGGAAATATTAGAGATTATGCAACTCTTAACGAATTAATATGCTTATCAAATTTAGAAAGTATTAATTCAGTTATGATTGATGATGATATTAAACAAAAAAACAGACTAATAAAATTAAACAAGATAGCAATTAATCAATTAACTATTTTGGAAAAGGTAGATAGGTGAATTTTTCGATAATAGGATTTTCTTTATAGATATTGATGATGGTATGAACTTAGATATAATTGCTAATAAGTTTGATATTATGGATTTACATTCGTGGGAAGGATCACAATTTGGATTTAAACATTTTTATTCAATGGTACAACAAATATGTTAATACTCAATAAAAAAGAAGCAATAAAATTTTTGCCTCAATTTAAAAGATAGTTTAGTATTATTTTTTAGTTATGCCAACATCTAATTCAGAATCAACATTTAAGTTGCATGCCTCATTTATTATCGATTGTAAGTCAGAATATAAATCAGTTGTAATTCTTTGACCATTAGCGATTTTTAGTATTCCTTCTAAAACATGATTTGGTATAACATTACCCATTAAAAAATTATTTATTATTGCTTGTTCGTTATTTTCAACATCAGTTGTGATATTAGAATATAGCAATTCTTTTTCATTTGGTAAAAGTTGTTGAAAAAAAATATCAAATTTTTGCATCGGAGTCACTATTTTGGTTCCTGTTTTTGTTTGTTCTGTATAAAAATTTATTATTCTAGTTGCATTATTACGAGAAAAGTTTTGTAAAAGTATTTCTGTAAATCCTGCGCTAAAATTTTGATTTAATTGAATACTAGAATCAATAAAAGAGAATAAATCCGCTCTATTTTCTTCAATAAGCTTTCCATGATTTTGACGATAGTTATCTCCTG
>Ga0153920_1000748_pt1 | contig 13647 bp, 13 predicted proteins | sample TSNJ004MetaG_FD_104713 | JGI IMG/M metagenome (GOLD analysis project Ga0153920, IMG submission 104713) | Attine ant fungus gardens microbial communities from New Jersey, USA - TSNJ004 MetaG | ecosystem: Host-associated > Fungi > Mycelium > Unclassified | place: USA: New Jersey, Brendon T. Byrne...
AGGACGTTATATTGCACGTAATAAGTCTTATCGGCGCCGAAGGCGCGAATTACAAAACGATGGAGTTCTCAGGCTCCGCTGTGAGAGAAATGAGCCTGGATTCCAGAATGTCGATCTGCAACATGGTTGTGGAGGCGGGTGCAAAGAACGGCATCATGGAGGCAGACGAAAAAACAGAGGAGTTCCTGAAAGGCCGGACAGACGAAGCATACGAAATTCTCAAATCTGATTCCGACAGCAATTACGAGCAAAGGTTTACGATAGACTGCGGCGCGCTCCCGCCAACGGTGGCGAAGCCCGGCAGCCCGGCCAATTCCGTGCCGGTGACGGAGGTAGAGGGCATCGAATTCACGAGGGCACTATTAGGTACCTGCACAGGCGGACGCATGGAGGATTTCCGCGTGGCGTCCCAGATATTCAAGGGAAGAAAGCTGCATCCAAAAGTACGTTTGCAGGCGATCCCCGCTTCACAGGCAATTTTCAAGCAGTGCGTTAGCGAAGGGATCGTAGAGCAGTTTTTGGAGCTGGGCGCGATATGGTGCAATCCCAACTGCGGGCCCTGCGGAGGCGGTCATTACGGATTGCTCGGAAAGAACGAAGTGTGCGTCAGCACTTCCAACCGCAACATGACCGGGCGCATGGGCGATTCGTCCGCGCAGATTTATCTAGCCTCTCCGGCCACGGTGGCTGCCTCCTGCATTGAGGGGCGCATCGTAGATCCGAGAAATTATCTATCAGAAAATTGTTTTTAGAAAGGGGAGCTCCGAATGATCATCGAAGGCAAGGTTTTCGAGGTGTACGGAAACAACGTGGCCGCGGAGCAAATAGTCCACACAAGGCACGTAAAGGAGCTTTCGCCTCAGGGCTTGATGGAGGCTTGCATGAAGGATATAGATGAGGATTTCCACAAAAAGCTGGAGACTGGAAAAATAATGGTGGCCGGAAGCAATTTCGGCTGCAATTCCAGCCGTGAATGGGCGCCGGCCGGATTACAGTATTCAGGCGTTGAGCTTATTATCGCCAAAAGCTTTTCACGTATATTTTACCGGAACGCAATCAATATCGGGCTTCCTATTCTGGAATGCGGCGACGCCGATGTGGCGATACATAAGGGCGAAACGCTCAAGGTAGACCTGTCGAAGGGCGTCGTCTATAACCTGACAAAAGGCGCAGCTACGGAAGGCGTCAGGCTTCCCGATTTCCTCCTGGATATCATGTCCGGCGGAGGTCTGCTGTCCATACTTGAAAAGGAGGGCGCTAATTGAAAGAAGACAAGATCAACCTGCTGAAAAAAACAGCCGAACATTTTCAGACCGACGCCGTGCTGGTATACGGCACGGTTTGGCGGAAAGAGAATTTCCGGTATTTGACCAGGGTAAATTTCTTCGGGCCGTATGCCATCGTTCTGTACAGCGCCCGCAGCGGTAAGACATTTGTTTTCAGCAGCACTGTCTGGGACAAGGAATTATCCGAAGACCGGCTGGCCAATATCAATGGGGTGTTCAAGGCGGACGCTGATTTCCGGAATATCGTTTCGCTGCTGAAGCGGGAGGGCGTGTCTTCCGTCAGTGTTTCGGGCTTTAATCTGCTGCCGGCCTCAATAGCCTCCGCAATTTCCGGCGCGGGAATCAATATACTGCCTGGAGACGGATTTTTGGAAATCTTCCGTTACAGAAAAACTCCTGAGGAAGTCGAGCTTCTGCGGGGCGCCGTACACATGGCGGACGAGGCGTTCCCGGTCTTCTGCCGGGGTGTGTCCAACGGGCTGACGGAATTTGAGATAGTGGCTAACGTGGAGCATAAATTGAAATCTATGGGCGCCGAGGATAATTTTATGCTGATCGCCACCGGCGGTGTGGACGTACGCGGCATGGCGCCTCCCACAATGAAGAGCGCCGAGCCGGGACATATGGTGCGCACCGAGCTGACTCCCTGCAATCAGGGCTGGTATTGTCAAATCTGCCGCACGGTTGTGCGCGGGCCTGCCAACGAGGATCAGAAGCGTTCCTTCGAAATATTCAAGGAGGCGGAGGAGGCCGGACTGGCGATACTTAAACCCGGCGTGAACATCGGAGATGTCGCCAGGGCGGAAAACGCCGTGTTCCACAAGTACGGTTACGGAGAGTTCACCAAACCGATATATACCCGCGTCCGCGGACATGGACAGGGGCTGTATCTGGACGAAGCGCCGATTGTCAACGAGGATGTGGATCTGATCGTGGAGGAAGGGATGGTCATGGTGGTTCACCCCAATACCTATAACCCCCTGAGCGGATATATGGTATTCGGGGATCCCGTCGTGGTGACCAAAGGCGGCTATGATATCCTGACCCAGACGGAACGCAAGCTTTTTGAAGCGTAGGACTAGGAGGCGCGATATGAAAAGAGGATATATGGCATGGAATAAAGAGCTGCTGACGCCGGAGGCCATGAAGGGCAGAAGGGCGAAGCTGGCGGAGCTGATGCGCGAGAAGAATCTCAGCTGCGTCGTCGTGTACGGGGACGTTTCCACGGCGGATGAACTTCAATACCTGACCAATCTGCATCCGTATTGGTTCCACGCGACCGCCATTTTTTCGAGGGACGGCTGCTTCAAATTCGTCACCGGCCTGACTAACCGCGTAAACCCGTGGATCTGCCAGTTGACCGGCGTTACAGAGGACAGGATTACCGGCGCGAGCTATAGGATTTTGGATGTGGCAGCCCAAACAGCTTCGGAGACGGCTCAGGGCGGAAAGGTCGGGTACGCCGGCCGGTACACTCCGTACGCGCTAGTGCGGAAAATTACAGATACAGGCTGCGAAGCGGTTTGCATACAGGATAGTATCGATGAAATGATGTCCGCGCAGGATTCCGGATATATCGAAACTGTCAAGGAAGGCGCAGAAATATTGAGTAAGGCTTTCGGAACCGTCATCGGCCGGCACGACAGGAGCGAGACCGGCCTTCAGGCTGCCGCCGACCTGGAATACGAGTGCCGTAAGGGCCGATGCATGGATTTTATTATAATGGAGGCAGGCAAGCCGCTTATCTTCCAATCGCCGGGCATGTCGCGGGATAAAAACGAGCCGTGGACATTTCTTGTATATATGCAGTATCTGGGGCAGTGGGTTGCCGCCGCACGTAATATGAATCCGGATATTTCGGACGAGGCGCTGGAAAAAGCGCTGGCCGCCGCCGCCAGCGGGCTTAAGCCGGGAAGCCGGGTCGGCGCGCGCCGAGACGGGCGGATAGAGGTACGGTATAACACAAATCTACGTTCCGACTATATGATATGGGCAGAGGGCGAGGAATTTGAATGCTGTGACTCGCAAATAGTGCTGCTGACCGCCGAGGATCCGGAAAGCGGACTATTCAGGCAGGATATGTACGCGATGACGCCGGAAGGCGGAAAGAGACTGACCAATATATAAAAAAAGGAGTAAAGCAACATGAACATGATTGAAAAAATAATAGCTGAAGCGTCAGGGAAAGCAAAGGTCACTCCCGGCGAAACGGTTATCGCCAAGGTGGATAAGGTTTTGCTCCATGATTTCGGCGCTTACCTGATCTCCAATGTATTTGAAAAGGAAAGCCAAAACAAGGTGATCAAGCATCCGGAGGATATCGTTGTGGTATTCGACCATTATTTCTCGCCGGCCGACGAAAAAACGGCGACAGTGGTCAAATGGAACGAAGAATTCTGCAAAAAATACGGCATCAATCACCTTTATCACAGCGGCGAGGGTATATGCCATTACATACTGGTGGAGCAAGGCTTTGTCCGTCCGGGCAAGGTTATAATCGGTTCCGACAGCCATACGACAGTCTACGGAAACTTTGGGGCCTTTTCCTGTGGCTGCGGCAACCAATCCATCGCGGCCATGTCTTTCCCATACGGAAAGACCTGGCTGAGGGTGCCAAGCACGGTTAAGATCGTCATAGACGGGGAATGCCCTCCCTATGTCACTCCAAGAGACGTAATCAACTATGCCATCGCGCAGATCGGCGACAGCACCTGTATTTATAAGGCCATTGAATGGGCGGGGGATTATATTGAAAACCTAAGTGTCGAGGAGCGTTACATCTTTACGCTGATGTCGGTCGAAATGGGCGCAAAAACTGGATTTATCGAACCCGACCAGAAAATGATCGACTATGTTAAAACGTATTACAAGGGACCGATTGACGTCGTTTATTCCGATCCGGACAAAAAATATGACGAAGTATTCCATATGGACGTTTCCAAAATGGAGCCTTCGGTCACGTTCCCGCCGGCAGTTACTAATGTGAAGACCGTTTCGGAAGCGGTAGGCATTAAAATCAATCAGGCCTCCGTCGGATGCTGCACGGACGCCCACGCCGATGATTTCCGCATGGTAGCCAAACTGATCGAAGGCAAGACAGTTCATCCAAGCTGCCGGTTCCTGATCATTCCGGGTACACGCTCTATATATAACGAATTGATGGAGGACGGCACGCTGGCCATTCTCTCGAAGGCGGGCTGCAATATATTCCCTGCCTCCTGCGGCCCCTGCCAGACCGTAAACATGGGCGCACAGGCTGCCGGAGACGTGATGATATCCACGGCGCCGCGCAACTTCCCCGGCCGTACCGGCAGCGACAAGGCGAAGCATTTCCTGGGGTCCCCGCTGACTGTGACCGCCAGCGCAATAAAGGGCGAAATTACTGATCCCCGTGAATTTATACTGTAATTATGGAGGAATAAGATATGGCGATAACACGCGGACGCGCATGGGTTTTCGGCGACAAGGTGCCGACCGATGCCATAACACCGAACACAATATACACCTTGCCTTTTGAAGAAATGGCGAAACACGTACTGAAGGTACTGAACCCGGACTTCGGGCCTAACGTAAAGCCGGGGGACGTCCTGGTGGCGGGAAAGAATTTCGGCTGCTCGTCAGGCCGGACCTTTGCGCCCAAAGCGTTGAAGTATACGAAGGTGGGAGCCGTTGTGGTCGAAAGCGTTTCCCGCACGTTCTACCGCAACGCCCACGAAGTAGGCCTAGGTTTTGTGCTTTGCCCCGACATAACCAAGAATGTGTCGGACGGCGACGACCTGGAAGTGGACACCTCCACAGGTAAAATCCATAACCATACCAAGGGAATCACGCTGCAGGGCGAGGTAGCCGGAGGTATTCTGAAGGACATGGTGGATCACGGCGGTTTGATCCCTATGCTGGAAAGCGATGATGTCGGGCCTCAGTATCGCGAGATATTGGAAGCAGATTAAATGCACAAAATTTAGAAGCGCTCACCGGACGCGCAAGTAAACTTGCGCATCCAGCGAGCTGTCTTCGCGCACATACAAAGAAAGGAACGGGCATCCCGTTCCTTTCTTTGTTTTCTGAAATAAGGTTTTGTTTATCACTTTATCTCCTACGCGTATTCATTAACCGCCGAGATACCTTTGTCCGTAATAGGCAGCCGGCGGGAACCGTGTGCAAACCGCAAAGCTGCTGGGCATCTCCAGGGCTGTTTTATATCAGAAATTGGATAAATATGATTTGAAATAACGGATTTGAAAAGCCGCTTGATTTCATATCAAGCGGCGCAAGAGAACACACGTCTCCACATGATAAGTCCTCGGGAACATATCATGGCATTTGAGCCTTTTTATTTCATAACCTCTTGTGATAAATTCCTTCAAGTCTCTTGCCAATGAGGTAGGCTTGCAGGAAACGTATATTATATTTTCCGCGCCGAAGCCTATAATCTTATCCAGGGCCTTGGGGTGCGCTCCCTCCCGGGGCGGGTCTAAAATGATAAGATCAGGCTTTGATGAAACCTGGTCTATAATTTTCAATACGTCCCCGGCGATGAAGCTGCAATTGCTAAGCCCGTTGAGCCTCGCGTTTTCCGCGGCAGCCTCCGCCGCTTCCTCCACAAGCTCTATACCTACCACATTCCCCGCCTTTTTGGCCATTAGCTGAGCGATAGTTCCTGTTCCGCAATACAAATCCCACACTGTCTCCACACCGGCTTCTTCGGCAAAATCCAACACCGTTTGGTACAGCCTCTCAGCCCCGGACGAATTGGTCTGGAAAAATGAAAAGGCCGATATTTTAAAATCAAGCCCATGAATACGTTCCATGAAATAATCTCTACCCCGCAGTATGCGAAGCTTGTCGGCCTTCACCGTATCGGAGGGGCTGTCGTTTACCGTATGCAATAGCCCTGTCAGCCTTCCTTCAAGAGAGAGGCTTTCAATTATCTCGGCAAAAGGCTCCAGGTCTGTTTTAAGCCCGGAGGTGGTAACAAGATTGACCAGTATCTCGCCGGTAAAAAAACCTTTGCGTATAACCAGGTGGCGCAGCACGCCTTCATGGCTGATTTTCCTGTAATACGGCTCGCCGCTCTTTTGGAAAAAGTTCAGCGTTTCAGTTAATATCCTGCGATAATCACCGTCGATTATGCCGCAATCGCCAGCGTCCGCTACCTCATAGCGGCTGTTGCGCTTGCGTATGCCCAAGGCCAAGGGACCATCCTTCACCTCATCTCCAAAGGAAAACTCCATCTTGTTACGGTAGCCCTCCAGGCCGGGAGCGGGAACGATCCCCTCATAAGTGAAGCCGTCTATGCCTTCTGCGGCTAATATATCCATGACCATATTTTCCTTTATGGACAATTCTTCTTCATAGGGGAGGCTACGATAAGCGCATCCGCCGCAGCTGCCGAAATACCGGCACTGGGGATCTGTTTCGGCCGGACCCGGTTCTAAAAGCTTCAACAATATACCTATATAGGCTCTCCGTTTCTTCTTGAGTCTGACAAGCACTCTTTGACCGGTCAGGGCGAATGGGACAGCCACCTTTTCGCCGTTATAATATCCAATTCCTTTATTTGGAAATTCCATTTTTTCTATCAATATTTCCGATTCCATCAACAGTCTCCTCTTAATTACAATATTACAACGTAAGATGGGGATACGCATTTAAATCCAACGCGCTTTGCCGTCCCTGTATCAGGTTATAATAGCCGCAGGAAGCTATCATTACGCCGTTGTCGGTGCAGAATACCGGTTTAGGCAGCTGCAGGCTGAAGCCATTTTTATCGCAGGCCATGCTCATTTCATTACGCAAAAATGAATTGCAGGAAACACCGCCTGCCATTGCGGCTTTTTTTGCATGCTTTGCCTTGCAGGCCAGCATCGTTTTTTGTACCAGCACATCCACAACCGCCTTTTGAAAGGAGGCGGCCACATCATGAGGATAAATTTCCTCACCGCTCATTTTGCGGGAATTTAAATAATTAAGCACAGCAGATTTAAGCCCGCTGAAGCTGAAGTCAAAGCTGCCTTCCTCCAGATATGCCCTGGGGAAATCTATGGCGGACGCATTGCCTTTTTGGGCGAGCCTGTCTATTTCAGGGCCGCCGGGATAAGGAAGGCCCAAAGCTCTGGCAACCTTGTCATAGGCTTCCCCTGCCGCGTCGTCTCTTGTTTTTCCAATTATTTCATATTTTCCGTAATCCTCAACATAGACGAGATGGGTATGCCCTCCGGATACCACCAGGCAAAGATATGGAGGCGTGAAATCCTCATTTTCAATATAATTTGAACACATATGACCTTCTATGTGGTGTACGCCGATGAGAGGCTTTTTTATGGCATATGCCAAGCCCTTGGCATATGAGAGGCCTACCAGAAGCGCCCCTACAAGGCCGGGGCCATAGGTGACGGCCACTCCGTCAAGGTCTTTGAACGAAAAGCCGGAGCTTTCCATGGCTTCATCCACAACATAGCTGATGGCTTCTATATGCTTACGGGAGGCTATTTCAGGAACTACTCCTCCATATACCCTATGCTGCTCAATCTGAGATGAAATTATATTTGACAAAGGAAAACGGCCGTTCTTAACAACTGCCGCGGCTGTTTCATCGCAGGAGGTCTCAATGCCTAAAATAAATATGTCTTTCACTTCTTCACTTCCTAACCCGGATAAACCGGAAGAGTTTTGTCGTCTGTAAGCTGCGTCACCCTTTCGTCATTGCGGGCTTGACCCGCAATCCCCTCAACCATGAGTGTATATAAATAATATGAGTACATGTACAACCAGGGTATTGCGGGTCAAGCCCGCAATGACGAGGGGATGGCTGCCGCAAAGGTAGAAAAAATTTCATTCCGCACCATAAACAAATATGCGGCGTCTGAATATCAGACGCCGCAAACAGGTAAGGAATGTCCAACTCCTTATATCTTGATTTTTTCCTTTTGGTATAAAAACAACTGAATAGCAGCCAATATCAGAAAAACGACAAGGAATATATCACGGAAATCGTTTATATACAAAAGGGTACTGTCAAATATAGCGCTGACTGATAAGGATAATTGCATTACCATCTGCTCCAAATTAAAAACAATGGAGTTGAGCCAGCTTTCCAACCAGCTTGGAGTGTAAGATAATAATTTCATAACTTGCTCATGGTTAAAGGTTAAAAGCAAGCCTGCTCCTATAGAAACAGAAAAAATACTCCATAGAATATAGGCCGCGTTTTCCAGAAACCCTTCCGGCAGGAAGTTGTCAGGCTTGTATGGCTCCATGCTGTTTATTTTGCACATTACTCTATCGGCAAAGCCTTCGGGAGCCTCTATATTGCTTTCCTCCAGACAAAAGCTGCTCATCATATGCTGGTAAACTATAAAATCAGCCTTACAAGAGGCGCATTTTTCCAAATGCTCGTTTAATTTAAAGGTTTCCTCTTCAGAAAGGATTTGATCCATATATTTCATCATATAGCTGCCGGCTTTAGAGCAATCCATATAATTCATCACCTTTCCTGCTGATCAAATTTTCTTTCAGCATTTTTCGCCCTCTGAATATCCTGTTTTTCACCTTAGATAATGGTTCGTTTATGACATCGGCGATTTCTTGGTAAGAAAGGCTTTGCTGGTGATACAGGACCAAAGGTACTTTATACATATCTGGAAGCTCCTGAAGCGCTTGACTTAAAACCCGGCTTTTTTCTTTTTCAAAAAAAACTTCTTCCGGAGACGAGCCGGAGGGAAGCTCATATTCAACATCCTCGATGTTTGTGGTCTCCACACGTTTTTTACGATGATAATCTATAACATGATTGGTGGATATTCTAATTATCCAGGTGCTGAATTTGTAATCCGTTTGATATTTATCCAGGTTGCGGTAAATCTTTATAAAAATCTCCTGAGCCAGATCGTCGGCCTCGTCCTTATCGTTTATCATCCGAACTACTATAGAGTAAACCAAATTTTTATATCTGTTTACAAGCTCCTCAAAAAAGATCTGTTCTCCCTTTAGACAAAGGCATATCAACTCGTAATCGGAAAGACCTTTAACATTCATTTTACCACCCTTTCAACACCCTTACGGATATATTACTATATTTAATATACGTGAATCATGATAAAAAGTCTGCTGAAATTTACTCATCCTCAAACTTTATTGATTTTGTCATCCTGTCATGAGCCGCAATAGTATTGGGAAATACTTCCCTGACGGCCTGCACATGCTCCTTCGGGTTTATCACGGAAGGGCTGTAATGAGTGAGCCAAAGCTCCTTTACCGCTGCCTGCTTGGCAGTCTCCGCCGCCTCCCGGAAGGTGGTGTGCTTGTAGGCTATGGCCTTGTCCCGCTTCTCATCGTCTCCGTAGATGCCTTCGCTGATAAACAGATCGGATCCCCTTACAAAATCCGCAAGGCCGTTGACCGGGCGGCTGTCGGTGCAGTAGCAAACCTGTATCGGCTTGCGTTCCGGCCCCAGTACCATATCCGGCGTATACTCCTTGCCGTTATAATTAACCAATTCCCCTTTTTGCAGCGTCGACCAGTAATTGACCGGAAGACCCAGGCTTTTTGCCCGATCCACATCAAATCTGCCTTTTCTTCTCACAATTATTTTGTAACCGAAGCAGGTGATCCTGTGATCCATCACTAAATACTTCAGATGATATTTATCAAAAACCAAATCCTCTTCATTGTGTTTTTCAGGCAGCTCATGGAGTATAATGTCAAAGGGAAGCCCCTGGGCTATTACCAGCAGGCTTCTTACTATATGATTAAGGCCGGGAGGGCCTACAATATGAATAGGCTCATGCCGTTCGGAGTTGCCTATGGTAAGCAAAAGCCCCGGCAGCCCGGAAATATGATCCGCATGGTAATGTGTAAAGCAAATAATGTCTATATTTTTAAAGCCCCAGCCCAGCATTTTTAAAGTAACCTGAGTGCCTTCACCGCAGTCTATCATCATGAGCCTGCCCTCATGCCGGGCAAGCATGGAGGTTAGAAAGCGGTTGGGCAGTGGCATCATGCCGCCGGTTCCCAAAAGCGCGATATCCAGCATGTTTTTGTTCCTTTCCAGTCTAATATTAAGTAATAGCCTTGTCAAGACAGATTTCTTATTTTAAATTCCTTTTCCGCTTCCCTGCTTTGTGTTTTTTTGGCTATGGCTTCTCTTTTATCATAGAGCTTCTTGCCTTTGGCCAGGGCAATGTCAACCTTTACAATGCTTCCCTGTAAATATATCTTAAGGGGAACGATAGTATAGCCGTCACGAGTGACCGCGCCTATTAGCTTGTTTATTTCATACTTATGCAGCAGCAGGCGGCGGGGCCGAACGGGATCCTTATTAAATATATTCCCCTGTTCGTAAGGACTTATATGCATGTTCTCAATAAAGGCTTCCCCCGTACTTACGTTTACATAGCTGTCCTTCAGGTTGCAGCGGCCAGCCCTGAGAGATTTGACCTCGGTACCCGATAAAGAAATTCCGGCCTGAAAGGTTTCCTCTATAAAATAATCATGATAAGCTTTTTTATTTTGCGCTATAAGCTTGTAGGATTTTTTTTCTTGAGACATGTTTTTTCTCCTTAATTTGTTGTATAACTATAATAATATACTTTTAGAAAAATAATATCAAGGAGACAGGCCCATGAAGAAGAAAATATTATCGGAGAATAAATTGAGAAAGCGGTATTTTATTTTAAAGACAGCCTTTGTGGTTCTGCTTATTTTATTCGGAACCGGGATTTATTTCAGCTATGATTATCTTGCCTTTAGAATTTTGACTTCGAATTACATTTACACCGATACTCTGGATGAAATATACGAAGAAGCGTTAGGCGACAGCTTTAAAGGATATTATAAGGATTTTGACCGGATGATGATAGCTGTGGTGACGGAAAAAATACGGGTTGTAGGCGGCGACAGATACACATATCTGTATAACCCTGACGCGTACAAGTATTCAAAGGAGCAGGAAAAGACCCAGGCCGCGACAGCGAGAATGGAGGCGTTAACAGAGGACACGGTGTATGTAAGCCTGCCCAACATATCAAAATACACTTGGGAATTTATATCTGAAAACCGGGAAGAAATAAACGGTTACGAAAAGCTTGTGTTGGATTTGCGAAGCAATAGAGGCGGCGGCTTGTCGGCAATGTATAAAATAGCGGGCTTATTCCTGAACGCAGACGACGTAATAAGCTATGAGAAGGCCATACAGCCTATATTCTCGAAGACTATCAAGGCTAAAGGCGACCAATATTTTCAGTTTGAACAAATCGTTATATTGCTTAATGAAAATACGGCCAGCGCCGCCGAAGGCCTGACTATGGCTTTAAGGGAAAATATGGACAATGTTACTACAATGGGGACGGGGAGCTTCGGAAAAGGCATATCCCAGATCACAATACCTCTGACAGCCGGATACGCGGTTAAGGCTACCATAGCCACGGTGCATACTCCGTCGGGGGGTTCCATCCATCTGACGGGGATAGAGCCTGATATTATTTATGAAGGAGAAGATATCTTAAACGAGGTGTTATTAAATGGATTTAAGCCTATTGCAAATTCTTAGTCAAATATCCGAGGAAGAGCAGATAATCCTTGAGGATAAAAAATTAAATAAAAGCCTTTACACAGATGAAAAAGGCTTTACCGTTGATAAAGAAAAATTGCTGGAGCGGGGAAAGCTCATATCACTGCGTTCTCATACGCGCTTTATTGATTTTCCTAAGCATTGCCATAATTATATTGAGATCATGTATATGGCACAGGGCAGCACAACGCATATAATAAACGATGACAAAACCGTGAGGCTGGAGCAGGGAGAGCTTTTGTTCTTTAACCGTCATGCATTTCATGAAATTAAAAAGGCCGGCCTTGACGACATAGCGGTCAATTTCATCGTTCTTCCGCAGTTTTTTGATGTCGCGTATGAAATGACGGAAGACAGTAACATATTACGGCAATTTGTCGCGGAAAACTTAAGAAGCGACAACAGCAAGCTCAGCTATCTCCATTTTAAAGCGTCAAGCATTTTGCCTGTACAGAACATCGTCGAAACTCTTATATGGAATATCGTTAACAAGACTCCCAACCGTAATAAAATCAACCAAGTTACCATGGGGCTTCTGTTCCTGCATTTACTTAACCATACAGACCGGATAGATTTGCCTGACACAACGGATTACAATAACATATTAATAATAAGGGTTTTACGGGAGATTGAGGAAAATTACCAAACGGTTTCCCTGACCATGCTTGCCCGTGAGCTAAACCAATCGGTAGTTCAGCTTTCAAAGCTGATTAAGCAGATTACCGGCAAAACCTTTATACAGCTCCTTCAGGAAAAAAGATTTTCCAAGGCGCTGCAGCTTCTTCTGACCACAAGGCTTTCCGTTTCTGATATCGCGGCCTATGTGGGTTATGAAAACGTCAGCTATTTTTACAGGAGATTTTCTGAGATTTATAATATGAGACCCGCTAAATACCGGGAAATGCATAAAAGCAATTGAGGACATATTTTTTCTTAAAATGCGTCCTTATTTTTTTGTTTCACTTGAATTATATTTATTATAAAGTAGGAAGCTGCTTGCCGGGGGCAAGCGTCTAGCTTCCGAAGCGTATTTTGCTGAAGGAGGAGGTGTTTAGCATGACCTATTATCTTGCGGTTGATATTGGCGCGTCCGGCGGCCGGCACATTCTGGGAGGCTTGAATAACGGTAGGCTTGAGCTTGAGGAGGTTCACCGTTTTAAAAACGGCACGGTGAAAAAAAACGGCCGTTTATGCTGGGACACGGATGCTCTTATGAAGGAAATAGTAACCGGCATGATAAAATGCAGGGAAATCGGAAAAATCCCCCAAAGCGTAGGCATTGACACATGGGCTGTGGATTTTGTGCTGCTTGATAAAAACGGAAAGACCCTGGGCGACTCCGTTGCTTATCGTGACAGCCGTACAAACGGCATGGATAACGTTCTGAGCGGTTTTATAAGCGAGGGGGAGTTGTACGCCCGTACAGGGATTCAAAAGCAACCCTTTAATACGGTTTATCAGCTTCTGGCTCTGCAAAGGCAGCAGCCGGAGCTTCTAAACCAGGCTGAAAGCCTTTTGATGATTCCTGAATATTTCAGTTATCTTTTATCAGGAAAGCACATGAGTGAATACACAAACGCTACAACTACGGGGCTGGTCAACGCTAAAAGCAAGAATTGGGATTTTGATCTGATCGAAGCATTAAAGCTCCCCGGTCATATCGTCGGGGAGCTTGTTTCTCCGGGAGCAAGTCTTGGGGCTCTTTTGCCGGAAATAAGGGAAAGGGTCGGCTATGACTGCAATGTTGTTCTGCCCTGCACCCACGACACGGCCTCGGCTGTCGTAAGCGCA
>Ga0153920_1000750_pt1 | contig 13620 bp, 10 predicted proteins | sample TSNJ004MetaG_FD_104713 | JGI IMG/M metagenome (GOLD analysis project Ga0153920, IMG submission 104713) | Attine ant fungus gardens microbial communities from New Jersey, USA - TSNJ004 MetaG | ecosystem: Host-associated > Fungi > Mycelium > Unclassified | place: USA: New Jersey, Brendon T. Byrne...
AAATAATTGCCCTCCAGGGTAAGGGACTGGATGACATTCTGAAAAAACGCATGCACAGCCTCCCCGTCCTTCAGCTCTGTGTCCCGCAGGGTCATCAGACGCCTGTGCTCCGGACTATCCACCACCTGCTGCGTGGCAAACACAATATCAATCAGGTTGCTCCCCAGGCTTCCCGACAGGGTCCGCTTAAGGATGCTTAAAAACTTTTCTGATTCCTCCTGTGTCATCAGTGCGAGAGACTGGTTAAATTCTGAAACAATCTCTCCCCTTTCGTTGACATAACATCCCCGTACATGGGTAATATTGCTCTTGTCCTGCCGAAACCGGCGCCGAATTTCCGCAACTTCTTTTTCGTTCATAGGCTCCCCTTTATCTTCCTTAGTTTCGCCCTCCGCCATCAGACTTCATGGCGCTCAGAGGCAGAGTCATTATACTGCAACAGACGGCAAAAGGCAAAGGCTTCCTGGGCATCAAATTGTTCTCTCTTCTGTCCGGACAACGAAACACCGCCTCCGGCACGGAATTCCGTGCCGGAGGCGGTGTTTCATCTCAAGTACTATGACACCATCAATGCGGAGCATGTCATGGTAGATGGCATCACCGCCGGTTCCTGCCAAAGGCGGGGAGGCGACTGTGCCGTCAACCCGGTATCACATGTGCTTTTGATGATATGATACCATAAGCCCAAAGCGCATCGGTATCATGGGTCATACTGTTCGGTTGTCCGCGCAGCGGACGAGAAAAGTGATTCAAATCAAGGCATCATAACCGCAACGCGGTTATGATGCCAGGGTTATTATACCAGGGTTGTCCCACCATCCACAATGATGTGCTGGCCGGTAACATAGCTGGACGCTTCACTGGAAAAATAGAGGATCGTGCCATTCAGCTCTCCCCGCCGCCCGGGCCGGCCAATCGGGCATTGGCCATTGTAGCCGTTCAAAAATTCCTGCGATTGAAATAGGGTGTCCTGTGTCATCTCCGATTCAAACAGGCCGGGTCCGATACTATTGACCGTGATGTTATATTTTCCATAGGAGGCCGCCATCCCCAAGGTCAATCCCTTCACCGCCGCCTTTGAGGCGTTGTAACCGTGGCGGATAAATATATCTTGCTTGTCCGCTATGGTCGCATTGACCGAGCTGATATTCACGATTTTTCCATATTGCCGCTCTATCATGTGGGGAACCACGTATTTGCTGACGAGGTAAATTCCCTTTACATTGATGTCCATTGACTTGTCCCAGTCCTCCTGGGAGAGGGTGTGCACTCCGCCGCGTACCGCGATTCCGGCATTATTCAGCAGGATATCAATTCTGCCAAATTCGGCCAAAACCATCTCAATGGCCGCCTTTACCTGGTCTTCCTTTGTCACATCACAGGGGACCGCAATCGCTTTTGTCCCTTTTCCAGCCAGTTCCTCAACCAGCAGGTCCAATTTTTCTTTGCGGCGGGCCAAAAGCGCCACCACTGCGCCCGCTTCTGCATATCCGCGCGCTGCATCGGCCCCCAAACCACTGGACGCCCCAGTGACAACCGCAACCTTGCCCTTTAAATCAAACATTGTTCTACCTCCCGTCAGTCATCATATTCTCATTTGTCCGCAAAGCAGGCAAACGCATGGTATCCTATCCACCTTGTGGATATGATACCACATCCGGCGCACAATTGACCAAAATAATGGCAATATACTCTATTTTTTCTATTATAACCAATAGAATGACCGTAATCCCCTGGAAAACCATCACCTTATACAAAATTTTCCTAGGTAAGCACTGATTCAATCAGACCAGGTGCGATTTTCTGTCTTGATTTATGGGCGTTTGCCCCGCCTCCGGCGGGACAAAGAGCATTGATTCAGCGTTTCCCCGGATTTTTATTGATATCAAGTTTTTTTAATAAAACATGAGTGATGATAGAAAAATAACCTCTCGCTGATCAATGGGGACTTGGGATCAGTATCCCGTCAAATATCTCTCAATCAAATACGGTATCATAAACTACTAAAATCCCCTTTTCAAAAGGCAGCGGGCCGCGCCGTGCTACACGGAGCGGCCCGCCTGTTTCCCTTAGCAGCACCAGGAGTACATCTGGCAAAGCATTGCCCAGAGAGAACCATAGGATTGATTACCACAATTCATAAAAAAAGACATTTAAATAACCTCCCAATAAAGTAAATTTTTTGTCTTTGTTAGACAGCATAATTGTAATCCTTTTGTAACTAATTTGCAATGTAAATGTAATCCTTTTCAGGGAAGATTTCCATGAAATTCATAAACCGGCGCAAATGCGCCGGTTTAAACGGACCTTGTGGTTTCACAGTTCACATAGAACCTTTTAAAATTTCTATGAATGAAACAGGGCTAAAATACTGAAACTTCTTTCGGTGTAATCAGTAATAATCCCATTCACTTCAAAATTTTGTATACTGCAAAATTGATAGAGCGTTTCTTCTTGAAAAAATACAAAAATCTTTTGCTTCATCTGGTGAAGCGCATGCTCCACTTCTTGAGTGAGCGCGCTATATTCGACTCCAACCCCCGTAGTGTAAGGGACAGAGGTCAACGCCTCTTCCATGGCGGCCAGTGTGGTATCCGCCGCAAAGAGCAAAATAAGCGGGATTTTCTGGTTTTCCGAATAGACGGCGCCCAAAAGGTCTTGGGAAAAGGCCTCCACCAGAACTTGCTCACACAGGCCGTATTGGTCCAGCAGGTAAAGTAACCGCCCAACCCCTATATTCCCCTCCCCCAGGTCTTTTAAATCAAGCAGGTAGCGGACCTGGCCGCCATACCGCGCAAACACCTCTTCCAATTCATAAAACGGCTCTCCGCAGGGCCTGGTATAAGCTTTGATCTCTTCCAGCGCGAGATCTCGAATTTCCTGCGCCATCTCTCCATCCAAATCCAGAGCTGTATCATGGGAAACAAGTAAATATCCATCGCAAGTTGTGTTGATATCTAACTCCAACCAACATGTGCCTTGCTCAATCGCCAAATCATACCCCTCAAAGGAGTGGTCGGCCGCCTGAGGCGGGACACCGCGGTGGGATATCACAATGGGCGCCCCGTCCATAATTTGACCTGTACGACTCACCTTCGCCTCTGCCCTCGTAAACGCATTTGCACTGCAACCGCCCAAAAGGGCGGCGCAGATTCCAAATAGGATAACCCGATCAAAATGCAACATACTCCCCCCTTTGTCGCGTGCCAAGAGACAACCTTAATATTTGACAACAGCGCTGTTTTATACCTTATAGCCAATACTCATCTTCTGTGCCGGCTCTGCCATAGGCAAGTTTTCACCTTATTGCACGCGCTCACGACCCCATCCGGGGCAAACCACATAGAAGCCTTTCTTCTCCAGATCCGGGGCGCATTTTACCCAAAAGGCACACATAGAGAATGCGCCCGAAAAAAGCTGGAGAAAAGTTGAAAAGAAAAAGTAGAAATTAGCTTGCATTGATCAGTAAATTGTGCTAAAATACCAACGCATTACACATGGATCGCAGAGACTCCGCCCTGTGTCCCGCACTCAGCGGGATTGGCGGGGAAGATGAAGCGTCCAGAGGCAAAACTAAAATATTAGGAGGAACAAACCCATGGCAGTCGTATCTATGAAGCAATTATTGGAAGCTGGCGTCCATTTTGGACACCAAACCCGCCGGTGGAATCCAAAAATGGCCACCTACATCTACACGGAGCGCAATGGCATCTATATCATCGATCTGCAGAAGACGGTAAAGAAGCTGGAAGAAGCCTACCATTTTGTACGTGAACTGGGCGAAAAGGATCAGAGCATCCTCTTTGTTGGCACAAAAAAACAGGCTCAGGATGCAATAAAAGAAGAGGCCGCCCGTGTTGGCATGTACTACGTGAATGCCCGTTGGCTCGGTGGCATGCTCACCAATTTTAAGACCATGCGCGGGCGAGTGGAGCGTCTGAACCAGCTCAAAAAGATGCAGGAGGACGGCACCTTTGACATGCTGCCCAAGAAAGAAGTTATGAAGCATCTGGGCGAAATTTCCAAGCTGGAAAAATATCTGGGCGGCGTCACCGAAATGAAGAAGCTGCCCGGAGCGCTTTTCGTTGTCGATCCCCGCAAGGAGCGCAACGCCATTAATGAGGCCCGCAAATTAGGGATCCCCATTGTGGCCATTGTGGACACCAACTGCGATCCTGATGAAATCGACTATGTTATCCCGGGAAATGATGACGCGATCCGCGCCATTAAGCTGATTTCCAGCGTAATGGCCAATGCCATCCAGGAAGGCAGACAGGGACAGGACGCTCTCCCGGAAAAGGAAGCCGCTGCCGCTGAGTAAGAGATTCTAGTTGTATTCCGCAGCGCCCCCCGACTGGGCGGGCGCTGTTGTATTCAAATAAAGGCCGGATCAACCGGATGAAAAATAAACGGAGGTAATTATTATGGCTTTTACTGCCAAAGACGTACAGGCTCTGCGCGAGATGACCGGAGTCGGCATGATGGATTGCAAAAAGGCGCTGACCGCCGCTGACGGCGACAAAGATAAAGCCATTGAGTGGCTGCGGGAAAAGGGCCTTGCCGCCCAGAGCAAAAAGGCGGGCAAGATCGCTGCTGAAGGTATTTCCTACGCTTTTTCCGCAGACAATGGTGTTGGGGTTGTAATTGAAGTGAACTCCCAGACCGACTTTGTGGCAAAAAACGAGGTGTTCCAAACTTTTGTGAAGGAGCTCGCCTCTGTGGTTGCAAGTGAAAATCCCGCTGATGTGGCCGCACTTCAGGAGTACACCTACCCCGGTACAGACCGCACCATTGCTTCTGTCACCGCAGACAAAGTGCTCGCCATTGGGGAAAACCTGCAGATTCGCCGCTTCGTGCGTTATGCGGAGGATATCAACATCCCTTATATTCACATGGGCGGAAAGATCGGCGTGTTGGTAAACATGTCTGTGGAAGGCATTTCCGACATGAATAAGGTAACCGAGCTGGGAAAAGATGTGGCAATGCAGATCGCGGCCATGAACCCGGCCTTCCTGGACAGGTCCGATGTGGACTCCTCCACTTTGGACAAGGAGAAGGACATTCTCATGGTCCAGGCCAAGGAGGACCCAAAAAACGCCAATAAGCCTGACAATATCATTGAGAAGATGGTCATGGGCCGCATTGGCAAGTTCTATGAGGAAAACTGCCTGTTACAGCAAGCTTTCGTCAAGGAGAACAAGATCACTGTGGGTGCTCATGTCGCCGCAGTTGCCAAAGAGCTGGGCGGCTCTATTACCGTCAAAGCCTTTACCCGGTTTGAAACGGGCGAAGGCATTGAAAAGAAGGAAGATGATTTTGCAGCCGAAGTTGCCAGCATGATTCAGTAATCTGTTTGATCTCCTCTTGTCACCTTCCCCGGAGCCATGCAGCGTCTTGTTTTCATGTGGGCATCAGCTTGACGGACAAATAAACAAAAGAAGAGGGCCTAACTGTTGTATGATAGTTAGACCCTCTTCTTTTGTAGTGCAATGAGGTCCTCAGTTCCAATCCGCCTCATGAATCAGAACAAATTTTTATTCGTAAGGCGGCGCACATGCGCTGCGCAGCTCGTCTAATATCATCATATTGGAAGAACGAAGCAACCAAACCACATTCTATATTCTTTCAATAAGATTAGTCAAAAAATTGTGAAATTCGCCGTAACACGACAACTAATCAAAGTTTTTTTCTTGTATCCAACCATCAAATATGGTAATATACGGTCGTAACTTTTATTTTTGTAACAAAGTTTAAAGTGCCGGTCCTGATGTGATTGGGCTGCTCTCTGTTTCTATAAAATTGGTAAACTTGTGGAGGTATTTACATGAAACATTCGGCTCCGCTTTTTGTTACACTTTTTGGTAGCTTCAGCCTAATGCGCAAGGTGGATGGGCGCACCCTGACTGTCAGCGACCAAACCAGCACATCCAAAAAGCTTTGGCCTTTTTTACAATATTTAATCGTCTTCCGCCAAAAGGAAGCCATCACACAGCCTGAGGTCATTCATACCCTTTGGTATAATAATGAAGAAAAAAATCCTACCAATGCGCTTAAAACCCTGCTGCACCGCGCGCGGAATGTGATGGAGGACTTGGCATATCCCGATGGAAAACAGATTCTTTTATACCGACGGGGAATATACGGCCTGCATCCTGACGTGACGGTGGAGGTAGACGCCGAACAATTTGAATCTTTTTATCAGGAAGCAAAGCAGTGTGCGGGAGAGGAAAAGCTTTCTATGCTCCTCCAGGCAATCAAGCTATATAAAGGTGAGTTTCTTCCAAAATATTCCGACTTTACTTGGGTTATGTCTCTGCGCACCTACTATTGCAATCTGCATCTGAATGCCTGCGCCCAGGCGATTGAATTGCTGGCGCAGGCACAGCGCCACCAGGATATTATCGATTTATGCCGCAAAGCACTATCCCTGGCCCCCTATGAGGAGGAGCTGCACATTGCACTGATGAACGCACAGATTGCCACCGGTGCACAGCAATCCGCCATGCAGCACTATGCATACACCTCCAGTCTGTTCATGGACCAGCTGGGTATTACCCCCTCGGAAGAATTTTCTTCTATCTATCAGACCCTGATTAAAACAAACCATAGTGTCCAACTGGATTTGACCGTTGTGCGAAGCGCCCTCATCGAAGAGACTCCCTCCCCTGGCCCATTCTACTGCGAACTCGCCATTTTCCGGGAAATTTACCGCTGGGAAGCCCGCATTGCCCAGCGCTCCGGCACCGTGGTTCAGTTGGGCCTGATTTCCATTTTAGATAGCCCGGTCAAGAAGCTGACGCAAAAGCAGGTCAGCGTTACCATGGAGCGGCTGGAGAGCTCCATTTCCTCTATCCTGCGGAGAGGCGATGCCTTTACTCGGCTCAGCGCATCTCAGTATCTTATGCTGCTTCCCTATGCTACCCACGAGGGGGGCGAAATCGTGCTGCGCAGGGTAACCAGCCACTTTAAGCGCTGCCATCCGAAGTCCACCGCGCTATTACACTACGGCGTCCTGTCGTTACTCCCCTTCCATCCCGATGAATCTATGGAAACCACGCACTTCTCCCGCTCTGTGACAGAGACAGAACCAACGTGATGTGACTCCTTGCCACTGCGCCAGATCAATGCTGATTCCATTCATTTCCTGTATTGGTTTATGGGTGTCTGCCCCGCCAGAGGCGGGACAAACAGCATCCATCCGCCGCTTACCTAGATGATAAGAAAAGACTTGCCGCGTTCAGATAAGCCGCAGCAAGTCTTTTTTCTATGTATTCAAGGCCTCTCGGCCCGAAGGAACAGCATCCAGTACCGATTCTTCCAATTCCATCTCCATAACGGATACCTCAAACGCTGTACGCTCCTGTGCGTTTTCTCCCTCCCGCTTGGTGTAGGCCCTGCTTTGTAACCGGCCCTCCAACCGTATTTTACCCCCTACCGGAAGGTCTTTGCAGCGCTGTGCCAGCCCTCCCCAGGAAATACAGGGGAGATAGTCTGTTCTCCCGTAGCGCCGGTTCACTGCCAGCATCATATCGCAAATATCCCGTCCCAAGGGCGTCTTACGATAAATTGGCGGTCTGCACAGTGTTCCGCTGAGGGTCAGGTGGTTTTCATCCTCCCGTTGCTCAAACGCCACTTCTCTGGCATAAACGGTGATAATGAGCCTGCTGCCCACTCCACTTTTATTGTTAAAGGATCGTACCTCGCCGCGCACGGAGATCTCTTCCCCGCTATCAAATGCTCCCTGCTCTAACAAGTCCTCTGCCGCAATCACATTCACTCTGTCTTCCGCTCCTGACAGGCGCAGAACAGACATTGGAAACACATAATAGCGCCCTCCATGGCTGCTATGAGAAAAAACTGGTCTGTCGGCAACTCTGCCGTGAAGATAAATGCTGTTTTCATTCCATATCATCTGCATCAAGCAACACTCCTATCCTTTGCTGCTTGATTATATGTTTTAAGTTTGAGAGATATGCTTTTAAAACAGCTCCCAAACCATGGGGTTATTTCTTCAACCAAATGTCAAAATCTCTCTCGTAATTGTCTAATGGTCGCTGGATTTAGGCTTTGTAGAACCAAAAAATACCTGTAAAAACGCGGTCTGTCTAAACCGCCTTGGAATGGGCATTGATTTCTATGTATTCCTGTATTCTGCGTAATTGGTCGGCAAACTTGGATTTAACGCTGATGTTGCAATTAGAAACACGAATACAAGATTATCTAAGCTATTGTTCAGCTAATACTATTATTGCAAGCGTTGTAACGATAATGTCCCTTTGCATAATTTTTTCTTTTGTTTTCCCTGTTCAAGCATATTCCTCCTGAAAGTTGCTTTTTCAACTTTACGGGAGGTTTTGCGTTGATTAAACTATGCAAACCTCCCGGTTTTGCTACGATCTCCGCCATACCATTTTTATCCATAAAACAACATCTCCATTCTCGTTAAATCAAAAGTATAGCACGAATGATTTGTAAAGGCCCCCTACAAAACAATTCTGAAACAAAAAAGCGACACGGTAGAATTACCATGTCGCCTGCACCGCCTGTGCAATATCCGTGGTATAGTGGATCCGTGCAGCGGTGCTTTGCGCATCCTCGACCATCTCCTCCTCCGCAAGAAACTGTAGGCTTGATCCGATCAGGCTCTGTGCCCGTTGGAGTGTCTTTTCCGTGCGGGAATAGAGCCAGACTTCATATCCGGCCGCCGCATAAGTTTGCGCAATTCCAGGCCCCATCGTACCGGCCCCTAACACCGCGATCTTTTTTGCGTCCAACATGAAACTCTTCTATGAGCTCAAGAATCGTCCCGAGGCGCGTTATGCCATGGTCACCATGTGCATCGGCGGCGGTATGGGATTTGCCTCCATCTTTGAGCAGTGCAGGAGCGACTGCGTATGAAAAATATAAAAGTCGTCCTTGCAGATGTCGTTCGCACACCGTGGGGGAAACCGAACGGAGGCTTGGAAAAATTCATGTCTTCCGACTTGGCGGCGCAGGCTCTAAAAAAACTGCTGGGACGTACAGGCGTTGAACCCAACGCGATCGATCAGGTCGTGTTTGGACAAGCACACCCCTCCACCATGCCGAATAACATCGGGCATTACGCTTGGCTGAAAGCAAAATTTCCGGTCGAAGTTCCCAGCTATACCGTCCAAAGCAACACTGCCTCCGCTTTGCAAGCTGTCAGAAACGCGTATTATCTCATCGCCACCGGCAATGAGATAATTGTCATTGCCGGCGGCGCGGACAGCTACTCGGCAGCACCTTGCGTGACGTGCGCAACCATTTCTATTTGCACAATCGTGTGATCATTGATTCGCTCGATGAGGCCGAACGCTGCACACAGCCCGTTCCCATGAGCCGTCTTGAGCAATATCAGAAAACATACGCGGCACAGCCAAATGCAGAAGCGAGATCTTTTGAGCAAAGAGCCGCGAGAAGGCCAGGCGGTTTGCATCGCTTTGCGGTGAGCAGATTGTTAGCATCTCCTATGTTGATCGCAAAAAAGGCGAGATTGTATGTTCCGAGGACGAATGGATCGTAACGGGTACCACCGAAGGCGAAGCGCTCTCCCCCTATGCCGATGGTGTTGCGGTGACGATGCTTATGAGTGCGGATAAGGCCGATGCGCTCGGCATCAAGCCGAAGGCGGATGTGCTCGCGACCATCGAAGCGCTGGGCGGCGCGGTTACAGTCAATCCGCTGGGTGGTGCGCCGGCCTACGGGCTCAACGATGGCGCCGAGGGGCTTGCTATGCTTCAGCGCGTGATAGCCGCCCTTGAAAAAGAACGGCTCGGACTGATCTGTATGTTCAGTGCCGGCGGGCAGGGCATGGCTGCGCTGATCCGCAAGTGCTGATTCTTCGCAACAGCTTTTTCCTCTTTTAGATATCTTCCGGACAAAGTCTGGACAAAGGCAAAACACATAAAAATCAAAGAATATGGGATAATTTTTCGATGAGCACTATGAAAAAAGTAGCCGTCATCGGCGGCGGCACGATGGGGCGTCAGATCGCTCTCAATTCCGCAATTCACGGTTGTGAAGTTATCATCTGCGAAACGTTTGAGAGCGTACGCGGCAACCTGTTGGCTTGGGAAGGGGAGTATCTTGCCGACCGTATTGCCAAGGGCCGCATGAGCGAAGAACAGGTGGCCGCTATCAAGAACCGTTTTTCCGTGACCGCCGAGCTGGAAGTGGCCTGCAAAGACACCGACATTGTCATCGAAGCCATCATCGAGGACAAGGCGGCCAAGATGGACATTCTCGGAAAGATCTCAGCGCTCGTGCGCCCCGATACCCTGATCGCCACCAACTCAAGTTATATGGTCTCTTCCACTTTCAAAGATGTTGTGATGAACCCCGAACGCCTTGCCAATCTGCATTATTTTATGCCTGCGCTTGTAATGAAGCTTGTTGAGGTGGTCAAGGGCGAGCATACCGCTCAGAAAACCGTTGATCATCTCATCAGCTTTGTCCGCGAAGCCGGCAAGACGCCCGTCTATGTACGCAAGGAGGAGGATGGATTTATTGTCAATAATATCCTCAAAGCCATCAAAGAAGAGGCATATCGCCTTGTTAAGGAGGGCGTCTGCACGCCCCAGAATCTCGACACCGCCGTTGAACTCGGCCTTAATCACCCCATGGGGCCGTTTAAAATCGATGACATGAACGGTCTTGACCTCCGTTATGACGTTCTCAAGCGCCGTTATCAGGAAACCGGCGTCAAGTCCTGTGGCTATGAAATGATCGAAATCCTCTGCAAGCAAGGCCGCTACAGCAAAAAAAGCCAAACACGGCTTCTATGATTACGAATAAGCAGCTCCTTTGGACCGTATTTGTTATGAAATCAAATTGATGAGGGCTTTTAACATCCATTTCAACCCTATTACACGAGCATATAGAACCAATGTGGATATGCGTAAAACAATGGTGGATGAGCTATGCGCGCGAGCCGGTATTTCCAAAGGCGCGTTCTATAGTTTTTATGATAGCAAAGAAGATTTTTACCATATCGTTGAGTTATATAGCCTATTAATAGGTCGATATCATACTCAACATTGCTGTTAAGGGTTTTAGAAAATGAATTCCAATGCCATACATAGTTGTAGTTGCACTTTTCGGCCCCAACTGGTGATAATCATTAACTGGCGATAACTTCTATATCAAACTCCACGACAACCTGTAGGTGTGCGCTTTGCATTGGCTTATACGCCGCTCCTATTGACGCTTTTGCGAACAGTCCATTAAAAATTTCCTGCATATCGTAATGCTCGGCGTGCCTGAGATTGTTTATTTGAATTACTACAGTAACCGCCGTATCAAACAAAAATTGAAGGGTATGTATCCGGTTCACTTCCGGTTACATACCCTTCAATCAGCTTAATTCATTTTTGTCTTACTTTTTTGGGTCGCTTCAAAAATCATTGGGCGGGCTTTCAGCCGGCCGGAAATTATAAGCCGCGCCGGTTCATCATCGTCACATATGCCGACTTTCATGTTTGCCCCGCCCCTTTCTTCTGATTTTTTATGGAAGTACCGCCGGCCGGATTTACTCCAACCGGCGGTACTTGAAAATTAGCCGGTCCTTATTCATTCCTTGAGCCGTCCGCGCCGACCGTGTAACCGTCAATGGTTACATTCACCGCCAGCTTGCCGTCCGCATAGAAGTAGTACCACTTGCCGCTGATTTGTACCCATTTGTCGGCCGCCATGATGCCTTTATCGTCAAACCAATATTTGTTTTCCTCTATATTGAGCCAGCCGGTGACGGCGTTGCCGTAAGTGTTGATGTACTGCCACTGGCCGGCATCGTTCTGCACCCAGCTCCGCGCCGCACCCTCATCAATCACGAACTCCACAAACCGGCGCAAGATGGTCGCAGCCTCCGCTCTTGTGGCGCTGCCCTGCGGGTCGAAGAGGTTATTTGGCTTGCCGCTGATTACGCCCGTCTGCTGGATGGCCTTTACCGCGTCTTTCGCCCAACTGCTGATCTTCGCATCATCGGCAAAGGTGGTGGCCTGCTGGGATACGGGCAGGGTGTAGCCGGTGGCCTTCGCGTAGCCCGTCATCATCACCGCCATCTGTTCGCGGGTGATAAGGCTGTCGGGGCCAAACTTGTTGTCGCCGATGCCCTGCACGATGTTGTTTTTCACCGCCCATTCGATGTACGGCATGGCCGGGTTGGTAGCCGGTACATCGGTGAAGCTGCTGGCAGTGTAGCCGCTCACGTCCGCGCCGGAGAGCTTGCCCAGCGCCATAAGGAAGGTCGCGCGGGTGATGGCCGTGTCGGGGAAGAAAGTAGTCGCGCTGGTGCCGCTGATCAGGTCGAGACTGGCGACAAAATCAATATCGTCCTTCGCCCAATGGTTTGCCGTATCGGTAAAGGCCGGGGCTGGCGTCTTGTAGCCCACGCCGTAGACGGCGTTGCTGTCGCCGCTCCAGATCATCCAGCCATTGTCGTAGCTGGATTTGTCAATCCACTGCACCTTGCCGTCCACGATTTTGACGATGAACAGGCTGCCGGTCTTTTCCGTACTTACCGCCGTGTACTTGATGCCGCGTGTGACCGTGCCGCTGCCGTAGCTGGTGACGGTCTTGCCCGCGCTGTCCTTAACGGTGAAGCCGAATGCAGGGCGGTTGCCGATGGCGGCCGAAGCCGCGCCGGATAGCATGGATACAGGGTCTGCGCTCACGGTCACCGTGCCGGCGGTCTGGCTGTCAAGCGAACTGATCGCCGCGCTGTCGAACTGGAAGCGGAAGATGTCCGTTTGCACCAGTACATAGTTCACGCCGGAGGATTTGAGCAGATCGAGGGCGTCCCCCGCGATGCTGATGGTCTGGCAGTGATAGCTGCCGCTGTTTGTAATGACAAACGCCAGAGCGATGCCGTCAGGGTCTGTACCTGCTTTGTTGACAGCCGCCTGTATCATGCTCTTTGTGATGGTGCAGGTCAGGCGATTGTTCTGTACCGTGCCGGCATACGTCATTGTCGCCACTTTGGGCATGTTGGGCTGCTTGTCGGTGGTGATGTTGTAGTTCGGCAAACTGGAGCCACCGCCACCTCCGCCGCCGGTATATGTCCACTGTGCGTAAATCGTGGTATTCGCCGTAAATACATAGCTTGTTGTAATTTGCGTACCACCGCTGGACGCTGTATACCAGCCGTTAAAGCTGTAGCTTCCGCTTCTTGTGGGCATCGGCAAACTTGCCAGCTTGCCGTCCGCTCCTGTCTGCATGGATGTGGGAGAAACGGAGCCGCCGTTGGCGTTGAATGTAATTGTGTAAATGGTCGGCGCAGCGACCGTCAAAGTGAAGCTCTGCGGCGATGATGTGCCGCCCGCGTTCGTTGCCGTAAACGTCAGGTTATAAGTTGCAGCCGTGCCGGACGCCGGAGTGCCACTTAATATGCCGGTCGTGGTGTTGAAGGTCACGCCGCTCGGCAGGGTATCGCCGCCAATGGCAAACGAGGTCGGGCTATTCGTGGCGGTCACGGTGAAGCTGCCGGATGTTCCCTCCGTGAAAGTGGTACTGCTTGCGGAATTGATAACCGGCGCGCCGGGTGTCGGCGCAGCGACCGTCAAAGTGAAGCTCTGCGGCGATGATGTGCCGCCCGCGTTCGTT
>Ga0153920_1000754_pt1 | contig 13593 bp, 17 predicted proteins | sample TSNJ004MetaG_FD_104713 | JGI IMG/M metagenome (GOLD analysis project Ga0153920, IMG submission 104713) | Attine ant fungus gardens microbial communities from New Jersey, USA - TSNJ004 MetaG | ecosystem: Host-associated > Fungi > Mycelium > Unclassified | place: USA: New Jersey, Brendon T. Byrne...
AGTTTTCTACTTGGGAGAATTGTTTTGACGCTTCTACTCTTTGTGAAATATACAAGCATTTCGTTACCTATACTGGTAGTGTGTTGCCAGAATTACCGGAAAAATTGAATGACGATTCTTCCGGTATCGAAAACCCCCACAGAGGTTCACGGGATCGATTATCAACGGCGCTAATGCAATACAAAGACAGCATGGGTTCCTCAACATGGGAACAAGCCGCTATTGCCTATCAAAAAAGTGGAACAATAATTGAGCAGATTGTAGATGGATTTACTCAAGACATACTCGATAATTCCTTTTCTGAAACTCATAGATACATTAGCCTGTTTTCACAGCTTAAACAAGTCGAGGAAAAGGCACATGAGGAGTTATCCATCCCTATAGAACACCAAAAATTGAGAAACAAGTCTATTGAGCGTTAGCGTCAAAAAAAGTTATCCCACGGAAAGAAATATTGTTCGGCGGTTTGACCTTGTAAAGCAAGTCAAAGTTTGGTTCGCCACTTCGGGCCAAGTTGGCCCGAAGTGGCGAAAATAGAATAGGAGGACGGCGTACCTGCCGTTAAACGGTTAATAAAAAAAACCGTTGCTCGGCGGGTAGTTAATTATGCCCTACGAATACTGAACGGCGGTTTTTCAAAACCGCCGTTTTCCGTTTTTCGGAAGGCTTAATAAAGTGAGCCTTTTTACAGGACGCGGCGGCATTATAGGAGGATGCGCCGTATTTTATTATTGCCTTTCCCATCAATACAAATGGCCGCTATGGAAACATAACGGCCGGGGTTAGCCAGCCGACACCTTAATTTTTTAGCAGGTTTCTGCATCCTTAAAATAAGCACACAAGCAGAGAGGCCAGTGCCATAGAAAAGGTTAGGCCCCAATCCAATTATAGTATCCAGCAGATCGGACTCGATAAGCATATGCCGCATTTTTCCTTCTTTAGCCGCGCGGAACAATACCCCTTGAGGCAATACGACTGCCATTCGTCCTGTCTTAGGTTTCATAGACTTTATCATATGCTCAATCCAGGCGAAATCGCCCGACGATGTTGGAGGAATGCCCCAAAAATCCCGTCCGAACCGATCTCCCGACCAAATATCATCGCCCCAGTTTTCAAGGGAAAACGGCGGATTTGAAATAACGCAATCAAATGTTCTCAGCTTGTCATGAGAAATAAATGCAGGACTACGAAGTGTGTCCCCGCGATAAATATAAAAGTCTTCTGCACCATGAAGGTACAGGTTCATCCTCACAATGGCAGAGGTCGTGAGGTTCTTCTCTTGTCCAAATATTTTCCCGAGGCAGGCGTTTTCATCACTTTTGTCCTGTATATGATTTCTGGACTCAATTAGCATGCCACCGGTTCCGCATGCAGGGTCGTATATGGTATCGCCAGGTATAGGGTCAAGAATACGAACAAGCAATGAAACAACAGGCCAAGGGGTGTAGAACTCACCAGCCTTCTTATTTGTAATATCCGCAAATTTTTTTATCAAATATTCGTATGCATGACCAAGCACATCTACCGCACAGTGAGCATCATCAAGATTCAGTGAGGAAAAATGCTCAAGCAAGTTCTTCAATCTTTCATCTGAAAGGCGCTCTCGATTCGACCATTTTGCATCATCGAAGTCGCTGAAAATGGTAAACAGATTTTTCGGATTTGCTTTTTCAATATTTCTAAAAGCCGTTTGAATGGCGTGTCCTATATTCTCCGCTTTGGTCCTAATATCGTTCCAATGACTGCCCTCAGGAATCTGAGAGCGATGGTTTTCTGAAAACATGGCATAGCGTTCATCACCATCAGCTAATTCAAGTGCCTCTGTGTACTCACGAGTAAACTCATCGCAAAGCCGCTTATAAAAAAGCAGCGGGAAAATATGAGTTTTATATTCTTCTGGATAGATAGGGCCACGGAGAATATTGCAACCTTGATATATGTAATTATAAAGCTTTTGGGTATCGTCATTGTTTGTGAAACTCAATCGTCCTGTCATAACCGATCTTCCCCTTCAGAAAGCGCCTAAAAATAGCAATATTGTATCATGTTTTCTATATGAGGAAAAGGCCGCATGCAAATCTTGTCAAAATTGCTCGGATTCTCTCCTCTGTTGACGAGTTGCGTGTCTCCTCATGATCGAAGTTCCACAATCTATTCCCACAGCATTACGTATTTTTGCGTCATCACGTCCATTCTTTAGATTCTTGCTCCATTCTTTCCCGCCTCATATTCGTCCAATGCCTTCCCGATCCGGTGTATTTCATCGCTGCCATTTGTGGCAAAGCGCAGCAACGGGATCCCGTATAATTGCAAAATGCGATCCTTTATTCGGTCGCGCTCATATTGCTGTGTACCTTCCTTGTGGTAATGGAATCCGTCCACCTCGATTGCCAGAACAGGTTTCTTGCTGATTCGGTTATAAATCAAAAAATCCACATGCGTTGCCGTATTCATGGCATATCGGCACTCTTCATCAGTCAAATGCTTCGGATCACGGATCAACATATTAAGCGGCTGATGGCAAATAACATCCAGTGAAAGCTGTGATCGAGATTTGAGCAAATCGGCAATGGCGTGATACATCAGATTCTCGGAGTCATAGGCGGAGATGCGAGTATGCTTTTCCAAAAAAGCAATTCGCGCGTTGGTATACTGCTTGTACAGCAGATCAAATACTGAGTAAATTTCGCTCTGCACGACCTGAAAGTTGTTGTATTCTATATAATCAATCAGATCGCCGATGTTGCTGTCTGACGGCTGGTCGTTGCCGGACGCCACGAGACAAAACTGCTTTTTCGCACGGGACACAGCGACATTGAGCAAATATGGGTCATCTGAGAAATCGGTGACCACATCATCCACGGTCGTCATCACGATAGTGTCCTTTTCACGCCCCTGAAATTTATGTACTGTGGCCACCTCGATTTGTTTTGTGTCCAGCTGCGTTGTTATTGCGGCCACCTGATCTTTGTATGGGGCGACAATCCCGATCTCTTCCGGATCTTGGGCTTGAATCATCGGGAGCGCTTCGCGAATCGTCACATCAATCTGCCGCTGATTCGTGTGATCTCTGCGGTGGTCGCCAAGGGCCGTCTTAAGCAGCATCAGGGGATCAGCCTCACCTGAATCCTCCGTCATAATCACGAGCTGATTGTCATAAAACTTCTGATTGCAAAAGCCGATAATCTTCGGGTGGCAGCGATAATGCTCACGCAAAAGGATCCGCGGGGCGTCCGGCAGGATATTGCACACGGATTTCAAAAAGCTGTTCTCCGAGAATGAGTACCCGCTCAGCAGGTTGTAAGACGAGAAGATGGCATCGCTCTGCTTTTTCATATCATCCTTCACGATGTTTGGGAGCTGCTTTAAATCCCCAACGATGACGGCATTTTGGGCGCCGGATAAGGCCAATGCTCCGGTAGCGATATCAACCTGTGAGGCTTCATCCATAATCAGATAGTCATAGATAACGCCCTTTAGGCAGCTGCGCGAGGAAAAGGTCGTGCTGAGAATAATCGGATATTCTTTTACAACTGCTTCGGGTTGCTTCCAGAGGTCGTCTTCCGTGAACTCCGGGCGATCCGCTTGGTTTCCATAGCGCTCAAATAGCTTGGCGCGCAGATAATCCATCGACCATTCGGTCAGCTCATCCATCTTCCTTTTTGCATCGGCTGCGGCAAGACGCTTTTCCAACCGGGTGATTTCCTCGATTAACTCGGATTCATGCGCCTGATAGAAAAGGGCTTGAAACAGTGTAATAACGGTCGGAAGATTGCTCTCGTAGAATTTCCAATCAGAGATTCCATAGACAAATGTGCTTTTCAGCTTAAACCAGAAGGAAAGCACACGATCCCGCTCGGAAAAATCATTACATTCCTGCCAAAGCTTCATGATGGGTCCCGACTTCAGTCGGCGCCGCGGCGCTGTCCCGTTATCAGCAAGACCGGTTTCGGAACAGTACTGCTCAAAATACCGGATTTCCAGCCGCAAGGAGTTCAGCTCCAACCGCGCCTGCGCAAGCCGTTCCTGATCCGCAAACACACTGGATAACGCATCCACATGACTGGAAATCTTGCGCTGCAACTCACGCTGCTTTTCTTTGGAGATTTCCCAATCAGAAAGGGTTGGATACACTCCCGATTGATTGGCTACAAAGTCCTTTTTGTTGTCTTTGTTCCCCAACGCCGCAGCAAGAAATCCCATGTTGTATTTAGGCGATGCCAGCTTTTCCAAGACGTTTTTTGTGGCGGAGTTGTTGTTGGATACAATTTGCACAGACGTTCCATCGATCAACAGGTTGGCGATGATGTTGAGAATCGTCTGCGTTTTCCCGGTTCCCGGAGGCCCCTGAATGATGCTGATTTGATTATTTAGCGCCTGCCTCACCGCTTGAAACTGGCTGGCATTCCCGCCAAACGGAAAGATCAGATTGGGTTTATTATAAGTCTGACTTTTGTGCTTCTCGGGGTTCATATAGATCGCCATTGCGGTATCATCACCGACAAAATCCAGTTTTTCGTACTGCTTTTGCAAAAGCGCCTCTCCGTCATCGCCCCTAAACTCATTGATCGCCGCAATCTGGCGCAAATAATTCACGCAGTTTTGCGACTCGCCCTCCGAGAGGCATGAATGGGTAATTTTCAACTCTCGTTTTGGATAGGTTCGCGCACTGCCATCCAAAAAGCACACATGCCAGTGATCATCTGCAGTGGCATGGAAAACATAGATTTCTCGGATGTTAAAGAGCTCCCGCTCACCATGAACGATCTGCACGAAAGCGGGGTTCACCGCTTCAGGATCTCGTATCCACGAAACGTCACATCGTATTTTTTGGTCTCTTGATTGTATTTACAAAACCTGACATCGGCAGTGATGTCGTTTCCATTATTTAGAATGAGGTGCGCTTTTTGATTCATATCACGGCCTCCGAAGTTGTCAATCGATATTAAATTAGGACCGTTATCACGATCCATCTGTGAAGCTCATTTAGTCCGTAATGATGCGTAGAATATCCTTATTATACCATAGAGCGACAAGTTGAGACAGAAGAACAACCTCACATTCGGCAACCACTGCCGTACATGAGGTTGTTTCCTGTTACCATTCATAAAGATGTGTAGCGCAATCAGCCATCGTGTTTGCCGCCCCGCGCTTTGAAATCCGCCTCGATTTCCTCGTTCCGCAGCCGTAACAGCGGGAGGCTGCGGTGCTCTGAAAATTCGGGCACAGCCCGCAGTTGAGCCCGCAGAGCGAAAAAGCCGGATACTGCCTGTTGCAATCACTCATATTAGTTCCTCCCTCAGCCAGCGGCTATAGCAGTCGGGCTGCTTTTTCTCAATTACCCATCCGCTCCAACACATAGGCAAGCGGCACATCCATTCGCGCGGCGGTTTCCCCGGCGGTCATGCCGCCGGCTATAAAGCGCCGGATCACCCCGTCAATCGCTTCACCAACCTCGATAATATGCCCGTCCGGGTCGAACAGGCGCACGGCGCGCTGCCCCCAACTATGTTCGATCAGCGGATGCACATAGCGGATATCCATGGCGGAGAGCTTCTCCATAAACGTACCCAAGTCATCCTCCTCGAAATAGAGCTCAAAGGCGTTGCCGCCGAAGATTACCTCGCGTCCGCCGATAAACCCCCGCCAACTGTCCGCCGTTTGCAGGGACAGGCAGTCCGAGAGGATCACATTGGCGCCGAAATCCCCGGTGACCTCCAGTCCGAACACATCGCGATAAAAACGCTTTGACCGCTCCATATCGGAGACGGCAATCAGCGGCAGCCCAAATTTCATGCTTGCGGCCCTCCGTTTAGGTTTTCCAGTCTCCACCGCACAATATCGCCGATCAGCTCAAAATCAATCGGCTTATCCATGGGAAACTGAATCGCGCCTTTGCTGGTCTTATAGCCGGTCAGACGCCCCGCGAACGCGGTTGTAGCCTCGCCGCCGGGGTAGACGCCGATGTGCTTTTTGCCCACGGCAAAGTGGATGATATTCTCGCCCTGCCAAAAGGTAGGCATCTGCCAGGAGATTTTCTCCATTGCGTCCGGCGCGGCGGCACGGATGATCATGCGGATTTCCTCCAGCAGCGGGCGGATTTCCTCCGCCTGCGCCCCGATATATTCGTCAATGTCCATCGGTTCAGACAGCTTTTTGTTCAGGGCTTCGGCCTCGTCTTTGTCAAGCTGGTCGAAGATATCCGCATAGTAAAAGCGCCCGGATATGCCGTCCAGCGCACCATCATGCAGCGGCAGCGCCATAAAGGCGGGGAAGCTCTCGCCGCCCGATGTGAGGATGCCATACTCCAACGCGGGCTTGAAGCCGAAGCGGGGGTAGTAGCTCTCGTGCCCGTAGATTAATACGGCGGCGTAACCCAGATCCTTCCCCAATTCGAGGGTATGGCGAATCAGTGTCGCGCCCACGCTCCGCTTCTGGTAGACGGGCAGCACGCTCACCGGGCCGAAAGTCAGGGTGGCGATCTCCGCGCCGCTGTCTGTGACGATTTTGCTCTTCGAGTACATGATGTTGCCGACAATACGCCCGTCCAGCTCGGCCACGAAATCCAGTTGGGGCACAAAGGCGGGGTCTGTGCGAAATTGATGGGCGAGCAAGGCCTCGTCACCTGCGGCGTGCTCCGCCGTCAAAAACGCGCGGTAGGTGATTTGCTCGATGGTGAAATGATCCTTTTTGCGCTCAAGGCGCAGCTTGATTGCATTGGTTTTATCGGTCATGGTGTTTCTCCTGTATTTTATTGTTCGGCGTGGGTGCATTTCCATCGCGTCACACGCCATAATGGATCACGAATTTCCTGTCCTGCTTTGCACGCTGCAAGAGCGCTACAATTTCCAGCGCGTCATCCCGGTATTCAACGGCTGTTTTTGCCAGAATCACCGCAATAAGTTGCTCCAACGACTCCGGCGGGATCAATGTAATCCCCCATCTTGCCAGCGCAGTTTCCGGGCGGTTGCAGCAATGAAAATACGTCTTGATGTCTTTGAGGTCATCCCACCAGTCATTCAGCGCATCATCACAAATCGCGATGCAGTGGTACCGCTCCGGTTCGTAGCTTCCGCTGTAGTCCTTTTGCGAATCAAAATCATCAATAATGCCAAACTCCGCGCGGTCTCCGCCCCCGTAGCTCATCGTTTATCCTCCTAACACCACCACGGTTATTTCAAATCCTTTTTAGAAATCGACAAGAGCAGTTCTTCTTCGCTGCGCCTGTTTTTTTCAAGGGTGCTTTCCAATTCGCGCAGCTTCGCTTGAAGCATAGCTTCAGCATTACGGATGCTTGTGATCAGCTGTGCAACCTGCTCGGCGTTGTCCCTGATTTGACCGCGAACCGATAAATCGGTAAAGATGTTATCAAACCAAAAGTCGATGGTGCGCTGCCCGGAGGATATCTCTGTAAGCCCCGATACGGTGAGCCCCTGCACATCGCCGAGCTCGGATTTGAGCTCCTGCAGATTGTGCGAGAGCACGTTGAAGTTTGCTTCCGCCTCGTCTATATGCGAATATTTCGCCATGTGAGAAATGATGCCGCCGCGGGTAAACGCATCGTAGGTAGCCCAACCCCGGGCGCTGTCGAGAGAATTCGCAATTTTTTCGGCCGTGGACAGCGCGCGGCTGGCGGCTCTTAACGCTTCCTCGATTTCCGTCATCAGCGAAATAACCGCGTTGCGTTCCTTTTCAAGCTCTGCGTAACGTATTCCATCCGGCTGCGAGAATTTTCCGGACAGCTCATGCCGCCGATTTTCCAGTTCCCGCTGATAGGTTTTCTCATCGGCTCGGAGCGCGGAAATGCGCGAGGCCAGCGCGTCCTTCTCGCGGACAAGGTGATCCAGATGGGCGGCGGCGCGGTCATAGGCGATTTTGGCATTTATCTCCTCCCGCTGCTCCTGTTCCAATTTATCCTCATACTTGCCGATGAGCCGAAGCAAGAACGCGGAAAAGGAATCCTGCTGCATCCGCTCCATATCACGGCTTTCGCTCTCGTACTGGCGGAGCAGGTTGGATACCTCATCGTTGGCATTTTGGAGTTCCTGCGTAAGCGCCGCCAGCCTTTTTTCAAGCGCCGGGAGTGTCAAAACCCGGTCGCGCAGTTCAAGTATTTGCATCTCTGGTTTCCTCCTACCCAAGCGGCGTATAGCCTGTTTTTTCTATGAGCTCCTGCCCCTGATCAGACAAGATCCAGTCGATTAAGACCTCCACATTTGGGTTTGTCGTTCCCGCGGTGACGGCGTAAAACTCGGCGGCATAGGGGTATGTCCCGTTTGCCACGTTTTCCCTCGTTGGCGCAACGCCGTTTAGGTTCAGTAACTTGATTTTGTTGTCGGTTACCATTTCGGTAGCGAAGTAGAGGAACGAATAACCGATGGCGTTATCATAATTCCGATAGGACGAAACCCTGCTGATGATCCCGCCCATGCCAGATGCAACGTCCTCCATCGGCGGCGTTATGAGCGGGGTATCCCCCATAAAGCCGACCAGCGCCGTTTGGCTGCCGGAGTTTTCCGGGCGTTGGAAGGCCCGTATCTTTACGTTTTTCCCGCCAAACTCGCGCCAATTGGTCACCTCTCCCGAATAAATCCGCCTGATATCGTCGATCGATAGCCCGTTCACCGGATTTTGCGCGTTGACAAAGAACACAAACGCTTCTCGTCCGATCGGGGTTAGAGTAAGCTCCACGCCTGCTTCCCGCGCCATTTGCAGCTGCTCCTCGGAGGGGCCTGCGGCAAAGATGATATCCGCCTCTCCCGTAATCAGCCGCCGGTACGCGCCGTCCGTATTGGTGCAGGTGAGTATTTCATAGGCCTCCGGCTTGACGGGGATCGCCTCGCTCTCAACCATCTCCGCCTCGATGTCGCCGTCCAGAACAACAAGGTTTTCATAATCCGCAGGATAAACCGCCCGCACAAACGCCGAATACACCGGATAAAGGGCGGTCGCGCCATCGAGTCTCGGCAAATTGTCCGTCAGGGTAAGCGTTGATGGTTCGTCCAGCGAAGCCGCCAGCGTATCCTCCCGAAACGGATCGTACAGCGCCAGATTTACGCCCTGCTCGTCTATCCTCTCAATGCTATCGTGATACGCGCTGTGCATCTCGAACCCGGCAAAGGAAACGAGCATAACAAGCGCCGTTGCCCCCACAGAAATATATCTTATCTTTGGGCTGAGCAGCTTCCAAATCTGCATGAGAAGGAGTAGCCACAGAAGCACAAAAGCCGCGATGACCATGACTTGATGGAATACGAGGCCGCCTGAAAGCGCCGTGAGAAGCAGTGCGATGAGGCCGCCGAACAAGAGTGCGGCGGTAGCCAGTATGCTCAATAATATTTTGGGGATCAGCTTCACGAAATCACCTCGTCTGTAAGCTTTCGGTTATTTTATCCTCTTCCTAAAATCAATCAGCGTATAGACCGCGTCCAGTAACTCATCCGAACACAAATCGAAGATAAGAGGAAAAAACTTGAGCTTCCCCATCTGCTTTGACTCATCGATCATTCGCTTGATCTCATCGCCTACCGGAAGGCTCAGCGCCTCCGCACGGCATTTTTCGGGGATGAAGACGCTCACCTTGAAAAATCCGTCCCAGATCGAAAGCCAGAAGGCGGTCACTTCCTTCTGCCCGCCACGGGCGCCCGTCCACCGATGCACCCCTTTGCCCAGCCACGCCTTGCCATCGGTGTAATAACGATAGGTCAGGTCGATATCGTAGTTTTTTAAGCCCTCGATAAACTTCAAATAAGCGCCGGTCGCTTCACCAAGCGCGCCCGCGATTACCTCGTCTGTCGGTTCTATATTGGGGTTGCGCAACAGTTGTTCAGGCATGATAAATCACCTCTTCCTGATCAGATGCCGAATCTGTATAGTGTGTATCTCCGATCCGTTTGCTATTGTGAGCTTAATCTCCCTGTAAGAAAGGCATGATACGCTCGATGGCCCTCATTGCGGCTTGTACGATTTGTTCAGAAAGAGCATCCGTGTCACTGAAATCAGGGGACTCATGCGACCACTTGCGCTCAAAATATGCTTTCAGCGCCATGACATATTTCAGCAGCCGCTCATAGGCAATTTGGATATCGCCTTTTTCAAGCTGCACTTTATAAATAGAGATGTAATCGTTTGTCGTTTTGTTCATTGCGGCACCTCCGTCTGTCTTCACGGATTCGATTCATCCAGCAATCGTTCCAATGTGGTCTCAAAGCGGGCATCATCCTCTTTTGTCCGCTTGGCAGGGCCACGGGTTCTTCCGCCGCCCCGGCGGATTTTTCCGCCGATGTCCGGCTCATCGTTCCACACCTCATGCTCCTGAGCAAAGAATGTGTCATAATACTGGCAAAACCCGATGGGAATACCCTCATGCTCGGCAACGAAATGGGTGAGGAAAGAAAATTCGCCATGTCGCTCACGCAGTTCACGCAGCCAGTGGTCGGGATGCTTGCACCACTTCGCGACATGAGGTGTGTACAGCCAGCGCTCCATAAGGGCGATATCAGTGTCCTGAAAAGAGCGTAGGTTCATCTGCCGGTCCCCCTCGCTTTGTCCGCAAACAACAACCCGTCCAGATGGTCGATCTCGTGGCAAAGCGTGGCCGCAAGAAAATCGTTACCTGTAATGGTGATCGGGTTGCCGTTACGGTCAAACGCCGATACCGTAACGCTTTTGGAGCGAGTGACCGTTCCGCGCGGCGCGCCGGGAGCAATAGAGCCTTCGGGAACCTCCTGCGTTTTTGCGCTTGCCTCGGTAATGACAGGATTAATCAGTTCAATCACGCCGTTCTCGTCATCGATGACAACGGCTCTACGCAAAACACCAACATGAACGGCGGCGCATCCGTAGCCAACCACGTGCCTTAGTGTTTCGAGCATATCATCGAGCAAGGCCCAGAGACGTTCATCGAACTTCTCAACAGTGCGGCTCGTCTTGCGGAATAGCGGGTCATCCCAGCTTGTCAAATTTCTCAGCGCCATATCAGGTCACTCTTTCTATATCTTAAATGTCATGAAGCCCAATCGCACCGCGCCGAACAGGATAAAAGACACAGATGCATATATTTCAAATGCGGCAATCAGCGCACAGGCAACCATCACTGCGATACGCGAATACTTTCCGAAAAGCTTTGCCAGCAGAAGGTAAACCCCTATTCCGATAACGCCGCCCAATGTATTGAGCAGTATGTCCGTTATATCGCTGCGCCCAACAGCTAAAATGTATTGTGTGATTTCCATCAAAACGCTTGTAGATACCACGGCAAAAATCTGCCAGGGAAGCTTGTTTCTCATAGTCGAAGAAAGCAGGAATCCAAACGGCACAAAGAGCAGGATGTTAAACTGCATTTCCCACCCGGTATTGCCGCGAAAAGGGATCAAATTTATCACACGCCCAGTGCCATCGCCAATGAATGGGATGCCGCATTTCCAAAGAATTGCCCATATGAGAAATATAGCGTTTAGCAGAAAAATCAAGCGAATTACGCGGGAATAGGTCTTGTCATTCATTGATCGTCTCCTGTTCTTTTTCGCCGATATACTCAAATCGTTTCACGGTCTTGCCACCGACTTCAATGGGGTTTTCCCACATGGAGAGCGGGCGCACCCAGGTACCGCATTCGCAGTAAAGCGCCCTGTAAATGACCATATCCTCCAAGGTTTCGCTGTGCTTCGCGAACCCGATAACCTCATATTGATTGCCTTTGTAGTGGCGGTATACGCCGAGTTGAATTGAAGTCATGCGATCTGCTCCTTTGTTTTCATGTGCAACATCCCTACAGCAGATAATTATTCTCCCTGTTTGCCACCTGAAAAGCAACCAGTTTATAGGTAGCAAACCCCCCGGTAACCAGCGGCTCCGCCTTGCACAGTTCCTCGGCCTCTTCACGGCTTTCCGTTTTGAGAATATACATACCGGCCATTCCGGGATAACCCTTAAATACGCCGCACAGCTCCAGCTTTCCGGCATCGTCCAGCTTCCTCATATTCTCTACATGCTCTGTGACAACTGCTTTTGTCAACTTATTATAGGATTTCGTTTTTTCGATCATCATCATATACAGGTACTTTTCCATATGTCTCTCCCCATTCAAAATAGTTTCTTGCCGTTTAGAATGCTGATATCAAGCTCTTTTGCGATACCGCCTTGCTTATAAGGATTTATCTTTTGGGTAATCCCATCGCGCCGAAAAAGCGATCCGGTTCCCTTATACCAGAACGTGATGCCGGCGGCTACGCACTGCTCCCGGATATCAAGCACCCAGTCGTAATCGCAAACCCGCGCTTCCCGGCCTGTCTCGCCGCTGACTGTAACGTGCTCCATCCCGCCGAGATAGGGCGTCAGGTCGATTGGCCCCAGCAGAGGAGACGCGGCAACATAACGCCGCTTGATGGGGTAGGATAAAAACAGCGGCAATCGATAATCGGTGGTCTCCTGATTTTCAACAGTGCAGCCGATATTGACGTTATCATAACCGTTGCCCCAATCGGAAGGCAGGGATACGGGGAAGCGGTCGATGCGCTTGGTCAAAATCAGGAAATCAATGTCCCTGCGCTCCTTTATCATAGCCCAGGCATCGGCTCTCCACTCGTCCGCCTCCGGGAGGAAAAAGTCGGTCGCAAAGCAAGTGGCAAGGATTTTATCCCCTTTGATGTTGTACTCGCCCTTTGCGTTTTTTCTGATCGGCCAGTCAAACTTATCCGTCTTTTGAATCGTATTCTGGCCGTAGCGCTTGGCATGGGGCCCATAGAAATAACAATTTGCGCAGCCATCACTTGCGGGATAGCAGCCTGTCCAAGGTTCCCAGTTCATACTCTCACTACCTTCCGCGCCCGTTACATGGGCTTTAGGTTTTTATTCAGGCGGTCCACCATCCACGCCAGACAGCTTCTGTGACCGGCATCTGTTTTTGCGTCAAAATAGGCGCGTGTATAGGTCTTTACAAATGGGGATATCGCCCTTTTTTAGTTGCTCTTTATAAATTGAGATGTAATCGTTTGTCGTTTTATCCATTTTGATTCCTCCGTCTATCTTTACAGACTTCGCTGTCAAATCTCCGAATATATAAGGCCATTATACCATAGATTTCCCTTGTCGCACTAACAAAAAGCCCGCCGAAGTCTTGCGACTTCAACGGGCATTACCTTTCTTGCTTTTATGCTTTCCAGCGCTTTAGCGTTGGGAGAAACTCCCGGAGCTGCGCTCTCGCTTCGTCAGGGGTGAGGGTCAGGCCGTTTTCCTCATTCCAGGAATCAAGGTATTCAATGTTATGCTCAATCGCCTCTTCCAAAGTCATGGGGCGGAGGAAAGCGCCGTTGCCATAACAGTAGGTGCAGTATTCCTCCGACTTGCTTCCATCGTGTTCGGAACCCTTTACCTCATCGCTGTACAGCGTCATGCCACAGCTTTGGCATTGCAGCGGCGGCGCGCCTAAAAGAATATCGGTGGATACCCTAAACTCTTTTGAGATGAGCTTGAGGGTTTCGGTATTCGGAACAGTCTCGCCGGCTTCCCACCGCGACACGGCCTGCCGGGTGACGAAAAGCCGCTCAGCCATTTCATCCTGGGATAAACTATGGTGCTTGCGAAGCTCTATCA
>Ga0153920_1000760_pt1 | contig 13565 bp, 7 predicted proteins | sample TSNJ004MetaG_FD_104713 | JGI IMG/M metagenome (GOLD analysis project Ga0153920, IMG submission 104713) | Attine ant fungus gardens microbial communities from New Jersey, USA - TSNJ004 MetaG | ecosystem: Host-associated > Fungi > Mycelium > Unclassified | place: USA: New Jersey, Brendon T. Byrne...
TAAAGATCAGTGTCATGTGCAAACATTGAGGACCTTGTATCTCCATGGGATCTTATCACCTCGGGATCTATTTATAGCCGAAAGAAGCGCATTGAAGAGAGCTTCACGATGGTCGTTGAAGCAAATGATTACGTTAAGCGGTTCCTGAGATATCAGCAATTTAGTGTCTGGTGACTTGGTGATCACTGACTGATCTGCTGATAGCTTGGTGAATACTGATTGCTTTGAGACGTTTTTCGTACCGTTCAAAAGGTCTTCTTAAGGGCTTTTGGTGGCCATTTAGATTGTTGAAATTGGTCAAGTATTTCTGGAGTTATGGTCCGAATGAAGTTTGTGACACCTAGCTAGATACCTACTGCTCTACTAACTACTGTCTTAATAATATAGTTATACTATTATCTCAAGGAAAGGATCTCTAACCTAAATACCTTTTTAAGGATGTGGTATTACTCCTCTATGTGTATTGGTCACAATGGACTACTAGTACAAGATTTATAAGGTAAAGGCTACTATTCTATTTACCAATGCTCAATTGCAAGTTCTGGCCTTGATCATGATGTCTAAGCTTGGTACTATGTTTCCATCTTCAGTCCCTAACTGACTGATAAGTCTTCTTAAGCCTAGGGTCTAGCTATATCATAGTGGTCCTAAGTTGTGTTATCCAGGTACTAAGAAAGATAAAAGAGTAAAAGATGGTAGGGTTTTGTAATGAGCAGTGCTGATGAAGAATATTGAGTTCTAGTATAGTGACTTAGCCTGGGATAACTTAATTACCCTCTTAGTCTGAGTTGACAAGAAAAACTCAATAGAGTTCTTATCTGATTGCTGTATACTACTTATATACATTTTGTATTTACTTCTATTTATAAAGTTCTGTGCCTCTCCTTTGAGTTATTCCTTCTCACATATCTGTTAATTTCCTAATTAAATAAAAAGAAAAGAAAAAAAAAGAAATAATGACTTAGCTATTTGGCCAAGTCATAACAATCACTACCATCTTTCCCAAATTGCATACATCTATTTGTGCCCTCTCAACATATCCATTGAAAAACATATTGTATTTCACCTAATGAGTAATTGCTCTTTCTACATTTAGAGTTCCATTTACGTTTTATACTAGTAGAGGATTTCTTAGTTTTTTTAGCTTAAATTCCTTTTCCTTTGCAAACTTTATGTCTATGAATAGATCTATTGCTCCACTATTCAACAGTACTTTGACTACTATCCCTTCATGATTCTCTAGCTTTTCTAACTCTACTTTCATCTACACTTCTCTTAGCAGCCATAGTATATACTGCATATCTCTTACTCCTTCAGTGTTGCCTTGACAAGAAACTTTATTTTCCAGCTTTTCTAGATGCAATACACTGTATATATTTAAGAAGGCCAGTTGGGAGCCCACTGTTCTCTATTGTCTTTTGTTGACTTTTGCAGTGTTTCTATTACTCTCCTCTCTCTTTTCTTTTTTTGCCAATAGTTTTTGGCCATATGGCCCTACTTTCCACATACATAGCATGTTCTGTCTCTCTCTCTTTTTCTATCAATATCTATTGCATTGGGGTCTTTTTCTAGCCTCTGTCCTTTCCAATTAATCTATACTCCTTCTCTAAGGTTCTGGCTCCCTGTCCTCTATATAATCTGTCTTTCTTTTCCTCTATATAATTCTCTTCTAAAGCCTTCCTTAGACTGTGCATTTTCCTATAGATATGCTATATTTTTTCCTAATATCTTTTCTTCTGCTCTACTCTATCTTTGGTTTCTATCCAACCTCACTGCTCTTTCCTGCTATTCTTCTATTATACTAGGGGGACTTTCTACTTCTGCTAGCTTCCTTCTAAGTGCTCCACTCAGCCCTTGTTTAAACTCTTTAATGAGAGGTTGTCTCACATAGCCACTTTCTCATACTACCTTCTTGAATTCCTGGACATACTTGTTACAGATCCTCTTCTCTTGCTCAATAGTCCTCAGCTGCTCTATTTTTTGCTTCTCTTCTACTGTTTCCCCAAACTTATTTCTCATTTTACCAAATAGTTCTTTTGCTATTTCCACTTCTGATTCTCCCTTTGATAACTTATCTAACAGATTATCTTTCCATGTTTCTGCCACCTCTCCCTATATATAAGATAGTACCTAGGCCATTTTTGTCACTTCCAATTCCCCTGTTATTTTCATACTCAAGTATAAATGAGCCATATTGATGAATGCACTTACCTCCTCTATCTTTCTACTAAATAAAGGAGACTTTGCTATCTCTACTCTAGCTTCTCTATTTTGTTGCAATAAGATGGCTATCTGCTGCTATAGGCTAGTAATAAGAGTGAGAAGTTGCTCCTCTCAAGTAGAGGGAGCAGGTTGTGGTGCAGGAGTAGTAGATTGCTCTATAGGTTGCTGTTGCTGTTATTATGACTAAGACATGTATGGTAGTGGTAGTGATGGCAATAGCATTGGTGATAATAGTGATGGCAATAGCATTGGTGATAATAGTGATGGCAATGGCAATAGTGATGATGATGATGATTTCTTGTATGAGGATAAGTAGTTTTTTTTGTCTGAACTTATAACTAGCTACCAGCTAGAAGAGTGAAACAATATTATTTCTAAAAAGGGAATCTCTAAGCTAGATAGGCCTTTAAGAAATTACTGTCATTCTTCTGCATAGACTGATTACAATGGACTAGTAGCATGGAGCTGATAGTGAAAATCTATATATGAGCCTACTCAATATAGAGGTCAGGTCTCAGGCAGGAACATAAGTTTTGTCCAGGCTATCTACCCACTGTTCCTAACTAACAGTAAAGTTTCCTTTACAGCTAGAGTCTACTTTTCAAAAAGTCTTTAAGCACTATGCTCATTAGTAAAGATAATAAGAGAGTAAAAGAAGAGTAAGGTGTCAAGGCTGCAAGATATAGAATCAACAATGGATACTAAGTTCTTATGTTAGCATGAAGTCATAAAGACTTAGGCTCAACCAAGATAGTTGTTCAGAAAAAACTCAATAGAGTTCTTTATTGGATTGCTTTAGCTACTTATACAAATGTCTATTGGTCTATATATTTGTCTCCTGTAATCACATAACCCTTACTAATAACTATATATATCTTATATAATCCTTTCTATGCTATTTATATCTTTCTCACATTGTATTCTTTAATGTTTTCTATCAAGTTGATGAATGTACAAGAAATAGTTTTTTTCTTGGAAGTCATTTCATAACAATTATCTCTTCTACTATCTACTTGTTATTAGTCTAGGATTGATAATAGTTATAATCCCAATGCAATTCTATAACAGAACTCTATTAAGTTTTCCTTGTCAACTTGGACTTGGAGTGTGATTAAGTTATTTCAGGCTAAGTTGCTATATTAACCAGGAGAAGAGAGAGAGCAAGTAAGAAACTAGAGGACAAGATAAATTCTAGGAGCTAGGTAGAGAACAAGTTAAGAAGTTTTTGTCTATTAAGCCACCATTATATATCCACTATTATGTAATTAATTCCTGAGTCTTCTGTCAGCACATGCATCAGTACTACTGTGGCTGTCCTAGGTATCACAATTATAACAAAGGCACCAAATACTAAATTGCTGATATCTCAGAAACTGCTAAGCATAATTGTTTGCTTTAATATATACCATGAAGCTCTCTTTAATATGCTTCTTTTGGCTATAAATAGACCCTAACACAATAAGATCCTATAGAGATAAAAGGTTTTCAATATTTGTATATATATTAGAAAGATGGAAAACAGTATAGAAAAGACTATAAATATACTGTGGAATTACTGTGAATTATACTGTAGAAAGTACACTCTAGATTCTGGGAAGTAATGCAAAGGACAGAGTCAGAATAAGAAACATACTACTGAAAGAAATGAGAAATATTGTTTTTCAGCCCTATAGTTTTACAGCTAGTCTAGAGAAAATGTTAGTAATGATAAAGGAGTAGAATAATCTTAGTTTCAGCTTATATACTGTATTGTACAACTCAAGTCAAGTTGACTCAGTAGCTAAGTTTTTGAGGATTACAAAGAAAACTTGATAGAGTTTTTGATTAATTGTGCTAGTTACTTATACAAGTATGCTATTTGCTCTTGTTTATATTAATAGTATTCTATAACTAGCCAAAAGGCTTCCAGTTTGATTTTCTTGTCTGTTATTCTATAAATATATATCCTTGGTCATAGTTGAGATGACTCATAACATATTGTGCCTTAATCTCCTATTGCCTGTTGTAGTCATATATTTTAGAGTAGTAGAACTATAAAAAAACCCTATCAATGCTATCCCTAGAACACTAGACTGACCTTCTGGAGTAGCTCTATATAAGAGGACTATACCAAAGTCCACTCCTAATATACTAGTGGTAGTGTACCAGAGTGACCCTATACTAATTAAATAATAATTACTCAATATTTAATTAGTTGCCTTTTCCCCTGCACTTCTAACTCTGACTGCTAAGACATTCTGTAACTAGGAAACTTGTATATTGTCAAGCCAGAAACTAGACAGAGGGATTGGCTTCAATTGGATTGTGCTCTTTCCTGTACAACTCCAATTTGTATGCAAGAATTGATAATCTAGAAGGTAAATTCTGGAAATGCTTTAGAGATAACAAAACTAAGAACTAAACTACTGGTATGACAATATAAACTAGTAACTATACAGTTATCCTTGATGGTATCAAGGATTGGAGTCAGTCACAGTGTCATAGGGTCATAACATATATATGATATAGATTATTCTTCTGTTACAAACTTCATTCAGACCATAACTCCAGGAATACTTGACCAATTTTGACAATCTAAATGGCTACCAAAAGCCCTTAAGAAGACCTTTCAAACTATGCTAAAAATGTCTCAAAGTGATCAGTATTCACTGAGTTATTAGCAGATCAGTTGGTGATCACCAAGTTACCAAACACTAAATTACTAATATCTTAGGAACTACTTAATGTAATTGTTTGCTTCAATGACCATTGTAAAGCTCTCCTCAATGCACTTCTTTTGGCTATAAATAGACCCTAAGGTGATAAGATTCCATGAAGATACAAGATCCTCAGTATTTGTACATGACGCTAATTATAGTAACTTAGTGTCAAGTAGAAGAAATATAGCAGCATGGGAAGGCTAGAATATACTGTGAATTACTATGAATATACTATAAGTACATACTCTGTGTTCTGAAGAGTAATGTAATGAGTGGAGTTAAAGAGTGGAATACACTACCAAGTGAAATGAAAGATGTTGCTTTCTGGTTCTGTAGTTTTACAGCTGGTCTAGAGAGAATATAACAGTGATGCAGGAGTAGAATAGCCTTGGTCTCAGCTTATGCACTATATCTTGATCTCCTGTTGTATATGTAGTTGCTTATTTTGGAGTAGTAGAATATTGTCTGAGAGAGGTAAATTCAGAAGTAAGAAGTTATATAGCAGAGAGTACTATAAGAATATAGAGAAAGTGGATTTATAACTTTAGAACTTTAATCTACAAACTAAGTTACTTCTATATATCTACCTAGTATATATACTACAATTGGAATAGAAGAGTTAGTCTGAAAAGCAATACTCCTCCTAGTCTGAAACATAATATTCCTATAGGAGATAAATAATAATAAAGAAAATGAATAAAAATATTAATTTATACCAAATTTTCCAGTATATAACACTTAGCTTGAGATGACTTAATTACACTCCAAGTCTAAACTGATAAGGAGAACTCAATGAAGTTCTTGTTCAATTTCTATATACTACTTATACAACTACTATATGGTCTGTATAGCAACTTAACCTGAGATAACTTAATCACATTCCAAGTCTAAGTTGACAAGGAGAACTCAATGGAGTTCTGTCAGGATCTTAAATTAATTCAAGGATAGTTGTCAGTTATTATGTAGATTAAGACTAAAGGGCCTTCCCTTATAGCAGTATTATATATATTATTATGTAATTACTGTATTATCTGTTGACTGATATTATATGTCACATAATTCTAATATTATCCTCCTCTTTTAGTACTATGTCCCTATAGCTGCTAGTTATCCTTTTTTCTAGTCTTGAGTTGTTAGTTTGGATGTATTAGAGTATATGTAGTGGTATTTGTTGACTACTATGCATATATAACAGAGGTGATGGGTTGGTTCCTATATGTCCTCACTATGAGGTAGGCCTATCCAGTATACTTTGTAAAAGTACTTATTATTTTGCTGTTTTACATCAATAATTATATTGACTTTCCACTCTAGTTCATTATACAGTACCTCAGGATCAGGTAGCATTGGCAGTGGTTGTCTAGGCAAAGGAAATATGTATGGTTTTAATTGGTCAACATTAAAGACTGGCCAAACTTGTATATTGACAGGTAAGTTGAGTTCATAAGCATTTCTGTTGATAATCTTGGTGACAGTATAGGGTCCAATTTTCTTTTGATTAAGTTTTTGGCTTGGACAGTATATTCTGATACTAGTAGTACACAACCAGACCTGGTCTCCTATAGCAAACTCAATTGGTTTTTGTTGTCTATTATAGAACTTTGCATTGGCCAACTGAGCTTTTTTTAAATTTTGTTTCAAGATTTGGAACTATTCTAATATTTCCTCTATATGTACTACTGCTGCAGGTTTATTTAGCAGTTGTTGTCTAGTTTCTTTCACTACTATTGATCTTGGATAATAGTCTTGATTTGTGAAGAATGGAATAATATTGATAACTGAGTGTTTAGAATTGTTATAGGAAAATTCTGCAGTAGCAAGATGTTTGTCCTAGTTATCTTGATCCCAGCTGCAATAAGACCTTAGATATGACTCGACTATTGTATTTAGTTATTCCGTCTGACTGTTGGCTTGTATATAGTAAGCTGTTATAATTGCTTGTTTGATGTTCAGTCATTAACAGAGATATTTCTAGAAGCTATTAACCCATCTTTTATCTCTGTCTAAAACTATCACTGAGAGTACACCTATTAACACTAAGTCATAAAGACTCAAGGTTCATCCAAAGTGGATGTTCAGAAAGAACTCGATAGAGTCCTTTGTTGGATTATACTACTACTTATACAAAGGTCTGTTGGTCTGTGTGCCTATCTCCTACAATCATATGACCCTGACTAATAATTGTATATATCTTACATAAGTCTTCCCATGCTATTTATATCCCTCTGGCATTGTAGTCCTGGATGTTATCTACTAAGTTGAGAAATGCACAGAAAATAGTTTCTTTTCTAGGAACTGTCTCATAACAATACTATGATATCAGATGACTATGTTTATGAGGAGATCTGCTGTACTCTCTGCATTTAGTATTTTTCAGCAAGATACAAAATGTTCCATCTTTGTAAAGTAATCAATAACTACTAAAATATAGTCAAAGCATATTTTCTTTGTTGTTGGGAGATTTATTATTAAGTCTATTCCAATTTGTTACCAAGGTCTACTTGGAGGTGTTAGTGGCAGGAGAGTACCATATATACTATGTGTATCCAGTTTGTTCTGGGTACATAGTTGGCAGGCTTTGGTATAACCTATATATTATGAGAGCCCTAAAAAGAGAATAGTTTCCCAAGTATTTGAACACTTGATCCAAAACCTCAAGACATACAATGGGGTCAAGATATAGATAGTGTGGGAACTAAGGTCACATGACAAGGTCAAGTGACCATGGAACATTCTGGAAGGACATGTGATTGTGGATTAGTAGTACAGCTACTGTAAAAGTAATATAAGTAAAAGACCAATCCAACAAAGAATTCTATTGAGTTCTTCTTGAACATCTACCTAGGGTGATCACTAAGAGCATTTACTGTCTATCGATGACACTACAACAGTCTTTGCCATGCTCCTCTACTAATATTTATACTATATTAACTCTAGTGTTCTATCTCTGCCAAAGTAATCTGCTAAGGGTATATCGTAATGGAATATGATAACTTCAGTGCATAGGGTATCAAGTATATATATCTTCCCTTTATATTGCTATAGATTATCTTTGAGAGTCCAGTCATCATGGTTCTCTTTAGGTCTCATTGTATTTAGGTACTTATCATTATAATAGATATTATATATTCTCTGGTAAAGGTCATTAGATGAGGTAGTTGTATTGAGACTTAGTTTGATATTTGAGAGGTAGTCAAGTTTATTTGGGTATGTTACATGAAATTCTAATTTAAATTGAGTAGACTAACCTGGGTTATTAGAATCAACATAATAGTCAAGGTGGCATAAAAGAGCATCTGTAGGGTTTTTTTGACTAGGCCTATAGTAGATGGTATAGTCAAAGCATTGTAGTTGTGTCGACGAATAGACTAGATATTTGTTTATATATTCAAGAGTATTGAAGTACTGGAGGTTGTAATAGTCTGTATAGACTTGAATATAATGTCTTGTATCTTCACAGTAGTGTTGCCAGTAATTCAAGGCTTCAACTATTGGTAGCAGTTCTTGTTCTATGATAGGATAGTTCTGCTTAGTAGAGGTAAATTTTTATGACCAAAATGATATAGAGTATAGGTAATTGTTATACCATTGTATTAGTATAGCTATAGCTGTATAACCTAAGGTATCTGTGAATATATGTATAGGCCTTGTTGGGTCAAATCTCTTGAGTAAGGGTTCTATAGTAAAGCAGTGTTTTATTTTCCTCATTATTTCTGATGCTATAGTATTCTGCTTGAATAGTTGTGTATTCTTTTTTGTTAGATCTGTAATAGGTTTTAGGATATCCAACATAGTAAAAGTTCACAAATCCTATGAACCTCTGTACTTGAGTGAGCATCTTAGGCTCTAGCTAGTCTGGAATCATGTTTACTCTCTTAGATTCTATGGTAATGCCTTTTTTGTTTACTACAAAGCCTAGCATTCTTGTTTCAGTAACTTCAAACTCACATTTTTTGAGTTTAGTAAACAGTTTGTTTTCTCTCAGGTACTATAAGCAGTACCTTGTCTATATGCATAGTTCTTCTAATGTAGTACCATAAACAAGGATATTGTCTAAGTAAGTAATGAGTTTGTCTTTTAGTCCCTTGAATATTTGGTCTATATAACTCTGAAATGAGGCAGAGGCATTGCACAGACCAAAAGAGATAACTAAAAACTCAAAGAGGCCAAAGGGTATTCAGAAGGCTATTTTCTATTTATTGCCCTTTTAGATCCTAAAGAGATAAAATGCTTCCCTTAGATCAATTTTGGTAAAGTATTAGGCACTATGGATTTTGTTAAGGGTTTAATAGTCTATATACAAGTAAAGGTTGAGAATATTCTTTTTTTGTATGAATAGGGTTAGTAAGATAGCAGAGGATGTACTTTGGTAGATGAATTATCTTGACTCTATATCTTTGATAAATTTCTTGAGTAGGTTTAGTTCTTTTTCAGAGTGGCAATATGTTGGTTAGCAAGATGGTATTTGACCTTCTATCAGGTCTATTGTGTAGTCTAAGTGTTCTCTATGGAAGATAATTGCTATATTGCCTTAGAGTTAAAGATATCTATATAGTCTTGGTATTGCAAAGGTACTGGGATATCTGGTTTAAGAACATAGTAGCTCTTTATAGTAATAGATAGAATAGAGTTTTGTCTTCTAAAAGAGATCCAGTCTAGTAGAGGTATTGTTTTCTGAATATCTAGAAGGTGTTCAGGTTGCCTTTGAAATTGAACCCAGAGGTCTGCTCAGTCTATTCTAGGGTTAACTTAGTGGAACCATGGTAACTCTAGTACTACTTAATATCTGTCTGTTGAGACTTCAATAAACATGTTCTCAAAAGGTATTCCTTGAAGGGTATACTGTAAGTAGTATATATATAGGGGATATTAGATAGGATCTTACTACCTAGTTCTCTTACTGGCTCATTAAGCCTGGATATTGGTGTCAGGTTTAGTTTTTTAGTAAAGCTTTTACTAATAAAATTGACAATTATACCACAATCAAGCAAGTAATGAACAATTCTCTAGTTTATTTCTTCTTTTATGATCATATGCAGCATAGTAGTTATATTGGTTGTAGAAGAAGTAAGGGTTTGGTAGGCATGATTGAGCATAGAGCCTAGTATAGAGATAGCCTTCTGTGTCAAGCTTATACTTTTTCCATCTTAGCTTCTATTTGGGACAATGAGATTGGTTCATCCTATTACAAATAGTCACTTACTGATTTGTGAGTTGATAATTTAATAATCAAAAGGCTCAAAAAAGCAAAGTTTAGACAGTAGCAAAAGATATTGTTAAGTCTAAGGTTTATTCTCAGACATACAGTCCTTAAATATATAATTGTGGTGGTCTGTGCACTAGGACAGACTACTATATGATCACTACCTATTATTCTTGAAATAAAAATAACCTAACTATCTTAGAACAGTCCTTTGTTCTATTTAAGGATAGATGATAATCTATGGATAAAGATCAATATTATGTACAAACATTGAGAACCTTGTATCTTCATGGGATCTTATTGTCTCAGGTTCTATCTATAGCTGAAAAAAGTGTATTGAAGAGAGCTTCATGATAGTCATTGAAGCAAACAATTATGTCAAGCAGTTCCCAAGATATCAGTGATTTAGTATCTAGTAACTTGGTGATTGCAGACTGATCTACTGATAACTCAGTGAATACTGATTGCTTTGAGATGTTTTTGATACCATTTGAAAGGTCTTCTTAATGGCTTTTGGTAGCCATTTAGACTATCAAAATCAGTCAAGTATTCCTAGAGTTATGGTCTGAATAAAGTTTGTAACACATTCAAGATTGAGGAATTAGTAGCATTTAATTGAGGTTGGGGCATCTTTGCAGAATAGGAGATAGCTATGTAACCAGACCCTCTACAATATAGACAAAGGCAAAGAAAATATTGTCCATTCTTCTCATCTTGTAATAGTAGTTCTGCACAGCAAGAGAAAGGATGATTAGTAGAGGTAGGTTTGGTATAAGTCAAGGGGGTTGCTGTACTGGGGCCAGAAGTATTACAAGCAAAAGAGAATGGTATAGATTTTCTAATTGATAGAAGGTCCATTTTCTATCTACTTCTAGAACAGTTTGTTTGATGTTTTCATAGTTGTTTTTGTAATATAGAACCTCTATGAGCAGGTTCTTCACATTGTCCTTTAGGTTCCTATAGAATATATTATCCTATATTGCATAAGATTGATTGGTTTTGCATACAAGGTTTTTGAAGTGGAAGGTATACTCTCTGACAGATTTTGTTTGTTTAAGTGAGTACAACTATTCAGTCAGGTGGTCATGAATATTGGGGTCCTGGAATTGTTCACAGAAGGCAGTAAAAAACTTGGTCCAGTCACTCTATAGTTTCAAATCTGTTATGAGATAACCAAGAAGGAAACTATTTCTCATGTATTCATTAACTTGATAGGAAATATCTAAGAATACAACATGGAAAAGATATAATAGTGTGGGTAGGATTATGTAAGATATAGATAGATAGTTCTTAGTAAGGATCATATAATCATAGAAGAGAAGTATACAAACTATTTAATTTTTGTATAAGTATCTAGAGGAATCCAACTAGGAACTCTATTGAGTTCTTCCTGAACACTCACCTTGAGTGGTCACTAAGCCTTCACAACTAAGCAACAATAAAATCCTTTCCAGTAAGTATTGGCTTGGCCCATAAGATAGCATTTCTTTCAAGGTGCTAGCAGATGAATACAATATATTGTATATCATTTGCAAAGTTTTGGAGTACCAATAAAAATGTACTATTAATTTTGGTGAGAAAGCAATCAAAATCATTAGCCTCTTCATAGAATAGTTGGATCTATGGGCTTTTTTCATCTTTGTAGTTATTATCTGGAGCAAATAGGGAAAAGCAATTATTTTCTGGAGAGTGTAGTGCAACAGGCTCAGCAGAGTACATTCAGGGTATATATTGTCTAACAGTAGCAAGTTGGAGTTGGATTTGGACTAATTGAATTTGGAGCTTTAGGACCTCAGGGTTATTACTTTGGTTTGAATTGAATTCTTGAGTAGTTTCTTGGAGCTCGGTAGTACTATCTAGGTAAATAGTTGGGTCATCCAACTTAGTGGGGTCTAGGCTAGGGACATTGGACTGGGAGCAAGTTATTGGATAGACCATTTACTTGACTGGGGTTTAACTAGGCAGAGCAGAGCAGGGCTTGGTTAATAACTATAAGTTAAATTATTAGTGAGCTTTAATTTGTTAGGATCTTGAAGTAATTCAAGGATAGTTGTCAGTTATCATGTAGATTGAGGCTAAGGAACCTTCTCTCATAGCAGTATTATATATATTATTATGTAATTATTGTATTATCTGTTGACTGATATTATGTGTCACATGACCCTAACAAGTTTCTATTAGATTTTGTATACTACTTATACAACTACTATATGGTCTGTATACTACTTTCCCACAATTATTATATGACATGTCATGTAATACTTTGCTGTACTCCTTCCTTGTATAATTAGTCCAAATGAGAAAAGTAAAGTAAAGTAAAGTAAAGTAAATAATGACTTAGCTGTTTTACCAAGTTATAATACTAATGTTATCGATAGACAATGAATGTCCTTAGTGATCACCCTAGATGGATGTTCAAGAAGAACTCGATAGAGTTCTTCATTGGATTGCAGCCCTACTTATACTACTACTACAGTGGCTGTATCCTAGAGTCCTGTGATCACATGTTCTTTCCAGAATATTCTATGATCACCTGACCTTATCACGTGATTTGACTTACTGAGTCCCCACCCTATTTATATTCTTACTCCATTGTATGCTTTGAGGTTTTGGATTAAGTGTTCAAATACATGGGAAACCTTTTCCTGTTTGGGGCTCTCATAACAACTAATCTTTATTCATAGATTATTATCTGTCCTTGAATAGAACAAAGGACTACCCTAAGATAGTTAGGTTATCTCTATTTCAAGAACAATAGCACTCCTATATGTAGAACAATAGGTAGTGATCATATAGTAGTCTGTCCTAGTGCACAGACTACCACAATCATGTATTTAAGGACTGTATGTCTGAGGATAAACCTCAGACTTAACAATATCTTTTGCTACTGTCTGAACTTTGCTTTTTTGAGGCTTTTGAATATCAAATTCCTCAATTACAAATCAGTAAGTGGCCATTTGTGATACCTTCCAGAAGCCTCATCCTATTCTCTGAGGTTTCTCCTAGAGGTGAGTTGTAATGTACTCTAGAGCATATTTATAGACTGAGGTTTCTCCTAGAGTTGCTCTGCTCTAGTCACCCTTATACTTTATGAATATACTGAAATAAAGTTAGAGTGCTAGGCCCATAACTTAATACAAGACATTTAACTATGAGGCAATAGTAAAATGGCATGGTAGAGTCTCACTTCAGATGTCACAGTGTATTGCAGCTGAGGGAGTAATGGGATGAATGAGGAATATATACATATGGCCTCAGCTGGCTATTGCCTGTTATTATGTTGTGTGGATATATTTCATAGCACTAGAATGGAAGCATTGGAGTATTCCATTCCAGTATGTCACTGCTCATATGTCAGTCCATTCTAACAAAATGACTTTCATAACAAAGGCAATAAGATGGGAACAGCAACATACTCACAGTGACTGTATTTATGACAA
>Ga0153920_1000761_pt1 | contig 13563 bp, 10 predicted proteins | sample TSNJ004MetaG_FD_104713 | JGI IMG/M metagenome (GOLD analysis project Ga0153920, IMG submission 104713) | Attine ant fungus gardens microbial communities from New Jersey, USA - TSNJ004 MetaG | ecosystem: Host-associated > Fungi > Mycelium > Unclassified | place: USA: New Jersey, Brendon T. Byrne...
AACAGAATCTAACACCATAATTAAAATCTCAGGGTAAATAAACAATTCAGCATTCTGCAAATTAAAACTAGATTATTGGGCAACAGCTTTCTCTTCTTGTTGCTCCTTGAACTGTTGTCTAAGTACCGTCATTAACGACTTCGTCATTTCTCGTTCCGGTGCGCTCTCCCCTTTATCCGATGCTACTGCTTCGTCAAGTGCCAACTTTGTCTGGCCAAGTCTAAGTATATCCTCTTCGATGGAGCCACGGGATATCAGTTTAACAACTTCAACATCTCGTTTCTGGCCAATGCGATAGGCTCGATCTTGTGCTTGTTTATCGTTGTGAGGGTTGAAGTCTTGATCAAACCTGGATAGCAAGTTGACACTTGTGAATACACATTAAACATACGAGAACCCACATTATAACAACAGAGGCAGCTGTCAGGTTGATACCCATGCCACCTGCCCTAGTAGATAGGAGGAACACAGGAATGCTCGCATCTTCTGTGAATTCATCAACTAGTGTCTGTCTCACATCCACCGCAGTACTACCAGTCAGAATGGAGAAGCGAATATTCTTATGATTGAGAACGGTTTGCAAGATGTCAAGAACCTGGGTAAACTGGAAATCATGTCAATAATGTACCAGAAGGGAGATATCAAGTACACTAGACCTGAGAAAATATCAAGATTTTTCTTTCCTCCGCTCTATATCTTTCCAAGAGTTGGAGGAGTTTCTCCACTTTGCCAGCCTCGAGGTAACAATCATATCCTTGCAGAAATTTCCTGGTTGACTAAAGATAAAGTGGGGGTGGGCATGGACGTGAACCATACATTCGTGACAACTGGATCTTCGCGTACCTTGTATGATTCACAGAAGACCTGGAGTTCCGCATCTGTCATCACGGACATGTCCTCCTTGACCAGGTCAAACAAAGCACCTCGCTTTTTGAAGTCCGGTTCCTTCAAGAGTTGATTTGTGATACTCGAGAGAACATCATCAGTAAAACGCTTCCTGAACAACATCGGATGCGAAGCTGCCTTGCGCAGAGCCATGAGGACGTTGGAACTGTTCTCCGCATAGATCTTCTCTTTCGTTTTCCCATTCGCTTTTGCCGAATTCTTCCTGCTTCCGGTGCTGCTGTCAGTAACAGACTCTTTGTCATCCATCTCAAGTACAGTCCGTCTAGAGCGCTGCAGAGCTTCATTATAGATCGTTTTCTGCAGGTCCGTCATTTCACACCACTCAATACGTTCGGTCTTCTGAGGGAGATCATGCAATACTTGATCTTTGCGGCGCCGAAGAACAAACGGTGTCATCATCTTCTTGGCACGAGACACCCGTTCCTGAGAAAGCAAAGATATCTGAGAGTCTCCTTTGACCTTGAATATCGCCCTCATTTCTCCAATCGTATCGGCAAAATGCTCTGGAAGGATGAAGTTCATTAAAGACTGCACGGGCGCATGAGGTTGTCTCGCAATCGGCAAGTTCAGCAAAATACGTACCACCAACTCTTGGAGGTTATTTTGCAGTGGCGTTCCTGTTAGAAGAAGTCGCCATTGTGATCCAAATCTGAGTAACGATTGATATCGTTGAGACTGAAAGTTCTTAAGAACATGTCCCTCATCATAAATGCAGCACTGATACCAAACCAAAAGTTCAATCAAGCGAAATTTGGGGCACTGCTCTGCGACTTACATTCCAGTTGATTTTACGGAAGAATTTCCTATCCCTGTCGTCGCCCTGCGCTAGTGTGTAAGTCGTTATGAGCACCTCCCACCCTTCTCCGCGCCCATTCGTACACATCTGAGTGCCGAGTAACATTTCTCGAAGTTGTGATCGTTCGCCTTTTCCGGCATAGTAGGTTTGAACAGATATTGAAGGTGCGAAACGAGCGAACTCGCGACACCAATTTTCCAGTGTTGATGAACTAGATCAGTTTTAGCGCTTGAATCATGTTATGGAAAATCAGACAACTCACGGGACTACCACCAGATGAGGTCCTTTGTTACCCTTCTCTTTCAAGTATGCCAAAAAACCTATGACTTGGACCGTCTTCCCCAATCCTGAGTGCAAACTAATGGGTAAACCAATGTGTTGGAGGTAGTATACACGACATACCCATTTCATCTGCGAGGATGCAGCTGAGCTTATTGCGATACAGTAGATTCAACCAGTTAACTCCGAGAAGTTGATAGTCTTTCAACTTGACCGACATAGATAAGAGTGACGGTTGTTCTGTGAGATGGTCTGAAGATCTCTGCAGTTTTATGTTCTCAATAGTCCTTAAGCTGAGCGAGCCATCCTCAATGTCGTCCGAAAAGGCCGTCAATAAGGCCACCTTGCCTTTGCCTTTGGCAGACAAATCAGGTGTGCTCCATGATGCAATGGATGAACGCAATTTTGATCCAATTTTTTCACATTCTTCAAGGATAGAATCGACAGCACCATAACCCTTGAAAAGTTCGATACAATCTTCGAAAAGGCGAGGGCTGATTCCTGCAGGCCCTGCCTTCTTCCGCCCCTGACCAAGTCTGACATTGAGATCTTCTACAGACTTGAAGGGTCGGAGCTTAATAATGGCATTCGCTTGCTCTACGGTACAACCTGAAAACAGTCAGCTCAGAAAGAACCGGCACACAAGCGAGTTCACCTGTCAGTTCCTGCATCCCTTCATTTGTCGTCGTATTTAAATAGTCTAACGCTCGAGTTTCATCAGTGTTTTCAACTCTTCCACGTTTCATTTGTCTACCATCTTCCTCACTGTCCTCTGCCTCAGAGTCAGAGTCAATCCTGTTTTTCAGTCGTTTTCGACGAGGAGGAGCGATGACAGGAGTTGCTGGGGTCAGTGCCAAATCCATGGAAGACATTGCCTCGTGCTTTGGAGTACTCTGAGCTTTGGTTTCCAGTGTTATACGGTTAGCATAGATCATCGATTTTTTTCCCTTTTGTTTCACTGCCAACTTTTGAGCCCGAGTTGCCTCTTCAACCTCCTTCACGCGCCCGATATCATCCCGTTCAGCCTTTTCTGACCTTAATGAGGCTGACGACCATGTAGGGTCAGCTATCAATGCAGAAGCGCGCAGCGAATGACCACCGGCTTGGGCCCATGCTGCACGGATACGCTGCGGTGGTTCCGTAGGCATAGTCAACTGGAATTTGATGAACTCTGGATCACTAAAGAGATCTGTGACAGTATCAGTTGCAGATGCAGTCTTTCGGTGAATCCGCGCATCAGAAGAACCTGTCAGACGCGAGGCATCTGGAAGAGAATCCTCAGAGGATATTGAGAATGTATCAGAAATGATTCGTGGTCTCGGACTAGGTTGATGTGATTTAACAGGAGGCGACATTGATGTTGAGCCCTCCAGTTGACCACGATTGATGCGCTTGCGAGGGGGGCCCTCATTCTGAGTAAAATCATGAGGTCCATCATTACTCGACCACTGTCGACGTGTCGACGCGTGAAAACCCAAGTTGGATGGCCGAAGGCCACCTGGGGCACTCAAAGAATCTGCTGCCATAAATGCCATGTTGGGTGACCATATTCTGTCCTGGGTGTCATTCTTCAGAGGAGCCACGTCATGCGCTTGACGATAGCCGTACGGCTCATATGGCTTAGAGGATCCATCCTGACTGAGGGGGCTAGAATGAGGAACAAGGATATTGTGTGGAGAAGGGGCAGAAAAAAATCTTGAGATAGGACCATCGTGGGATTGGGCGGGCGGCTGGTTGGTACGAGCGTGCTGCGTCGTGGCAGACGGTGGAATACTCTGTCGAGCAGCTTGCTTGCTCTTGTTGAATCGTAATTTCTCTAAGGCTGCTTTCTGGCGACCGTATCGGGTAAAATCCATCAGAAATTCGAAAGAAATCGTAATCACACCACTAACCTTATTGGCAGCAGCCTGCATATCCGAAGACATCTGCGCCGCTTAGGCTAATGGAAAGAGAAAGAGAAATCTCAAAGGGACAGAGAGTACCTATGATAAGGAATGACCAGAGGTAGGCCCAAGGATGCAAACAAAAATGTGGCAAAGCACAAAGAGCAAATCCCTTGGCTTCTTACGTCGGAGTCAAAACGTAACAAAATTTGATTATAAGTCTTATAAGTCTTTTACTGGCCAAATCACATATATGATCATAATGATATTATACTACACTACAAAAGGTGTAAATAGAGTGAAGCGGACATAGTAGAAGAATGTAGGACAATAGTGAATCAACCAACATCCTTCCGATGACACACCACATCGACGATACAAGTCAATTCTATACATTGGCAAATGTCTAATGTACGTATCATAGATGATCAGAAAAGAGTTGCTATAAAGCTATACATGATGGCAAGCACTGGCATTTTCCACATGTTGGCTTCTGGAGAGAATGTCAATCGATATACATCTAGCTAATGAGCAAAGCAGATATCTCAAAATGATCTGACCCAGAAGGCACATTGAAACACAAGACCAAATCAAGGACAGTAGTCAAACCCAGTTGAGGCCTGCCATAGCGGTGAAACGAAAAAGCCAGAGTAATTAACGAACCAGAACATGCCAAAGAAGATAAGATAAAAACTCTTGGATGTTTCCTAGTCAGACCAAGACTTCAAGTGGCACCAAACTTATCAGGTGGTGCTGTATAACCAAGACGATACACTCAGATTTATAGTTTGAAGTGAGATGTCAGTAGTTGACGTCTGAAAACCGCGATCGAACCACATTTCATCTCAACAGCAATTTGACTCGAAATACACCGGCAAGTAAACTAAGAAACGGAAGTGGATGAATACTGTCAGCATTCATGACAAATCAAAACCAAAATGGAACCCACCTTCAAGAATGAAGATAAATTCTATCAAGAAACAAGTGTGTGAGAACTACTTATGAGCATTGAAAGGTCCGATGATTGGAAGGGGCCACAAAAGACTGTCATACTATGAGCGCCTGAACACCAAGAATTTCAGAAAAGACGCCCAAAGAGTCCAGAAGCACCGATTCAATGCCTGGTACATGAAAAGCAAAGGAGGAGCAATGATGAAGCAAGACGTGGTGGTTGGAAGACAACAAGCAAATTTATCACGAGTCACAGATTTGTGATGGATGTCACCTCACGTAAGCTTCTCACGAGACCAGCCACTTTAGCAGTGAAGCTGTTACACTATACAACCAATGTTGTTAACATTTGTTGACTTGATACTCATATTTCTCTCGGTCGGGATCAGTCTAGGCATAGTTGTGCCATTGACCGGAGTATTGGTCAGGTTTCGCGCAAATTTCAATCCCAAAGCACTTCAGCTAGATGCTGAAGGTGGTGCAGTCCCTCATACGGGGCCCGTGATTAACTCCTACTTCTCCATGATGATGAGGGTATGGAGACATGAAGTGCGCCGTTTCTTCTAGCTTGACACATGTTTGGCTCATTGCACACTTGCAGGGTGCCCAGGGCTTTTACAAGGGTTACAGTATGTGCTTTAAACGTTCACGGTCCAACGGAACTCCAGCTCAGTTCATATAGTGCCCACCGCAATCAGTACATTCTTCGTAACTCTAGCAGTTTTAATCTTCATGGGTACTTTTGACCTGCGACGTGGCAATTACAACGCGCCTGGGGCAGGTCTTCTCGTATGTCCTTGCCGTGATTGGAACAGAATTACCTGGGTCTAACGCAATTAGGGAACCCTCATCTATAGTATTGGCATGATATTGATTTCCCTTCCTACCACCATCATCACCTATCGGTAAGTCTCAGACTTTACTACTCGCCCATCCCGTTTGTTGAGGTACTCATCAGCTCAATTACGACTCCTCACAAATTGGGCTTCTTCGACTTGACGAAGGCTCTTCGCATACTTCTGACTCCTACAGAAAGAAAAAACCCATGGATTCTCTACTTGACTCCAGGATTATTGGCTGCTGAGATGCTCCACATTGGTGTGGTTATACTCATCTTGAGTCCTTTCCATCGACTCCTGGTATCTACTGTCGCCAAATCCATACCCAATTTTGACCTCACCGATATCCCTCCGTGGAAAATAGCTATTTATGTTGTGATTGTAGCTCTGGCCACCGTTATTCTCGCACCGTTGGAGGTGATAGCTACACGTTTAGCAATTCAACGTAATCATGCATCTTCTGAGTATAATTCAGTTTCACAAGAAGCTGAAGGAGATGGTGAAGAGAATGTTGAATACTCGGGGGCGGTTGAAGATGTCATTGGGTATGTCTTGCTTCATGACTTCAAATCATAAAATCTTATCCCCCCAGTCTAAGGCACGAAGGAGATCCGTACAATGGCTTGGTTGACTGCGCTAAACGTATTGTTGATGAGGAAGGAGTTTCAGCTTTATATCGAGCTTGGTGGGTCACTTTGTTGGGTGGTCTAATCAGCGCCTTTGCATGAGCTCTCGAAGCACCTGTGCCATTATTATTGTAATCTCAGTTCGTCTTGTACTTCAAGACTCTTTATATAACCGCCAACTGTTACCAGCAAACATTTGCACCTGATCGGTTATCAGGGTGTGCGACGGCACACCATATCTAGAAATGGGGATTTCATTGATTGATGATTGACAAATCTTAGCCTTTGTGCAGTATTTTCTCATGCACCACTCGCTTGAATCTCGCAACTGGGTGCCTTTTATCTCGTATGCTCTACCCCCGTTAGCAGATCAAGTCAGTGTTGGGTAAGGAGTATTTGTTAGCGGTGGGTTCATTGTGAGTTCCGGTCTTCAGATTAAAGACTTCTCTACATTGATTGCCCTGCAGAATCCTTTGAATCGTAGGTCCGTGTTGCGATCCTCTTCAGTAAGATAGTTCAGTTCCAACGGTGAATTCACTTGCGCTCTGGTGCTCAAATGCCGGACTCGTATCGGGGAGAGAAAAAGCCTAGATTGGATTCATAAGCTCCCGGTCCAAACGGTTAAAACGTGACACTGTCTTTTTGAACTCGCACGTCACTGTTGTTGCAACATTATCTTGGCTTTGGCATTCGCTGCTGTCCCTTCTTTGATTGACCAGGAGAAGGTAGTTGAATTGATGCTTTTATAAAGACTTGGCAAAGACCTTGGCATCTGATCCCATACCAAAACATGATCTCCGGCGCATTTGATTTCCGCGATGGCCACCCATTCAAGCACAAAGACGAACGCGGCAGAACATAACGAGGATTACGAAGATCGACAGGTCAGAGAATGACCAAAGGGACCCGGAACTAATACTGAGTTTTCTACCTGTCATGGCAATCTTGGAAGTTGAGGAATTGCTTTCAAAGTTGCTCGTTATTATTTGACGATCTCACTCCGGTCCATGTACAGAACCATTCACTCACATGTAGCCGAGATTGGTTTAGTTGCACGCGTCGGATGTCTAATGTACACTTTAAAGTAGTAAGTCCTTCTGAGATGTTATGTGTGTAATAACTAACATAGTATATTGTCTCAACGCCTTCAACAAACTGATTCAACCGTGCTTCCCCAGTTTCTGGCATATTCACGTAAAAATCCATGTGATCAGCATATCCGGTTTCTGTTGAATTCTCACCCTACATGGTAATGATGAATAGTGCCTGCCAAATAGAGATGAATCCTATCACCCAAAGGTTTCGTTACATTTTGATTGAGTGAGTCTGCCAAGACTCTGCTTTACTATATATACTTTTGATTCACTGTAAGCTTTGTCCTCCACACACTCGCCAGGAACACGATCATTGTCATGCCCTCTCAAGCTGTTATTACACGCAAAACTAGCCCCGCATCGGAAAACGACCACCGCAAGAGGTGTGCAGTAGATCGATGTAGGTGCCAGAAGATTTGCTAATCTGCTTGCCTGCCAGGCGGCGAAATCGAACTACAAAATCATGCCTCAACTGTCATACTTCCAAGAGAATGGTAGGAGTCTAGGCTACAACCAAATACACTCAATCCTCGGAATCATATATAGTGCGATAGAAAACGCCCCGCTTGCACTCGTTGTGTACAGCTTGGACTAGTGAGCTTCTCACTTGTACATGAGCATCAACTAGACAGATTCCAGATCGGCCTTTGTGCATATGAAATTAGTGATCCAAGACAGTCTTATGATTCCCAGGACGACTGTACAAGGCTTCTCAAAAGGGTGGCAGAACTGGAAGGTGTCATTCGAGAGGTAATTTTTCCTCATTGTCCACATCATGCGCATCACTTATGGTATTACAGATGAAGAAGAAACCACATCCAAAATGGGCCAGTAATCCCCTTGAAGAGCTTGAAAAAAGGCCCTTCGGGACACACTCTCCAATCACAAATGAAGAAGGACCAGCTTCTGGTGGACCCTCTCCCTCAGGTCCATTGTCAGAGAGCGAGCCTGAAGTATCCTTATCTGATAGCTGTCCATTGTTAATGGCGCATGCCTACCCTTCTGTCATATGCTTCAATGGACATAAAACATCATCGCCCGTACAGAACACCCCTTTACCAGGACTGGGCACGGTGGCCGATGTGTTTCCCCTGGTGTCTCAATCTGATGTATTTTCGGACCGCAATCTAAATTCTGTGTTCGATTTCTCCTGTCCGGGACTGATAGATTACTCACCTTCTACTCCCTTCAACCCGGTTAATAAAGGATCCGTACCCATGGATCAAGATGCCCAAAAGACGTGCACCAATCAATGTGGTTGCCTTCACGAGTTAGCTTGCTACAATGTACTTCTTGAACTCTCCTTTCGTTTAAGAAGAGCGGTGGATGTGCTCGCGCGGTCAGCAAGTCATCAGCTAGGCCAAACGTGTCACTTGCATCAGCGTATATCTGAACTTGACACGATAACCGTGTCAGTTGCTCTTTGTATTTTCTGTTGTCCATATCTCACATGTCAACAGTGGTGCCCTAGGAAACGTTCTGTCTCCATCAGACAATCTTCAGACTCCTTTTGACTCTCTTTTACCTTACCTACAAACATCTGCCCAAAATTTTGCACAGCCATGGCGGTCAGCAATGTCGTCGGAGACACTACCGAACCTGACTATACCGGAACTGTTACCCGCTATCACTCATTCTTCAGGTTCTCTCTATGAAGATTATTCATGGCTTGGGAACATTCACGAGGGCTGTAGCAGCTTTCTTGGATCAGATTGAGATCTTTGGGCTCATGTATATGTAATTTACCCCATGTAGATTTCTTGATCTTCTGTAAGGTTGATAATCACTTCTTTTCTGAGACTCAGATACCATTAATAGTCCTCCATTTCAATCTAGTAGAAGATCCAACCCCGGGGTCAGTTTCCAGTCGTTTGACTAATAAGTCAGCAAAAGTTTTCGACTAGCAAAAAGTTCGTGTGGCCAAGTACATAGACGCACGAATTAGCAGATTGGCCAAGCGTTCATAAATTGTCCCTTGTCAGGTACCTGTCGAAAAGTGGCTTGGCAATGAATGTAGGATACCAAGGCGGGTCACTCTTGGCAGAGCTTGACATTTAAGATTGATTCAATGGCAGAGATTCAAGCCAAGCCCACACTAACAGAATTTTCCTTCAGAAACGATCTCCGGTGTGCACTGCCTCAGGAGGAAGAATATCAGGCTAGTTCCAGAGTTTGACGTCGGCAATTGGCAGCCGCAAGGATTCTTTCATGCCTCACTTCTGGGTTCTGCGCCACTGTTGCATACCAATTCATAAGACAAGGTCTTTTCAATGAGTATGCTTCGATGGAGCTTGGAGATCATGATAGTAATGTGTAACGAAATAATGATCTTGTTTCCAGAAGCCTGCTGTCCAACTTCCTGTCCAACTCCGGTATATTAGGACATTTCTGTTCGCCTCTTCTCCACCTCGTTTGACATGAACCTCACAATGATTAATCATTCTACTTTTGCAAGAAAAATGAGCCTTGCATGTGTTGCACGACGAGAAATTGAAGGAAACTCGAGAATTCGATCGACATATTGAAGGATATACCCTTCTCTTAGTCTCCTCTCTCTTCCGCTTGACTCTTTTGATGCATTTCTTGGCATTTTGCCTCCATACCGTGAAACTCCGCTATCCAGACACCGTGTACCTTAGGTTAGAATAATTGACACATTCTCACAGCATGATCCAAGTCACTATCGCTCTCCGACAGATAAAATTAACAGGGACCTCCTAGCTCGATGGTGACACTACATCTTATAGATGACAGCTGTTGCATGAAAACTGAGAAAGACAAAAAGGAAAACTGAAAATTATGCGAGTTCACTGAGAGCCGATACTCGTTAAGTATATATCTGGCTTACACTCTCAATTGACAGATTGACTTGAAAATTGAATCTCTGACGCTTGAACAAGAGCACCTGGAAATGAGACTGTAATTCTAGCAAGCTGAAGGTATTTTGATGACGACTTAGTCATCGTTGAATAGCTTTCGATTCAAAATTTTCCTCCGACCCAGTGATGCAAATCTGGATCCAAGGTTGTTTACGCAGGACGGCATCATCCGGCGGAGTGTAATGTTTACATAATATTTTTGCTGAATTTCACGCCGTCTTCCTGCTTGGACTCTTCCATAGTACTCAACTCAAAATTAAAGTGTCCCTTTGTTGCTTGGCATGGCATCCCATTTGGTGTGTGAAAGAATTTGTACTCTTTTCGATACTATCTGATTACAATATAGGCGAACATCTTCGGTACAGAGCAAGATCGCGTCAATTGCTCCTTTTACTACAAGGTAGGTCGTGCCCTGTGTTTTATCACTTGCATTTGCCTAATGCCTGGTATAGATTGGTGCATGTCGACACGGAGACCGCTGCTCTCGGAAGCATATAAAACCACCGTTTTCGCAAACCATCTTACTTCCCAATGTATACCACAACCCTGCCCATGACCCCGTTTGCAAGTTAACAGAGAAGGAACTGCAAGAGGGGTTTGATGCAGTCTACGAAGACCTCTACTGTGAATTGGCCAAATTCGGTCATCTGCTGGAACTACATGTGAGTCTCCCAGCTTCGTCCTTGCTAACCCTCCTTCACACGTCAAAAGGTCTGTGACAACGTAGGAGACCATCTAATTGGCAACGTTTATGCGCGTTACGAATGGGAAACAGAAGCACAGGCAGCAGTAGACAACTGCAATGAGCGTTGGTACGCAGGTATGTGTGGCTGTGTTCGGATTTTATTGAGATGCTGACTGTATACCAAGGGCGACCATTATATGCCGAGTTATCTCCTGTAACCGATTTCCGTGAAGCTTGCTGCCGTCAAAACGAAAATGGAGAATGTAACCGTGGGGGCTTTTGCAATTTTATGCACCTTCGCAATGCCTCCCCCGAACTTGTTCGACAGTTACGACACGGTCAGAGACTCGAACGGAAATTGCATCCACCACAACAACAAGGTGGCGGCGGATGGGAACCAAGCAAGCGTCATCGCAGTGCTAGTCCACCACCACGTCGTGGTCGAGATGGCGAGGATAGATGGTCAAGGAAGAGAGAATGAGCACATAGATATCCACGCTTGTGATTTGATATGATGTCTACCGTGCTTAATGTCATCGTTTGTCCTTCTCACTTTGGAAACCTGAATTACAGTACGATGGTAGATTTACTCATTAAATGAGCCAACCTACACATTCCCCTACTCTTCCGTCTTGAAGTAATTGGGGCCATTGTACTACAAATCTAATTTGGCTGGATGAGCTGAATGTGTACTTCCAAAAGAATCTAACCTGTCCACCAGTGGCCGCAGTAGGCGAGCTGAGATGGAGAGCGAGCGAACCCGCGCAAATGATTCAACGTAAATTATTATAGGCGAGGGCAAACCCAGGACCTGAGCGAAAAGGGATCAGTGACTGGTTCTAGATCAAAAAGAGAGAAATTGAACTCTGTTAAGCAGCACTGCGATACACAACGGAGCACATGTGCCGGGTCCATTCAAAACAAGAACATCTGTCAGAAAAATTTCCCGCATTTGTGGCGAGAAGATGGGTCCAATAGTGAACTGATAAACACAGAAGACAAGCGACCAAAGTGCAGAGAACGGTGTCGAAAGAAGGGATTGATGGACATGACGTGCCCTTGGAATTGTAATGATAAGATAATCCTGTCCTGCCCAGATATCTGTGCTCATTATTCGGAACAAGCTATAAAGGGACAAGACGCACCAACTGTGTGAGGTGAGGAGTTGGCTCGCTCAAATGTTCTGGCCTTCTGGGCACTCAAGGAGTCTCCATTACTAATGATGTATCTTCTTGGTGTATATCTTTTGAGATCAAGAGCTGCTAAGAGTTGTAGGGCCTCACTTGTGTGCCCTCCTAGTGGAAGAATAAGGTGACAAGAGGGAATAGATGGTAGAAAGAATGACCTGAGCCTAGAAAGACCGCCAAGCTGCAGGTAGAAGCTACCAAGTCTTTGGGGCGCACATTATGTCGTCTCTTCAGAACACTGACGAGACGACAAAGACATAGTATCGCTATGAGGGCAAGCAGGATCACAAACATGGAATTGAGTATAGTAGTCCTAGCTTAGACAAATTAACTTGAGGCCTCTAGAGATTCTAATAGAACCAGCACAAGCAATATACGACGCAGAATTAGAACGGAGGTCCTCGTGACTGAAGCTTTTGTGCACGTGAGTGCCGCGATACGATGTAACATGATTCTCCCTTCCATTTATCATCAACATCAGAGAACATATCTGATATTGTCTCCGAGCTTGTGAATGGAATCTGTATTTCAGGTCGATGCACAAACTGCTGTGGAGCTACGTGTAGCCTCTAAGGAATGCTCTGAGAGAGGATTAATAATTGCTGCAAAATGGTGTGATTGACCTTGACTTGCCTGAGACTCGTATTCTGATCAGAGATACCAGGGCATCCGAGCTCGTGCTTTCCCTTCCGCCTTCCAAACGCAGTGTCACCAATGACCCTGTTTCACAAGGTACCATCCGTTTCTCAACATCAACGCCAGCTAGAGCAAAGCCCCTTGGGCCTATGACTTCGTTCCCAGGAGGCCCCTCTCCCATGCCCGCTCAGGCAATGATGAGGGAACTGGGGACCGGCACGAGTCATCCCGCGTTTGCTCCCTATTCTTATGACCAGGTTGCCGATATGAAAACACAGGAATATGAGCTTGAGATTCAAGACGCAGATATACTTTCTGCTGCTCGTGTTTACATAGACGCACGGGAATTCTCGCGTGCCATCCATCTTCTCAAGGATGGACGGAGTGCCAAAGCGCAATTTATCAGAGTGTATAGCAAGTTCATGGTGAGTCTCCCACATAGTGGCGTCAATGCGAATGGACTAAGATTGTGCCCATGGAAGTCTAGTGAAAAACAAGCAATGCGTGACTGGCATAAGCTAGATAGTAGGTCCTGACAGCATTTGGAAGCTCAGTGTATCAACAAGGATGCTAGACAGTCGACTTCAGCCTCCGGTCCCTGTCAACAAGGTTCTGGGTGAGCTTCTCGACGAGGTGAATAATGCCGAGGATCCATGGCTGCTTTTCTTGTGAGTTGATTTTCTACGCGATGATTGTCTCTAATGGACCACAGAAAAGCACTTTTTCTCTCACGGCTTTCGCGTCGTGAAGAAGCGATTGAGTGCGCTCTTCTTTCTATCGTCGGCTTCTCTTGGAACTGGTC
>Ga0153920_1000762_pt1 | contig 13558 bp, 17 predicted proteins | sample TSNJ004MetaG_FD_104713 | JGI IMG/M metagenome (GOLD analysis project Ga0153920, IMG submission 104713) | Attine ant fungus gardens microbial communities from New Jersey, USA - TSNJ004 MetaG | ecosystem: Host-associated > Fungi > Mycelium > Unclassified | place: USA: New Jersey, Brendon T. Byrne...
AGGTGTCAGAAATTACGCAAGGTATTGGAAGATACGAAGAGCGGCTTCGGCCGAGTGGCTTGGTGTCCTTTTCTGGAAGAATATAGATATAATTTGGTGTCGGCAGGAGAAGGTCTTGTCAATGAGGCATGCAGAAACTCGAGAAGGAAATCGTTCGCCCTGGGTTGCGGTGATGGGAAAGATAGACCTATCGAAGAATCGGACAATAGAGAAAGAACAACTTCGATCGGTCGTTTCTGGGTTTTCGTGTAACCTGAACATAGACTTTTTACACCACTTGACATACGCAGTCCTTCGTAAGAATTTTGGTATTTTTGAGAGCTACCCGTGTTTAGGATCTGAACAGACACCGTTATTTCACCGAGATCCATACTGTGGCAAAGATAAGGATCCCAAGATAGATCTAATGTGGCTTTTTCAGTATGATGGTATACTTCAAGCGCCATCCAAAACCACAGATAGGAGAGTAACAAGTAGAATTGGATGATGACAAAATGGAGGAGAGCCGGAATCTGCTTGTCACTTTAGCTGGACTGGCCTCCCATTGATCCTGACATGTTCTTCTAATCCTGACCATCTGAGGAGATAAAAGGATATGCGACGGAGGATCTTATTACAGATAAAAGTTCGATAGACCTGTCAAGACACTCAGCCTGAGTCGTGCAGAACTGTCTATTGATGTACCTGTCAAGACACTAAGTCAGGACGATGTTTATAGTAGCATTAACAAAGGAATATTCACCTCAACCTGAAGCGTGCAGAAATATGAGAGAAGGAGACGGAGAACCCAGTCGCTAGGGAACGGTAGGAATAGAAGCCCTGGGATTTAATCAATGCTGAGAGTCACTATATATTGCACGGAAAATGTCGAACAATACACTAAAGTTAGTTTGTTGTTTTCTTTGTTATCATGTTTTTATTGTATTAAAACAATGGACGACGTAGCTATTGTACTGTAACATTATACAGCACCAAATCAATAGATGACCGGTGCGCGTTTGCCGCGGTCTAGTCTTGTCGTAGCTATTTTCCAACAGAAGAGTGCAGGATTCCATCCAGGAAAGATGATACGCGAGTTGGATAGTAGAAACCTTTATTTGTTTATCTGTTTTCCAACAAGTGTGACCGTATCATTGTCATCACGGGCTCTCTATCATGTGCGAAAAGTGCCCTTGACCCCTCGCATCACTCTGGACAGGGTGAATCTAAGCAAGATGGCATCTTCACGCCAAAGTCGATGATACTAAAAGCACTATCGTGTTCAGCACTCCATCCCAATTCACAGGGAGAAATCAAATAAGGCCACTGATCAATGGATTACCAGCTTCAACTTCGGCCAATTTTTAGAGCTTAGGATTAACAGAAAAAAAGCGTATTAGCCATCGTCCTTTGAAGGAGGAGGATGGATGAGACATATCTGGTTTCGCTCTGTGCAAGGGCCACAACAGCAATCCTGAATCATGCTCCAATCGGGAAACTCAAGAAGAGGTTTTTTTCAAAACAATCATGTATGGCCGCGCGGTCATAATAGGCTAGAAACCAGAGCTCCAATTTTGACCGATTGCAGTTGGTTCAACTACAAAACAGATGGTCGCATGGTGATCAAAAACTGTCCTGTTCTTAACAGACAACCTGGAGCGTTCTCTTGGGCAAGCAACATCACTTGACCATCACTTGACATGGAGTGCTGTCACGGAGTCATTGAGTGCTGCTCCTCTATTTCTGCTTTCTCTTCTCTCTTTCTCTCATGTTTGGATCAGTTGCGAATGATCTGTTTCTCTTTGTAGTTTGGGCTGGTCTATTGTAGGATACGACCTACCTTACTACGGACTGCAATTGGATCGAGCATTGCACTACAAATTTGCAACTCATCCTCTCCCTTTCTTAATCTAAACCGAACACCTTAGTCTTTAATAGTCACAATGATTCACTTCCAAGCCTGCAATCCTCTTGAAAGATTAGCTCCTCATTTACACTGTATTTAGATAAGATGATAATCAATCAAGCAACACATTAATTCCCCTCTCTAATCTCTCTGAGTTTATTCTCTCAAGCTATACTGAAAGAGTGCCCAAAGTTTGAAGACCAATGTGAAAATAGATTCAGGCCTTTTTTTACATCCTGGAAAACCAATTAAAAAGATGTTTGTAGGACCACAGGGTCAAGACGATGATATGGTTCAGTGCATTGTCAAGACTGCATCAATGCGGATATGATGTGCGGCCTCTTGATGTTTTGGGAGCGGCTGATGATGAAAGACATTGAGATAAATAATGAGAGAGATTGACTGGAACACAGTATATCCATGGGCAATTGGTGTCAGAGATGGTGGTGGCCCAGGATCGAAAGACGTGATACACTTCAGACACTTCAATGCTCCTCCACTGGTTCTCGTGCTTGTGTCTTTGTGTTAGTTTCGGCTGGATTGACTGATGCAGATGGTTTACCTTGCTCTGGTGAAAGTGTCGACTTCAGTTTTTTAAGCTCTCCAAACAGAGCACTCTTTCCCTGTTCGCTCAATTTTGGAATAGCAATCAGATACAGAAACATTGAAATTCACCTTTTCCAGTCCTTGATGAAAGGCCGGTGAGAGAGATTTATGGATATCAGAGATACGAGATGCATGTTCACGGAAGCCAGGAATCCGTTCAAAGATAGGCCCGATTCGATCTTGACCTAGTGCGGAAACCTCGACTTCACCCAACCTATTGCGCAGGATGGCCAAAACGTCCCATGCAGTCTCCTTTGCATCCCCTCCTCGTGTTTTCACCGCTGTTTGTACTTCACTATACGCGGATTTCAGGATAGAAACAATCTCATCGTTGTGGGTATCGACAGCCCGGTCAATTTCGTTGAACGCAACATCAACCAGAATACCCGCGCCAGGTAGTGGAGCAACATAGGCCTTGACTAACAAGCGAAGGGCTGCGAGGATTTGTGCTTTAGTTTCGGGTAGGGCATCTACTCCAGCATCTACTGGAGACACTCGATGAGGCTGGTATTGTCGGAGAAAGTTGATAGGATGCCGGGCAGCATCGACGACGGTTTTCATGCCCGACCAGTAGTAAAAAGCATATCCTTATATATGTACCAGCTTGAGGACTTTCCTTAATATTCAGCGAGTCCACATACCACCAATGAGTGTTGCTGTTGCACCCCCAAAAAAGCTCGATATCATCAGTAGCCTCAGAGATCGCCTTCCCAAAGGACCATTCACGCTGGATGTCATGAAACCTCGATAGTGGAGCCATTGAACCCGTCGAAGAGGACAAGAAAAGACAGGACGGAAGAGATTGGAACGGAAAGTGAGAGACATGAATTCAATTGACTTGACCAAAAGCCCTGTTTGTGAGCTGCTAACCCTTACTGGACAAATTATTTGATATAGATGAAATGAAGAGTAGAAAATAACTGCACAAGTACTATCTATTCAGTAGGAACCTCAATTTCACCAGAATTAATCGCATCAATGACATCATGAGGGGGTTTGCCATCCACTGTGCAACCAACACTCTGAGCAGTACCCAAGATCTCCTTCGTAGTTCCTGATAAATCTTTTGCTAGTGATTTTGACTTCATTGTTCGTGCAATGTCAAATATTTCGTCAAGAGCGATATTACCACTGTGTTTGATGTTCTTTTCCTTCTTTCGGTCACGAGGAGGCTCTATAATAAATTCCAGAAATCAGCATCAAAAAGCGTAGAGCAATAAGTATAACGGACCTTTGAGGGCACGGATAACAAGTGACGACGCTGAAGGAACAACGGCAACGGTAGCTTGACGGTTCTGGACTGTAAGTTGAACGGTGACGCGTAGACCCTTCCATTGCGATGTTGCTTTTGCGATATCTTCACCAACCTTCTTCGGTGACTAAATTGATAATCCACATTCAGTATTATCCCACATAACAGTGATACGACATGGTACATACGAGACCCAGAGGACCAATTTTAGGTGCAAGGGCAGACGAGGCACCGACTTCACCACCTGTCGCTCGAAGATAGATAATCTTCACCTCATTGGGGTCCTAGGGCAGATGATCAACAGATGATCACAGACGTTTACTGAACCACTGCTGACTGACGAATTTTGGGGCCATAACGAGTAAAACAAAAGTTGGCGAGCTGTATTGCTTTCACGGTGATCAGCGGACACCAATGGAGGGATCGCGAGATTTAGGTTCAAAGTCCGTTGATGAACTATACAGATTTTATCATAAGGAAATTATATTTGTCCATATTGGATTAAAGCCCCTGATCATAAGAAACAAATACCCTTGATTGTGATCACAAAGTGAATCGCGAGCCAAGACGGCTGCAGCCTGCAATGGGTTCATGGAATCCTCGAGCTCAAAACGGGTCGAACTATCGACCTCATTTGAGCAAGTGCCCATCGACCATCTTGTTGAACTCATAGGTAGATCTCATCTACAACTTCATTCCCCAATTTTTTTGCTTCATCTTCTGTACAGCCGACATGCTGCAACGTCTGATGAACCATAATGACAAAATACCCCTCTCTCCGTGAGTTGCTTCTTTTTCCTTGTCATTCCTGACGCCCAAACTCTGGCATGTCCTCCTCAGGGAAAACCTGACAAGATTCCACACACGTTCCATACCTAGCATATCAGTATTAGATTATCTGAAGCGCATCGTTCGTTTTACTAACGTGGAGGTATGTGTATATGTGTCCCTGCACCTGCTGTAATTTTTTAAGCATCATCATCACCATCTATCATTTCATCACAGAAAGCCTGCCTTCTCCTCACATTACATTACATCGATCAGATTAGCGCCCGCCAACCCACTTTCATCTTTACATCTCTCACTTGCCATCGGTTTATCATATCTGCTATCACAGCCTCTAGCAAGGGTCTTTGTGATGCCTTTTGCACGAACCAACTTTACGCCAAGGTTGGAGGTATCAGCGTCCTAGAACTCAACACCCTCGAAAGAGAGTTCTTATCAATCATTGATTGGCGACTCATGGTTAGTGATCACCAATTCCATATCTCCACCGCTTTTCAACTTTCCCAATTTCACACAAATCGGATCTGCACCTTCATCTCCTCCGTGTTCGTTCTACATCTCCATTGATTTCTCCCACCTCCTTCCAAACTTGGTCTAACCCTGAAGTCATTTTTTGCTTCTTACTTCTCAGTCTACCCGTGAAGTTTTGAACGAATACTACATCAATCTCGTTAGAACACACAGTTCAGGACGCTATGTCCTGGTACGGGTCACCGCTTCTCCGAATGGTTCTGAAAGCGACATCGACATTGACAGCGGTCAATCCCGAGATCCTTCACCTGAAGTTCCTATCCCGAGATCCACCGAACCATCCGCCATCTTGCTTGATCCAGGCTCTTATCTCGGTGTCCCTCGCGCGACTCTAGAACAAAACATAGCTTTTGCAGCACTTCAGCAAGCCCGACAAAGGCATCATCATCAAGACCCAAATTGACACTCTCTCACAAAAGAGCCTTCACTTCTTCCTGGATCAAGCAGCCTGAAACAAATTCTAGGTAAGCATTTCTACTACAAACAGTGTTGGTTGCATCAACATTTACAACTACTTGGACCAGGGTAATTAATATGATACGAATATTTATCTGTATATGGCTAAAGCACAAACAAAAGTTAAAGGATTGTGTGACATTATCTGATTGAGTGACAAACTGCTTGCATACAAGTCCATCAAAAGACCAAAAGAAAAACACCTAAAGACGTTCCAGATAAGAAAAAAGACGACAACCAAATGCTTTATCTCAAAAGAGTGGTGGTGGTGGTGTGGCAGTGACGGGAAAATTTTGACCAAAAGGGCGAGGAAAAAATGGAAAGAACTACTTCATGTGCTCTAGAGCACACGTTGACAGAAAAATCGGGAATTTCATCTCCAGAAGTCCCAGGACGACTGTGATTGAAGGGGATCGATCAGGCGATGAGGAAGGACACTGTTGACACATCAAGGACGACGCAAGGCGGACAACATTTTGGCCAAGGCATTAATTTGACCTCTCTGCACCTTTTTGACATTTTCACCTCCTTCACTCCCCGGAAGATCTGTCGTGCTCGTCGAAGCGTCGCGACGCAGATTCTCAAATCCACGAGAGATACCAGCATCACGACCTGGGCGCTCGTTGATGGTGTCAAGTTTGCGATCTTTCCTCGTCCTCGGCTTACGTTGAGGCGGAGAACCAAAGATATCGCCGACCGGATTGTTCGGATATTGAGCACGAGGCAGCTGCGCTAGTTCCCACGGAACACCGGACATGACTGCGATCAGAAGCGTAAGCATCGGTAATCACTACAATGAGTCGACCGACAGCACTCACCCTTCACATTCTTCGACAACGCAGGATAATTGGAATAAGTTGAGGAAGCCGAAGACTGCGGACCTTTACCACTCGCGCGCCATGAAGTAGATGACACGCTGGTAGCTGTAGTAGATATGCTTCTATTGCTGGAATTACTATAACGAGTGAAAGCCGAAGTTGAAGTGCCTGCACTGGAGGATGTGCTCGTGGAATTGCGCCAGTTTCCAGAGGCAAAGGAACAACAGGTACTCGAAGCTAAAGGTCGCCCAGAGCGACCACTGCGAGTACTGTTAGGAGATGTACCACGCTCAGGGCGTTTTTCGCCAAATGACCAGGCATCAGATTTGTGAGGACTCCCAGACGGAGTGCGGTTGCTGCTCGAAGACTTGGCGGATTTCATGGAAGTTGTTGGGGAACCTCGTCCACAACGACCTCTTTCCCGAGCGGACAAACGATCACCGACGGGCACAGGAAGAGAAGGGGCAACAGGCACTGTCGGAGCATTGAGACTCATGATCAGACCGGTGACATGGCTGGCAGTAGTTGACATGGTTTGTGATTGAGTAAACCCTACGTCTGGTGGTACTTCCTCCACGGGAGAAGCAACTGTGGAGGTTGAAACGCTCACATTTTGCTTGCCGAAAGAGAGCTTCCATATTGAGGACTTCTTGACGGGGACAGGTACAGTTGATGGTGTAGGAGCAGAAGGCATGGAAGCCGGGGCATTCTTGCTACCAGTACATAGATGTTTCGGCATACCGAACATTGAGACAGGTTCATAACTAGCACGGACACGGGCTGACGAAGGAGTGGAGGCCTTGGTTGAGGTCGATTTGGTAGAAGACACTCGCGATGCCTTGCTGATTTCCCTTGCCAATTCTTGAGAAGCAATGGTAAGAGTAGCCAGTGTTTCATCCATCGTAGCGGTCGGAGTTCCAGAAGCATTGGCGGCGGCGGCGGCGGCAGCAGCAGCTTTTCCTTTGCGCAAACCACGTTTCCTCCGTTTTGTTGACTTGACCGAAACCGGATCATTATCACCATGTTCTTGCTCAATTTCTTTTTCTTCCAAAATGGGTTGGGGCGCCGACTCCGGCACTGGCACTGGTTCAACTTCTTGCGACTGTTCCTCATCTTCTTCGTGATCATAGACTGTAGAGAGTTGGGAGGCTTCTTCTCTTTCATAGGCAGGACCAAGAGAGGGAGCCCGAGACAAAGATCGGGCAACCAGCGCGGGGGTACGAGAGACTCTGGTGCTGTTGGAAGGGTTGCGAGAAGTAGGGCGATGGGAGAGCGGAGTCGAAGGTGCGATAGGATGGCCGGTGGAACTATTAGAAACGGTTCTATGCATGCCATGGTTACCACCGAGCAACGCAGGGAGGTTCTTTATCCAGGTTCCAAACTCGCTTGCTGTGACACGAGGAGAATCATCACCAGGATCGTCCAAGATACAAAAGACACGGTTTGCCAAGAAATCAGCAACAGGACGAGTCATGCCGGTAAACCTGTACATGAAGAAGTTGACAGGGTCGTGTCGGTAGAGGTCAAAAGAAGAACAGGCTCCATGAGAAGTATCAGTCCAGGGGTTGAAATGATAGAGCCTGCCAGAGTCAAAAAAAGTGATCGGCAAAGACGGGACAACTCACATGTTAATAAGGACGATGCCGAGGGACCAGACATCAGCAGCACGAGGGCGGTAAGTGGGTGCCACGTTGTTCCTGCATTCTGGGGAAATGATAAGCTATGCGGGGATGATAGGGCGTGGATTATGACTGACCGTAGCTCATGTAAGGGGCGCTGCCACAATCCATATCGGATGATTCGACATCCGTTGTTGATAGACCGAAATCAGTCAACTTGACGATAACCTTGCGTTCCTGACGGCCATTGAGAAGAGGAATGACTGCATCAGTGACGATGAAGTTTTCTGGCTTGATGTCGCGGTGAAAGACGTGTTGGGCGTGACAGGAAGCGACAGCGTCACACATCTGAGAGAACATGGAAGCGATCAAGCGCAGCCGGGTACGAGACAAAAGCTGGGACGGGTGGAGATTGGAGAGCAAGCTAGGAGTGGGGGGAGTACGGGCGACAGGGCTGGTGGGAGTGGAGCTGAGTTCATCGTGGTCACGGGCTTGTTCCAAAAAATAGAACAGATCTTCACCGGGAACAAACTCTAGGAGGAGGAGGAGGAAAGAGGAGGTCTCAAGGGTCCTGTGGAGGGTGACAATGTTAGGGTGTGAATGGAGTGACTGATGAATGGTAACCTGGGAAATATATGAGCGCTGGCAGGGGGGAGAGAGGGAGAAGGCGCACCTCGGTCAGCTGAGCATCGAGGGCTTCAGTGTCTAGATTAGCCTTGGATAGACATTTGATGGCATACTTGCGGCCGTAAACGGTCTGAGAGGGACCAGAAGAATGGCCGTCGAGGTCGAAGGGGCCGACGTCGATGTGGCCGTCCTCCGAGGGGGCAGGACGTGAAAGGACCTCCTTGACGAGATAGACGACGGCGTAGCTGCCGGAGCCGAGTCTCCTGATGACCTCGAGCTGGGGAGCTGGATCTGTTGGCTGGGGGTCGTGGCGGTGGGAGCTGATGGAGAGAAGGCGGATCTGCTCGCCCTGGAGGGAGCAGCCCTCGCCGACGGTGTCGCCGGGAGCGAGGACATCCTCTATGGGGTCGGCGGGGGCAGCGAGGGCGGAGGCGTGTGTGCGGGAGGATATGTAGGGGCTGCGTGGAGGGACGAGGGAATGGCGTCTCTGATACTGCAGCATGTCTAGGGGAGAGGAGGACACATGCAGCGTGGGCTGGCGTTCGAGACGCCTGGACAGAGGCTGCCCGCATCACCCAACCTCCCCGCTCTATATATACCCCGCACGGACCACCCGCCAGTCCCTTATTTGGTCCATGTGCTTCACAACTCCATCCACGCGTTCCCCTGCTAATAATACTTCGGTTCTATTATCTAATCGAATCTCAGATCTTCCCTTCCCACGCTTCCACAGCCCCGACCCGCCCCGCACCCGCCAACCACCGACTCCACGTGACTCCCGCCTCCTCCCCTCCCTCTGCTCCCCGCCACGCCCAGTAGACCGCCTTCAGCACTTCGTACTTGCCCTCGCCCAGCCCACTGCCAGCAACCGCCTCGAACAGCGCCTCCCACACTCGGCTGCTCACCAGGTACCGCCGCCCAATCTGCCGCACCTCCTGTAGCCACGCCTGGGCTGTGTCCAAGGCTTCTATCATCGTGACATAACGCAACAGCAGTTGCTCATGAACTCCACGTAACGACATGCTTTCTTTGAGTAACACCTATCACATCGACATCAGTATTCAGTCCTAGTCTGTTTTTTTGTTTCACCTCGTGCATCTTCCTTTGGTCCTTCGCCTGCTCATCCTCGAGCCCCCACATCCAGATACGCAGCACCTCCTCTTCTTCCCCTTTCACCTTTTCACGCGCCAACTGCCATACCTCTTCCACCCTGGCTTGCCCCTCTCCAAGTGCTTTTTCTGCTTCTAATCGCGCGAGCCACACCTCGCTTGACTCTGGCGCCTTGGCGCTGTACCTCTCCCCTAGCCGAACAATCTCCCCACGCACACTCGGATCATGTCCTCCACCCATCGTCAGAACCCTGATATGGGTCGAAAATAAGGATACTGATGTCGGTGCCCGTTTTATCACCCCTTGGAGGGACGCAATAAGATACTGCTTCTGTTCGCTGCTTTGACAATACCGTTTTTCCATACAAACAACCTGTACATACCATGTGCTGATCGATAGACTGCTGGCACCATTCCTCCACAAACGCAGCATAAACCTTAAAGATAGCCTCTCCACCGTGCGTCTTGACCTCTTTCAATAGCTCCTCGTGAGCACAATGAATTCCATCAACGAGAGCCACGCCCCCCAGGCCTGGTGTGAGGTGGCGGTCAACCAGCAGCCGCATTCCCTCAGCCTTCCCTCCAAGATGTGTCCGAACCAAGTCATACAGGTGCTCCAGCAGCGATGTCTGGAGTTGGCCAGGAGATGGATGCTCAGTAATCACCGCCTTTAGCTGTACAAATAGCCCAATCTGGGGAAGGGCTGCCGAAATTAAATTTGATTTCGAGTACAAAAATCAACACCAAACCTTTAGCCGCATTTGTCATGACAGATTTGACGATAGCCCCTTGCATAATCTGTTGACGAGCAACATCTCCCTCATCTTCTGCACTTTCGCTGCTATGTTCAGCTTCCATACTCTTCAGCCCACTGCCGTCCTCTCCGAGCACCTCCATACCGATATGCTCACTCGGATCCATGATTTCCTCCGCCTTGCTCTTTCCTTTTACTGTTGTGTCAGGAGCCATCAAAGAAATTCCTAGTACATCCCATCTTCGTCTTAGACTCTCTATGAACCCGAGCTCCATGCGTACATACTCGCGCCACATGTCACTACTTTCTGGGTTCATTCTTATGCCCCGCTGAAGCAGTGTTCGTGCGGCCGAGGGTGACAATAGGTCCAGCTCATGAGATGCCGCAATTATATAAAGCGCTGGTTTGTTGGGATGGAGTTGTAAAGCTCTACAATGATATCAAGCCTCGTTTTTCAGAAAACTAGGAAATATGCCTACCGTGCGGTGATTCTTCCCAGTAACACCCGCGCACCTTCGTGTTTTGCAAGCTGAATATATTGAATCCACAAACCAACATCAGACTTGAATCGTTTTAGGGCTCTTTCAAAGATGTGAAATTGTCGCCGAACAAGAGCATAGTCAGAAACGGTGGGCGGTCCCGGTGGAATATCTAATCCCGGTAAGCTCTCTGGCGATAAAACAATAGGCGGGAGATTAACAGACCCAACCGGGCAATGCGCTTCCTCCGCAGTTGTTCAAGATTCATCTCGTAAGTGATATACCGAAGGAAATCTGCTTTTTTGGCAGCGCGCCGAACGAGGGTGGTTTCAAAGATAGTGCGCTTTTTCATGATTTGTTTTGTCTCAATCTATACGGGATGCTGTATGTCTCGAGTTCCGCGAATGTATTACAACATCAAGCGCGTGCTTACTTTAGTGAATATGTTTTTATCAACGAGATCCTTGAGCTCAAGGATCATCTGCAGAAAAGAGTCAACATCACACGCAAATTTTTTCACCTGGAGAGTCCCCGCAACATACCTGCTCCTGCTGAAACTGAACACGTTCCATGATGGTTACGAAAACCCACAGGTAAAAATGAAAGGTGGTGGCAGACAGGCAAACCGAAAAAAAAAATTGACGGCAACACAACCCAACAACTTTTCCATCAAAAGTCACGGGCCGTCTCAGCTTCACTACCTCCCCTGTCATGCCTCCCAAAGGAAACAGAACTGGTTCTTCTGCACTGCTTCGTTCCCACTCTCGCTCATCTTCTGGTGCAAGAACAAATACCAATCTTCAATTCACCCAGAAGGACAATGCTGGTGCCAAGGGATCCGACAAAGGGAAGCGAAATCCGTACGAGGTAGGCTGTCATGCCCAAGACCTCTCGTACTTTTGTCCGAGACATGGGGTCTGGCCTCCTAACTAAGTACAATCTCTTCTCTAGGGTGGAAAGCCAGGCTTTACGAGGGCTGCTAGTAGTCAGCGTGTGCCACTGAAACGAACCGGATCTTCGACCAGCGCCGTTCACCAAGCGAGAGGAAACGGAAAGACAAATACAAACGCAGCAAAGGCTAATAATGCAAATCTTGCATTGACTAAAGCTGCAGATGGCGAGGATGATGATGACGATCAATGGGTCTCTAGTAGCGGTGCACAGACTCCTAACCATGATGATTCCGATTCCGACACCGCTTCTGAAGGATCTGGTTTACCTCAAGAGCTAGTCCAGCAACTGGAACGCACCCAATTGGAACAACAGTCGGTACAAGAGCTTACAGTTGCACAAGCTCAGACACCACTATCACGCGTAGAGACTGCTCGTCAATCAGACTTTCAGGCTACAACCCAAGATGCTGTTGCTTCCGTTACATCTAGTCATGTCAATGATACTCCAAACTCGGCTCCCTCGGTACCTACACAGACACCTTCCCCTACCGATGACTCTGAGCCTCATATGGATTCAGCGATTCGGAACTCGCACGATTCTCAGCTACAACCTTTTGCGGCTGATTGTATCCCTGCCCCTAGCGCTACAGGTGGTCAACAGCGACACGTGAAAAAAGCCAACCATTCTCACTCAGAGTCCTACCCAAATCACGTCAAACGACAATCCATCACACGACCGCCCTCCGCACATTCAATGGCTGGTCGGCCGGATAGTGCACCTGTGCGCCCTCACCCACTGATTAGGGGACACTCACATGGATATCTCAATCTCGTCCCTAAACCCACACCATTAGCACCCCTGACAATCATCACTGACCAACCCACAAGCGCACCGAACGGTCAAATGTCCGGTTCTCCAGCGAGTGTCAAATCAACAGGGGCTTCACTTGAAGCTCATACAGCACTTCCTTTACAACGACGAACGTCCGTTTCTTCAGCGAGATCAGTGGCCACACTTCCGGCCCATAGTTCAGTCGTGCAACCGTCTCATAAACCATATGATCGTGCACGTACTTTCTCCATGACAACGACATCCTCTGCTCTCAAATCCCTTGTTCATCTGCCTAGTGTCACACGACCTCCTTCGCCTCAACTGATTTCATTTTTCCCTCCTGTCAATCCGCATATCAATATTGAGGCGATTCATCCTTTACTTCCTGGACCTTATCTCCATAACCATTTGACTGTTTTGACGCGGAGAGCACCTCTCAGGGAGTCTTACAATCGCGTCATACAAGCTAAGATGGCAGGTAGTCGATGACCTGGTTAAATCCGGTTTTTCCTTGTTATGATACGTCTGTTTAGGAAGAAATTAAATCAGTGTTTGCCAGAGTAACTATATTTGTATATCTTGTTAATGTCATTTTTGGACGTGTTATGCTTTGTGACTTGATGGATGTGACATATCATCACAACCCCACTGACTGTGGTCCACAATCACGTTGTGCTGTCTTTCCTCATTGGGTTCTGCATTCCAAGGATATTCCGTATCCCCGTGGCTCTTGACTCCACCTCGCACAAACCACCTGTAACTAAAAGGAAAACCCAAGAAGGGGAAAGGGGAAAGGAAAGATAAAAAATGTGGCTCTCCGATACGCAAAGTCAGCTGATTATAGTTCGAATTCTTTCAAGACACAACCACTGACTTTTGTTGCTTCTGGTCGGTTTTATTTTTATTTTTAT